>ENA-UOOA01004179-UOOA01004179.1-human-gut-metagenome-genome-assembly--contig:-P61old-NODE-4179-length-16755-cov-5.182695_pt1 | contig 16755 bp, 15 predicted proteins | sample MGYA00242467_ERZ724014 | MGnify/ENA metagenome assembly ERZ724014
TTCGCCGTCTTTCGTCCGACGCCGGGCAGACTTTCCAAGGCGTCATGATCAGCGGGCCCTTCGCCGCCGAAACGGGAAACCAGCTCACGTGCCATCAAAACGAGATTTTTCGCCTTATTATGGAACAGACCGCAGGTTTTAATATACGGCTCGATGGTTTCCGGTTCTGCCTGCGCAAGCGATGCGGCGTTGGGATAAGCGGCAAAGAGCGCGGGCGTGACCATATTGACCTTGACATCCGTGCATTGGGCGGAAAGGATAACAGCAACGAGCAGCTGATAAGGGGATTCAAAATGCAGCGCGGGCTTTGCGTCCGGATACAGCCGCTCCAGTTCGGTGAGGATATGTGCGTTTTTTTCTTCTCTGGTCATAAAAAACAACCTCATTAGTTTCCGTAGCTCTCCACGCCGCGCAGAAGTTCCAGCTCGCGGATATCGCGCGAATCCGTGAAGGTTTCGCGGGAGAGAAGCACGCCCGTGCGCCAGTACAGGCAGATATAGGGCATATCCTGTTCAAACTGATCCTGAATCAGATTCATGACCCGTTTATATTCATCGGCGGTATAGCTCTTGCGAAGCTGGGTAATCAGATCGTTCATATCCGTCGAGCGGTAGCGCGTATAGTTGCAGCTTGCCGTCGAGGTGACGGTAAAGCCCGGATCAGGGCAGACGTCGAAGTTGAAGGCGCACAGCGCGAGGGAATAGTTACCGCTGGCGAGCTTTTCCATCACGTTTGCGCGGCTCCATGTCGCGACATAAGCGGGGATTCCGACAGCCGCAAGCTGATCGACAATCTTATTGGCGGCATTGGTGCGTGCCGTGGAACCCGGCTCATCGTAAACGAGGATACGCAGGGACTCCATTTTTTCGCCGTTCTTATAGCGTTTGCCGTCGTCGGCGAGCTTATAGCCTGCGCTGTCCAGCAGGGACGCCGCCATCAGCGGGTCATAGATATCGCGGATAGTCGATTCGTTCGAGAGCCATGTACCCGATGGGATAGGCGTATAAGCGACGGTTGCCATATTCTGATAGGCGGAGGAAATCAGCTCGCTTCTATTGATGGCGTAGGAAATCGCCTGACGGACGAGGTTTTGTCCATTATCGTCGCTTTTAAAATCTTTGTAGGCGCGGTTGACCAGCAGCACCTCAAGCTGACGGGTGCGCGCCGTCATCGAAAAGGTATTGAGCGAGCCGCTGTAACGGGAGGCGTTAATCGAGCGCGTCATGGCGACATCGACCGTTTGCGTGTCAAAGGCATTGAGTGCGTGGTCATCCGAGCTATAGATACCGGCGCGGATATTGCGGATGGCGGGTATTTTCTTCCACCAGTTTTTGTTTGCGGTCAGCCAGATGGACGCACCCTGCTCATAGCCGTCGTACTGATACGGGCCGGTACCCGCGGGCATGTTGTTGCGCACCTCGTCGGCGGGCAGAATCGGGAAGGCGAGGGCATACAGCGAGCCGTAGCTTGCGCGGCGCAGGGTAAAGACGAGGTTGTAGTCATCCGTCGCTTCCCAGGATTTGATGGAGTAGAACGTCGAATAATACAGACCGCGGTCGGCTGTGGGAACATCGGAGTTCAGCTCGTCGTCAAAGCCCGTCAGCTCAAACATATAGTCAAGCGTGGCGATGACGTCTGCGCTGGTCAGCGTGCGCCCGTTATGGAAGGTCACGTTTTCACGCAGCTTGACCTTCAGCTTGCGTCCGTCGTTTGTGAATTCATAGGAATACGCCAATTCAGGCTGGGGCTGATCGTTATCATCCATCTGAAACAGGCCTTCATAAACCAGATCCAGCACGCTGACCACATCGCGTTGGTTCAGCTCCAGCGGGCGCAGTTCAAGGTCGTCCTTGGCGACGATGGCGCAGGTCAGCGACGAGGGAACGGCAAGACCTGCCGCGGGAACGAGAGCCAGCATCACGCAGAGCAGGCAGGCTGTCAGACGGGTAAAGTGGGAAATGCGCATGGTCGATCTCCTTATGATTCGGTTTCGGTCTGCTGAGTATCGGGAAGCTCAATCGGGAAATAATACTTGCGGTAGATATCGCGTGCGCGCAGGACGCGGGAGGCGTAGGTCGCCGTATCCTGCGTGGGGATGACGTCGAGGGTCACGCCGTCGGAGCTGTACTGCGGGTTCTTGAGCCAGCTGTCCACATTGCCCTGACCGGCATGATAGGCGCAGACAATTTTGGTCGCATCGCCGTTAAAACGGCGGGAGAGGTAGCCCAAATACCACGTACCGAAGCGGATATTGGTCTGCGGGTCATAGAGATTGTCAAAGGAATAGTCTGCGCCGTCCTCGCCGAGCTTATGGGCAACCCATTCGGCGGTATCGGGCATCAGCTGCATCAGCCCGCGTGCGCCCAGCCTGCTTTCCGCTTTGGGGTCATAGCTCGATTCGCAGAGGATGACCGCGGCGACGAGCGCGGGGTCAAGCTCCTGAGCATCGGCGTAGGCGGTAATCGTGTCGGCGTAGTAGAGCGGATGCTGCGCGCGTTCGGCGGCTTCTGCCTCCAGCCGCCTGCGTTCCTCCTGATGGGCGAGGTAGGTTCTCGTGATGGAAACCGAGCCGACAATCAGCAGGATGAGCGCGAGAGCCAGCGCGCCGAAGCGAACGGGCGTCGGCAGGCTTGACAGCGGGGATTCCGGCAGATGCCGGGGGGCGTCATCGTCTGTAGTTTCAATCGGAACGACGCGGACACGTCTGTGCGGCGGCATTTCGCGTGCGGGACGCACCGGATTATCCTCATCCGACTTATGCGGAATGGAAGCGTCGTCGATTTGGACAGGCTGAGGGGGACGCCTGCGGCGCATGGGTGTGTTTTCGCTCATGGCTTTCTCCTTTGGGCAAGGCGGCAAAGCAGCGCGTCAATCTGCCGCTGGGTCTGTTCAATTGTGCCGTCGGTATGGATGACGGCGTCGGCGAGCTGTTCTTTTTGCGCCAGGGGCATTTGAGCGTCGATGCGCCGCTCTGCCTGCGTTCGGTCGAGCCCGTCGCGCTGAGCAAGTCGCTGAATCTGTGTTTCGCGCGGAACGGAAACGACCCAAACGGCATCGAACAGCGTCTGCATGCCGCATTCATAGAGCAGCGGGATGTCGCCGATGACAAGGCGTTCCGGCGCGTCGAAGGCATCAAGCTGTCGGGTGATTTCGCGCAGAATGAGGGGATGCAGAATGGCGTTCAGCTCATCGCGTTTTTGGGAATCGGAAAAGACGAGCTGTCCGAGCGCGCGGCGGTCAAGCGAGTCCCCGCAGAATACGCCGTCCCCAAAAGCCTGACGAACGGCGGGGAGCGCCGCGCCGCCGTCAGCGGTCAACGCGCGGGAAATCGCGTCGGCATCGACAATGGCACAGCCCAGAGACGCGAGATAGGCGCTGACGGTGCTTTTGCCGCAGGCGATGGATCCGGTTAAACCGAGCTTCATGGTCAACCTCCGGAAAACCTTACTTCGTATCGTACCACGAATGCCCGGCTTGGACGTCCGCGATGAGCGGAACGCGCAGATTTGCTGCGCCTTCCATGCAGCGGCGCAGAAGCGCGGTCACCTTCTCCTGCTCCTCAACGGGTGTTTCGACGATGAGTTCGTCATGCACCTGCAGAATCAGGCGTGCGGAAAGCCCTTCTTTCGCCAGCTCGTCGTGAACGGCATTCATGGCAATCTTGATGATATCTGCCGCCGCGCCCTGAACGGGGGTGTTCATCGCGGCGCGTTCGCCGAATTGACGGCGGTTGTAATTCGGGCTGGACAGCTCCGGCAGCGGGCGGCGGCGTCCGTACATCGTGACGGAATAGCCTTCCGCCTTGCCCTGACTGACGCAGGCATCCATAAACTGATGGACGGCGGGGTAACGCGCAAAATAGCGGGCGATAAAATCCGCCGCTTCTTTCGGGGAAATGTGCAGGTTGCTGGCGAGTCCGAACGCGCTGATGCCGTAGACGATGCCGAAATTGACGGCTTTTGCGCTGGAACGCATCTGCGGCGTAACCTCCTCGATGGGCACGCCGTAAACCTCCGCCGCCGTGCGGGCGTGGATATCCTGTCCGAGCGTGAAGGCCTCGCACATCGCCTCGTCGCCGGAGAGATGGGCGAGAAGGCGCAGCTCAATCTGCGAATAGTCCGCATCGACGAGAACACAGCCTTCTTTGGCGATAAACGCGCGGCGAATCTCGCGTCCCATCGGCGTGCGGACGGGGATATTCTGCAAATTCGGTTCGCTGGAGGAAATGCGTCCCGTTGCGGCGATGGTCTGATCAAACCAGGTGTGAATGCGCCCGTCGCGTCCGGTCAGGCGCAGAAGCCCGTCGATATAGGTGCTTTTGAGCTTGGCGACCTGACGATAGAGCAGGATTTTGTCAATCACCGGATGCAGGGGGGAAAGCTCGCTGAGCGTATCCGCATCGGTGGAATAGCCGCGGGCGGTCTTCTTTTTGGCGGGCAGACCGAGCTTATTGAAGAGAATGTCGCCCAGCTGCTGCGGACTGTTGAGGTTAAACGGCGCACAGCCGCAGAGGGAGAAGATTTCTTCCTTGAGGTCTGCAATCTGCGCGTCATATTGCGCGCCCAGCTGCGCCAGCTCATCCCGATCGACAAGGAAGCCGTCGCGCTCCATGGCGTAGAGCGTATCGAGCAGCGGCAGCTCAATCTCTCGATACAGGCGGGACATCTCCTGCGCATCCAGCGTCTGCTCATCCGAAAGCGTCCGCGTAAAGAGCGCGGCGGCGTTTTCCGGTGCTTCGTACTTGCCGCTCTGCGGGGCGATGAGGTACTGCATGATTTGGTCGTCGTCAAAGGGCGCGGTCACGGCGAGATCCCACGGCGCAAGCTCGGTTTTCAATCGCTTGGCGTTAAAGAGGATGAGCCTGCGCGTACCGGTCAGCAGCGGCTCCAGGGCTTTGGCGGCGGAAAGCGGGTCGAGTCCTCCGCCCAAAAGCCCCTGAGAGAAGGGGATGACCGCCTGCGCGCCGTCAGAAGCGGCGAGGGAGAAGCCGCTCTCCTGCATCAGCAGCGCGACGCGCGCGTCCGAAGGCAGGGCACGAAGGAAGGACGAAACGGCGTTTTCGCTTTCAAGCGTCTGCGCTTCTTTCCAGACGATGGCGGGAACGTCAGGCTTGGCGTCGCCCGCTTCCTGCTTTTCCAGCTGCAAAAGGCGCGCACTCAGCGTCTTGAGCTGGAGCTGTTCAAACAGGGGAAGCACGCCGGTCATATCGCCCAGCAGACAATCCTCCAGCGTCACATCATCCAGCGGAACGAAGCGGGTGATGGTCGCAATCTTTTTGCTCATCAGACCCGACATGCGTCCGTCAAGCATCTTTTCGCGCTGCTTGCCCTTCAAATCGGCGTCCGCGTGGTCAAGTGCGTTTTCCAGCGTGCCGTATGCACTCAGCAGCTTGACGGCGGTCTTTTCGCCGATGCCGGGAATGCCGGGAATGTTGTCGCTGGAATCGCCCATCAAGCCCTTAAGGTCGGGAATCTGCGACGGGGAAACGCCGAAATCCTCGCGCACCCTTTCCGGCGTATAGCGCACGACCTCGCTCACGCCGCGCTTGGTATACAGCACGTTGGTCGTCTCCGTGACCAGCTGCATGGAATCGCGGTCACCCGTGACCAGCAGCGCGGGAATACCGGCTTCCTCACAGCGGCGCGCAAACGTACCCAGAATGTCATCCGCTTCGAACGTCGGGCAGGTGAGAATGCGGATGCCCATCTGCTCAAGGCACTGGCGCACGAGGTCAAACTGCGGAATCAGCTCGGGCGCGGTCGGCTTTCTGCCTGCCTTGTATTCGCTGTAATCCTTATGGCGGAAGGTCGGTCCGTGCATATCGAATGCCACGGCGAGATAGCGCGGGCGTTCGTCGCCCACGACCTTGAGCAGCATGGAAAGAAAGCCGAAAACGGCGTTCGTAAAGACGCCGTCCTCGTTGGAAAGCGGCGGAAGCGCATGAAATGCGCGGTGCATCAGGCTGTTGCCGTCAACGACGACGAAGGTATCTGACATAGCGTTCTCCTTCATTGATGGACGTCCCGAAGGACAGAAAATCTTCTGCGCTTATCATACCACAAAGGAAGGGAAAAAACAAATCTCCCCCGCAGGACCTGCGGAGGAGAGTGTTTGTCAGTAGGTTTCGATTTCTCTAATCACCTGATCATACAGCGCGAGCAGCTCGGGCAGGGCGGCTTGCGCCTGCGGCAGCATGGCGGCGTCCTGCGTGCGCAGAAGATCGCACAGGGCGGAAAGCGGATGATACAGCGCGACGATGCCGAGCTGCGCCGTGACGCCCTTGAGGGTATGGGCGAAGAAGAAGGACTGCTTCATGTCGCCGCGGTTGAGCGCGTCGCACAGCATCTCCATGTTCGTATCGTTTAAAAAGCGGCGCAGATGGCGAATATAGAAGGAATAGTCGTTTCCTGTTCTGTACAGACCGCTTTCGATGTCGATCAACTGGGAAACCATAGCGAACATTCCTTTCTTCCAAACCCATCGTGTTTATAGCGAATCATAAAAATTATACCATAAACACCCTTGATGCACAAGGCAAAAACCGTTTAGCTGTCAGGATAAAAAGGAAAATGACGGAAATTTCCGTCGATTTTAAACTTGGGGCAGGAAAAACGGATTTTAAAACGAAAATGAGAATTTGTATCTGTATGCCTGAACGGTGCAGATGCGCGGAATTTGTCCTCTTTGAAATATCGGAAAGGAAAAACCATGAAAAAAAGAAACGGATTTGCGCTGCTTATGATGATTTTGACGCTGCTGTTCAGCGGATGCGCAGCGCAGACGGATGGGCAGAAGGTGATTGTCACCTCGTTCTACCCGATGTATATTTTGACGCAGAATGTTGCGGCAGGCATTGACGGCGTGACCGTACAGAATATGGCGGAGCAGAATGTCGGCTGCCTGCATGACTATCAGCTTCAGACGCGCGACATGGTGACGCTGGAGGGCGCGGATGCGCTGGTCATCAACGGCGGCGGGATGGAGCAGTTCATGGACAAGGTGATGACTCTGCGAGAAGATTTGCCGGTCATCAACGCAAGCGAGGGCATTGAGATGCTGCCCAGCGCGAGCGAACACGATCATGACGACCACGACGACCACGACGATCATGACCATGAAGGCGAAGTGATGAACGCGCACGTCTGGCTCGATCCGTCTTTGGCGATGGTGCAGGTTCGAAACATCGCCGAGGGATTGGCAAACGCCGACCCCGATCATGCGGATGCGTACAGGAGCAACGCCGAGGCTTACATCCTGAAATTGGAGCAGCTGAAAGCGGAAATAGCTGAGCAGCTTGCGCCCTATGCGGGACGGGAAATCATCACGTTCCATGAGGCGTTCACCTACTTTGCCGAGGCGTTCGGGCTGCATGTGGCAGGCGTCATCGCGACGGAGCCGGGCGAGGAGCCGAGCACCCGCGATATCGCCGACACCTGCGATTTGGTCAATACGCTGGGCATTCGGACGCTGTTCGTTGAGCCGCAGTATCCGCAGAAGGCGGCGCAGACGATTGCGCGGGAGACCGGTGCGAGCATCTATACGCTCGATCCGTGCGTATCCGGTGACGGAAGCATGGAAAGCTATGAGAACATCATGCGCGAAAATGCGAGAGTCTTGACGGAGGCGTTTGCTCAATGAGCCAGAAGATACAGAAGCCCCACGACCATGCGGATCATGCGCATGTCCATTGCCCGGGCATTGCGCCGTGCAAGCTGTGCCGCATTGAGGTGGATCACCTGAGCGTGACGGCGGGGAATCAGGTGCTGCTGCGGGATGTCAATCTGCACATCCATTGCGGCGAACTGACCGCACTCATCGGCGCGAACGGCGCGGGCAAGACGACGCTCCTGCGCGCGCTGCTCGGTCAGGTCGAATATAAGGGTGATGTGCGCCATCTGACGACGGACGGACGCCCCGCCGCCGCTGTGCGCACGGGCTACGTTCCCCAGCAGCTGGAGTTTGACCGCTCCTCTCCGGTCACGGTCATGGACTTTATGGCGGCGTCGCTGTCCCCTATGCCGGTTTTTCTGGGCGTGGGCAAAAAGACGAAGGAAAAGGTTCGCGCCGCGCTCGCCAGAACGCATTGCGAAAAGCTGGAGAAGCGTCCGCTGGGCGCGCTCTCCGGCGGTGAATTGCAGCGCGTGCTGCTGGCTCTGGCGCTGACCCCGCAGCCCGACCTGCTGATTTTGGATGAACCGGTTTCCGGCGTGGACCAGAACGGGCTGGAATCCTTCTATCAGACGGTGGATGAGCTGAAGCGGACGAATCACATGGCGATTCTGCTCGTTTCGCACGATTTGGACGTCGTTCGCCGCTATGCCGACCGCGTTGTGCTGATGCAGGGCACGGTCGTGCGGCAGGGCGATCCGGAAACGGTCTTTGACAGCGACGAGTTCGCGCAGGTCTTTTATACCAGAGGAGGGCGCGCATGAACGGTCTTTATACCCTGATGGATACGCTGCTGCCCTTTGAGTGGCTGCATTACACGTTTATGAAGAATGCGCTGATTGCGATCATCCTGATTACGCCGCTTTTTGGCATGCTGGGCACAATGGCAGTCGATAATAAGATGGCGTTCTTCTCGGATGCGCTCGGTCACAGTGCGCTGACCGGCATTGCCATCGGCGTTGTGCTGGGCTGGCAGAGCCAGATGGGTGCGATGCTGCTGTTCGGCATCCTCTGGGCGGTGCTGATTACGTTTGTCAAGCACCATTCCAAAATGAGCGCCGATACGATTATCAGCGTCTTTTCGTCCACGTCCATCGCGCTGGGTCTGGTTGTGCTTTCGCGCGGCGGCGCGTTTGCAAAGTATTCCTCCGTGCTGGTCGGCGATGTGCTGTCCATCACGCAGGGGGACTTGGCTGCGCTGCTGGCGGCTCTGCTTGGAACCATCATCTGCTGGGTGTTCCTGTTTAATCCGCTGCTGATTACCAGCGTCAACGCGCCGCTTGCGCAGAGCCGCGGCATCCGCTCCAAAATGACGGAATATGCGTTCACGATGCTGGTCGCCGTCGCGGTCATGGTGTCGATTCGCTGGGTCGGCGTGATGCTCATCAACTCGCTGCTCATCCTGCCGGCGGCGGCTTCCCGCAATGTGGCAAGGAGCGCGGCAGGGTATATGCGCACGTCGGTCATCATTGCGCTGTGCTGCGGCGTGGTGGGTCTGGCGATGTCGTATTACCTCAACACGAGCGCGGGTGCTGCCATCGTGCTTTGCTGCGCGGCGGTATATTTTGTGACTCTGCCGATGAGAAGAAAGTGACGAAGCGGGCAAACAGCCCCGAAAACCGACATTTCAGCCCGCATCCCTTGATGGAATCGGGCTGTTATGATATAATCCCATTCATCTCGTGAAGGAGGTGCGCGGATGCTGGGCGTAATGACGATCCGCAAAGACGAACTCAAATTCCGCGAATTCGACCGTTATCGGGGGTTTTACTGCGGACTGTGCCATGCCATCGGAAAGCGGTGCGGCGGTGCGTGCCGCATGGCGCTGAGCTTTGAAATGACATTCATGGCGATGCTGCTGACCTCGCTGTATGAGCCGCAGACCTCGCAGGACATGCGCCGATGCGCATTCCATCCGGTGCATAAGCGGCTGATGCTGGGCAATGACGCCATCGACTACTGCTCCGACCTGAGTGCGCTGGTTTCGTATTACGACCTGCGCGACGGCTGGGAGGATGAGCGGCGGGCGGACAGGCTGGCAGAAAGCGCGCTGCTCAAAAAGGCGGCGGTTCGCGCCGGAGAGGCTTTGCCCCGGCAGAAGGAAGCCGTCGAGCGCTAGGTGTCGTCGCTGCATGAAATTGAGAAGAGAAACGATGAAAACCTCGATGCGGCGGCGAACCTGACCGGCGAGCTGCTCGCCGAACTGTTCGTTTTTAAGAAGGACGTCTATGAGCAGGATCTGCGCGAGATGGGCTTCTATCTGGGCAAGTTCATCTATCTGTGCGACTGCTTTGAGGATATCGAGCAGGATATCAAAAAGAAGAATTACAATCCGCTGATTGCCCGCAGCTCAAGAGCGGATTTTGAGCAGGAAAGCAGGCAGATGCTGGAGGATATGATGGCGCGGGCGTGCAGGGCGTTTGAATGCCTGCCTCTGATTGACGATGCGCCCATCATGCGGAACATTCTTTATTCGGGTATATGGCTGCGCTTTGAGAGCGCGGCTGAGAAAAGAAAGGCGAAAGGCAAGCAATGACAGATCCCTATCAGGTTTTGGGTGTATCCCCGACGGCGAGTGATGACGAGGTCAAGAAGGCTTACCGCACCCTGTGCAAAAAATACCATCCCGACGCCAACGTGGGCAAGCCGGATGCCGCGCAGACCGAAAAGAAATTCATGGAAGTTCAGCAGGCGTATGAAGAAATCATGCACAGGCGTCAGGGCGGCGGACAGCGCGCGGGCAGCGGCTATAACGGTCAGCAGCAGCGTCAGCCGCAGTATGATGACCCGTTTGCCTCGTTCTGGGGCGCATACGGCGGAAATCCCTATGGCAATGCCGGCGGATATGGCTATGGTCAGCAGCAGGACGATTCCATCGAAATGCGTGCGGCGAAGAACTATATCGACACGGGGCATTATGCCGAAGCACTCAATGCGCTGGGAAGCGTAGCGCCTGAAAAGCGCAACGCCCGCTGGTATTACCTCAGCGCACTGGCGCAGAGCGGTCTGCATAACAATGCGCAGGCGATGGAGTATGCGCGGCAGGCGGCGAGCATGGAGCCGTCCAACATGCAGTATCAGCAGCTGCTCAGCCAGCTGCAAGGCGGCGGAAGCTGGTATAGCCAGCAGGGTGAAGAATACGGCCGCAGACCGCAGAACATGAGCAACCTTTGTACGTCGATCATGCTGCTGAATCTGTGCTGTATGTGCTGCGGCGGCGGGCGGATGATGTATTATCCGATGTTCTGCTGCCTGTAAGCATGCGCTGCTTGTTTTAAAAGCGTTTGTTTAAACCGCCACGAAGCGGTTCTGATGGATTTGGGTTAAAGGAAAGACGGCGATTTTCCGATGGGCTTCGGAGAATCGCCGTCTTTTTCATATGAAATTACGTAAAATGCCTCAGCTCACTTAATCGAACAGATGGCAGCTCACCAGATGCCCGCCGCCCATATCCTTGGCTTGCGGCATGGTCTCCTTGCAGATGCCCATACACTGAGGGCAGCGGTTATGGAACGGACAGCCGCTCGGCGGGTTTGCCGGACTGGGAACATCGCCTTGCAGGTGGATGCGCGTTTTCGGCTCGCTGGGGTCGCGGCGCGGAATGGCGGAAAGCAGCGCCTGTGTGTAGGGATGCAGCGGATGGGTATAGACCTCCTCCGTATCGCCGGTTTCGACGATGCGCCCCAGATACATGACGCCGACGCGGTTGCTGATGTGGCGGACGACGTTCAAATCGTGAGAGATGAACAGATACGAAAGCCCCAGCTCATCCTGAAGGCTCATCAGCAGATTCAGCACCTGCGCCTGAATGGAAACATCCAGCGCGGAAACCGGCTCATCCGCAACGACGAAACGCGGGCGCGTAATCAGGGCGCGGGCGATGGCGATGCGCTGACGCTGACCGCCGGAGAACTGATGCGGATAGCGGTCGAGCTGCTCGGGAGAAATGCCGACCGCGCCGGAAATCCACAGCACGCGCTCGTTCAGCTCATCCTGCGAGAGCTTGAAGTGCGTAATCAGCGGCTCCTCCAGCAGCTTGCGAACGGTCATGCGCGGGTTCAGCGAGGAATACGGATCCTGAAAGACCAGCTGCATATCGCGGCGCTTTTGGCGCATAGCTTCCGCGTCGAGCGAGCAGAGGTTTTCACCCTCGAAGTAGATTTCGCCTTCCGTCGGCTCAATCAGGCGCAGAATGGTTCTGCCGGTTGTGGATTTGCCGCATCCGGATTCGCCGACCAGGCTGAACGTTTCTTTTTCGTGAATCGTCAGGGAGACATCCTCGACGGCGCGGACATAGCCGACCGTTTTGCGGATGACGCCGCCCTTGATGGGGAAATAGGTTTTCAGATGCTTGACGTCGAGTAAAATCTCGCTCATGCCTGTCCCTCCGTTTCCGTTTTGCTGTGCAGGAAGCAGCGGCAAAGATGACCCGGCTCAATTTCGGAAAGCGGGGGAATGCTCTTGCGGCACTGTTCGGTGCAGTGGGTGCAGCGGTCGGCAAAGCGGCAGCCGGAAGAAAAATTGCCGGCTGTCGGCACCGTGCCGCGGATGGTATAAAGCTCTTTCTGTGCGCCGCTGAGCGAGGTCACCGAGCGGAGAAGTCCTTCGGTATACGGATGAGCGGGGGCGTGGAAGAGTGTGTTCACGTCCGTCTGCTCGACGACCTGACCGGCATAGAACACGGCGACCTGTTCGCAGGTTTCCGCGATAACGCCGAGGTCATGCGTAATCATGATGACAGAGGTATCGTAGCTCTCGCGCAGATCGTTCATCAAATCGAGAATCTGCGCCTGAATGGTCACGTCCAGCGCGGTTGTGGGTTCGTCGGCGATGAGCAGGCGCGGGTTGTTGATGAGCGCGATGGCGATCATCACGCGCTGGAGCATGCCGCCCGACAGGTGATGCGGATAATCCTTGAGGATTTCCGCCGCACGCGGAATTTTGACGCGGTTGAGCATTTCAAGCGCCGCATCGTGCATCTGCGCACGGTTCATATCCGTATGAAAACGCAGGGTTTCCTCAATCTGTTCTTCGATGGTATACATCGGGTCAAGCGCGGTCATCGGCTCCTGAAAAATCATGGAGATCTCTTTGCCGCGGATTTTGCGCATCTCCGCTTTGGGCAGGGAGGTCAGCTCGCTGACGCTTCCGTCCTCGCGCTGAAAGCGAATGGAGCTGCCCGCGCCGACGGACAGCGGGAAGGAGAGCAAGCCCATAATCGAGGAACAGGTGATGCTCTTGCCGCAGCCGGATTCTCCGACCACGCCGAAATTCTGACGCTTTTCCAGCGTCAGGTCGATGCCCTCCACCAGCTTGACGGCGGGCGTCTTTTTGCCCTTGTACAGGTCGATGGAGAGATTGCGCATCTCAAGAAGATGTTCCATGCCATTCCCTCCTTACACTTTGAGCTTCGGGTCGAGGACGTCGCGCAGCGAGTCGCCCAGAATATTGAAAATCAGAATCGTGACGACGATGAACAGCAGCGGGAACATCGCGACCCACGGCGCACGAACCATGTCTGCGCGGGCTTCGGAGAGCATCGAACCCCAGGACGGGTTCGGCGGCTGAATGCCCATGCCACGGAAGCTGAGAGACGCTGCGGTCAGAATAGCGCCCGAGAGAGCCAGCGTCGCCTGTACGGTGAACGGCGCGACGACGTTCGGGGAGATATGGCGCACGAGCAGAGGCCACGTTTTGACGCCGACGCTGCGGGCGTTCTTGACGTATTCAAGCCCCTTGGCGGAGATGACCGCGGCGCGCACCGTGCGGCAAAAGACCGGAATGTTGACGATGCCAATGGCGACCATGGTCGGTCCGATGCCCTTGCCCAGCACGGCGGAAATGAAAATCGCCAGCAGGATGGACGGGAAGGCGAACAGGATATCCATGATGCACATGATGACCCGATCGACCTTGCCTTCAAAATAACCGGCAGTCAGACCGAGCAGATAGCCGAAGAACGCGCCGATGCCCACGGCAATCAAGCCGACCTCCATCGACACGCGTGCGCCGTACAGCACACGGCTGAAGATATCGCGTCCGAATTTATCCGTGCCGAAGATATGCTCGGCGGTCGGCGCCTGAAAGCGTCTGCCGATGGCATCGTATTCATAGGGGGCGAGCAGGGGGGCGAAAATCGCCATCAGAATCAGCAGCACGACGCCGACGATGCCGATGCGCCCCATCGGGTCTTTCCAAAGCTCCTTGATGGTCTTAACAAAGCTCTTCATCTTGTCTTTCCTCCGTCAATCATAAGAGATGCGCGGGTCGATATAGGCGTAAAGCACGTCCACCACGAGGTTGACGATGACGTAAACGAACGCGATGAACAGCACGCAGCCCTGCACGACGGGGTAATCGCGGTTGTTGATGCCGGTCAGCGTCATCTGTCCCAGACCGGGGAGGGAGAAAATCTGCTCAATGACGACTGCGCCGCCCAGAAGCGAGCCAATCTGCATGCCGACCAGCGTGACGATCGGGATCAGCGCATTGCGCAGCGCGTGCTTGAAGATGGCGATGCGTTCGCTGGCACCCTTGGCGCGGACGGTCTTGATGAAATCCAGCCGCAGAACCTCCAGCACGGAGGAGCGCGTCATGCGCATGACGGAGCCCGCCATGCTCGTGCCCAAAATCAGCGAGGGCAGCAGCATGATTTCCAGATTCTTGAGCGGATCTTCAAAGAGACCGACGTAGTTGAGCGGGGGATAGTAATTAAACGCCAGCGACAATACAAGGATGATGAGAATAGAGAGCGCGAATCCCGGAATGGATACGCCCAGCAGCGCGACGACGCGGACGACGCGGTCAACCGCGCTGTTGCGCTTTACGGCGGCGAGAATGCCCAGCGGAAGCGCAATGCACCAGGAGATGATTGCCGCGAGAATCGCCAGTTCAGCCGTGACCTTGAAGCGGGTCAGGATTTCGGGCAGGATATCCGCGCCGGAGCGGAAGGACTGACCGAAATCACCGTGGAGGACGCCGCCGATCCATTTGAGATACTGGGTGACGACGGGCTGATCCAGCCCATAGCGTGCGTTGACCTGCTCAATCAGCTCGGGCGTTGCGTCAATGCCCAGCATACCGGAGGCAAAGCCGCCCGGAATCAGGCGAAGCACGGCGAAAATCGCGATGCTGATGCCCAATAGAACAGGAATAAGCTGCAAAAGGCGGCGGATGATGTAGTTTTTCATGATTCACACTCCCTGCGTAATAACCCTGCTTCAATCAAGCTCGGGCAGTCTGCGGACAGGCTGAGGAAACCAGCACGTCTTGCGCTGGCTTCCTCAGCCCGCCCAGCCGAAGCCGGACGGGGAAGAATGACGAAGGCGGCAGGGGCAAACCCTGCCGCCGCATGGGAAACGATTTTTACTCGAAGTACGCCTCGGTGAAGTCGCCCGCGTTTGCGGCAAACGGCTCATAACCCTTGAGGTTGGCACTGGTGAAGAGGTAAGACATCGGGCTGGCGAACCAGAGGTTCGGGCACTCGTCGATAATCAGCTGCTGAGCTTCCTTGTAGTAGCCCTCGCGAGTCTCTTCGTCAGTCGTGGTGATGCCCAGCGCGCAAAGCTCGTCCACGCGGTCGTTCTTATAGCCCCAGACGTTGGCGTTGCCGGTGCTGGAGTAGAAGAAGCTGACGGCACGGTTCGGGTCGGTGCCGGAACCATTCTGACCGCACATGGTGTCAAAGCCGGCTTCCGGCGTGCTCATCTTCTTCCAGATGTCCACGTATTCGCCGGATTCGAGGTTGCTGATGGTGACGTCAATGTAGATTTCCTTGAGCTGCTGCTGGAGGACGACCGCGGTGTCGCGGATGGAGTCGAGCAGACCGGCAGCCATGGTGATGGACAGGCGGTTATCCTTGGAATAGCCGGCTTCTTCCATCAGCTTGCGGGCTTCTTCGATGTTCTGCGTGTACAGCGGAGATTCCTTCGCGGCGTCCCATACCCAGTGACCCATAGCCGGAGCAACAAAGGTGGAAACCGTCGCTTCGCCGTTGTAGACGTAGTCGATGATCATGTCGCGGTCTACGGCAAGGCTCATCGCCTGACGGACGCGCTTATCCTGGAGCTTTTCGCTGGAAAGGTTGAAGCCCAGGTAGGTGTAGTCGTTAGACTGATAGGAGATGACCTTGATGTTGGCGTCGCGCTCGACGTCGGCAAGGTTCATCGCGCTCAGGGAGCAGAGGTTGATATCGCCGGTGCGCAGAGCGGCAAGGCGCGCGCTCTCATCGCCAAGCAGATAGAAGGTGATGCCGTCCAGCTTCGGGGCGTTCTCTTTCCAGTAATCCTCGTTCTTGACCAGCGTGATGTGGTTGTCAACGACGGACTCGCTGTACTTGAAGGGGCCGGTGCCGCACATGGTATCGATGGAGGACAGGCTGCCGCCGTTCGCCTCGACAACCTCACGGCAGACGATCGCGCCGTAGCTGGAGGTCATGCCCGCCATGAACGCCGCGTTCGGGGCGGAGAGGGTGAACTTGACGGTGTAGTCATCCAGAGCCTCGACGGACTCGACGCCGCCGAAGTAGCTGGCACTGGAGCCGAGCGCACCGATATCGCCGTACTCGGTCTTGCCGAGGATGCGGTCAAAGCTGTAAACCACGTCGGCAGAGGTCATCTCACGGCCGTTGTGGAACTTGACGCCATGGCGCAGATGGAAGACGTAGGTCACGTCGTCCGGATTTTCCCAGCTTTCGGCAAGCACGCCGCCGAATGTCATGTCTTTGTTGAAGGTGAGCAGCGGTTCATAGACCTGATTGAAAACGCGGGTCGCGGCAATGGCGGAGATGGTGTGCGGATCGAATCCCGCCGGCCAAGTGTCCGTGCCGTACTTGAGGATCTGACTGCCGTCTGCCAGCGCACCTGCGCCGAGAGTCAGACAGAGCATCAAAGCCATCACCAGAGCCAACAGTTTCTTCATGGAATGACCTCCCTATAAGTGTTTTTTTCGTATGAAACAGAGGTACGCCCTCTGTTGATACCGTGGGGACGGGGACGTGGGACGGGAACGGGGGGGACGTTTGGGGCACTGCCCCAAGCCCCGGCAGGGAACTGAGTTCCCTGCACCTTCCACTTCATTTATCGCTTT
>ENA-UOOA01004192-UOOA01004192.1-human-gut-metagenome-genome-assembly--contig:-P61old-NODE-4192-length-16711-cov-13.108730_pt1 | contig 16711 bp, 18 predicted proteins | sample MGYA00242467_ERZ724014 | MGnify/ENA metagenome assembly ERZ724014
AGAAGGCGATACTCTAAAAGTTATATGTGATAAGAGTGGCACAAGATGGCATGAGAACTACAGCATGTTGTTTGAACGTGGAGATTACTACTTCCTATGATAAAGTGTGATATATCTAAATGCCATGCGAGTTGTTGTTACAATGCTCCATTGCCTAAGAAATACATATTTGCATTAAAGAATAGGATAGTTAATCCAGTCAAGGAGATTCTCGTTATTGATAATGAGAATATGACCGTAGACCACCAATCTGTAGAAAGTTTGGAAATGGTTCAGAGCCTCATGTGCATTCTTAGTTCCAGAAGAACAAAGAGCAGCAGTAGAGGCTGGTTATAAATTGCAATTAACAAGTTGACATCACCAACTGCATGGGAGTTAGCCAAAAAATATGTAAAATAGTATGCCAAAGGATTACGCTCTAAGAAAGTTACACTCTAAAGAAGAGAAAATCATCTTCTGTGGATGCGATGCTATAAGCGGTTTATTAATACATTACCTACTTGATGAATTGTTTGGTAGAGGTGAATACAAGATATTACATCACTACGATTTACGATTACAGAAAGAATGGGAATGGACTATTGATGAACCAATACCTGACAAAGATATTATTAAGGAATGGTTCTTCAAAGAACCAGAGAGAATAATAACTACTTGTTGGGATTACGAGAGAACTCTCAAAGCTGTAGAAGATGCACAGATTAGCAATGTGCGTGTCTATGAGTTTTGTAAGTATAAACACATAACTGACTTACCGTTCTAATGTTAGTACCTCTAAGTACCCAAATAGTTGCTGATGACCCTATAGAGGAACGTCAGATAGCTAAGGAGGAATACTCATCGTACAAACGACCAGGAGTTGAACCAATTACTATAGTTAAAACATATGTAAAAGGTAATATACGATATTGGGAAGAATGTACACCTAGTGGTATAATAGTTAGGATTAGTAGCAGAGAAATAACTCATAGTGCAGGAGTATAACTGCACTAACTGGGCTTGCATGGTTTTGACAGGCGATTACAAGTTATAAGGACGTGTAGAGTTCGTACCAACTCTTATAAAATGATACACAATTTTAAGTGGCAACACTGAAGTAAGAATGGCAGCTTAAGCTGTGGCTTATTAATATTAACGTATTAATGTAGTCGGGTTAACGGAGAAGACCTAGAAACAGAAGAGGTGTGGGAAGAAGCATATAGGGCAGCCCACTTAACTTGAACGCCAAAGGTTAGTAGAGCTGAGATTCTCCACAATGTGTATGGTAGAGACGCAAGGGCTATGCCTAAAAGTACTACTCGTTCCCCAACGTAAATGGAGTGGTGGAGAGCCGACTTCGGTCAACCCAGGTTTGGAAGCGTCAGCTTCTGAACCTTTAAGTTTGGAAGCGTCAGCTTCTGAACCTTTAAGTTTGGAAGCGTCAGCTTCTGAACCTTTAAGTTTGGTAGCTTGTAAATTGGCTTTAAGTGTACTGACTTCATCTATGATAAGTCTGGTTCTGAGTAAGACTAATAAAACTATCTACATGCTAGAACTCACTAGCTGATGTAATAAAAAATGAGACACACGTTATCCTTGTAATAAGGGTTGTTTGGACGGCGGTTCGACTCCGCCCAAGTCCACAATATTATGTTTAACTAATCGACAATTTGAAATGGAACAGAAAAAGAAACGAAATTACAGTAAGATGACAGCTGAAGAGTTGTCAGCTGCTGTAAATCTAGTGAAGTCTGAGAACTCTGGAGTATTCGGAGTTAAGGACATTAGAAGTGCATTTAAAGACCTAGGTGTGCCCATGTATAGCAAGTTTACTACAACATTGGTTCAACAAGGTGTTATCGTACAGGCAGGACTGACATATCAAGATGGATTTAGTTGGTCTAGTACAGAGCCTATTCATATAAATAAGGTAGTAGAGCTTATGACTATTACTCGTAAGAAAGTAGCTGCACAGGCAAGAAAGTATAGTCAAAAGAAGAAAGCTATACAACAAGGTACATGGGTTGAACCAGTAAAACAACCTAAAGAAACTACGGAGATTGAAGAGGTGCTTGAAGAAGTACCAGTTCATGAACGTAAAGAGCTTGTACCAGTTGATAAGGCTATTAATAAGGCTATCAAGCTACTTACTGAGAATGGTTATCGAGTTTCTAAACCTATCTTAATCTATGAGGAGGTAACTGTAAAATGAGAATGAAATGCCAAGGAGATAATCCTTTTGCATCTAATATGATGCAATACCTATATGGTTTGAATGAGAAGTTTGTGCCTGAGATTGATGGAGCAACATTAGATATTATAACTAATTTGCTTATCTCTACTAAGAACATTAGATATGGTGCCAAGCCTTCGATAGAAGGACAGTATCGTATTCGTCAAATCATTAAGGCTTGTGTTGGTATAGGAAAACCTATTCCTGTACTAGTTCCTTGGGGTTCTATTAAGGCTGATTTCAGTGCAAGACTGGACATAGCTGAAGTAGTTGCCTTATCTACATTAGCAGACCTAAACCGCAGAATAAAGAATTACTACAGTCCTGGTTTGGATATAAATATCAGAATTGAGGATTGGAGTGGTGTGGATTTGTTTAAACTTGAACCTGCGTTTAGTAAGGAGAATAGTTGGTCCTATTGTGATGATTTAGAAGCTCTAATTCACATGATAGGGGGAATGAATCCGAAACGTGAATCTAAGATGGTAAATGTAGGTGAGTTTTATCAGAGAGCAAATGCTAACACAGCTAGCATTCTTGCTTATCTTATTGAGTCTAAGGACTTGATTAAAACTGACCCATCTAAGTGTTTGGCATTGCAAAGCTATAAGAACTTAAAAGCTAATGGCTGGAGAGGTATTATTAGTGATGCACAGCGTGAACATTACTTAAGATGCTATCGAGGATTATACGATGGTTGGGATGATGAAACAATGTTGAAGCGATTAGCATTGTACTTTGGTGGTTCGTTGACTAGATTCCAGTTAGAAATGACAGGAGCTAATCACGAATGGGGTAGAGATTATATACAAATAGTATTCGTTCCGCCTGTAAAAGGTAGTCCAGAAGAATATAACGATAACTATCTGTATTATAGAACTATCCCTATGAATCAATGTAGAACATACCATGCACCTTGGAGAGCTAAGGGATACTTCCTTATTGAGGATAGTGGAGACATGGTAGCTAGGCTGACTACATTCAATTCTCAACCAGAAGGATTAGAGACTGGATATTTATCCTTAGAAGAGGATGATAGACAGATTCTGATTCAAGCAGACTATCTAGTTTAGTAGTCTAAAACACGAAACTGACCTGATGAGTTAGGCTACATAGTGCGCACTATGTAGTTGACTTAAACGTGTATAAATAAAAGTTGAAACCTAGTTCATACGAATAAGAAGTGTTCGCCCTTAAAATGGGAGGATGAGGTGCAACTCCTCAATGTAATATGTAAGGAGAAAATCCTTATGTCTCTTGTAAAATTCGTCTAAATGTTTAACAATATTTTGATTAATGGTCAAGCAATACAAGAGTAGGTCGTCAGTTCCATTTCATTATTGACCTTTCACTCAGCTACAAACATCTTTCATTGCCAGTAGCTGAGTGATTGTTTTATGAGAACGTTAACGGATAGATTATGTAGGTAAAACACGCTATATAATTATCTCAATTAATTTATAAATTAAGAGATAAACAATGGAATTTAGTAAAAAAAAGAAAAGTCTTTTTAAGACTGAAACTCCAACACAAGAGAACAACTTTGTGAAGGAGGGATTGAAGCTATCGGCTGAAACTGTGAGTGGAAACGGTGCTAAGAAGTATAGCACCAGTAATGATGCATTCGTAGACAACTTCTCAATGATTGCAAACTTTAAGGCACCTCGTGATTATGCTGAGGTATCTAAAGATATGTATAAATTGTGGAGTATTAATCCGAAGAAGTGTCTACAACTCGCTGTGTATATTCGGTTGATTACTCGTGAGACTCAGATTGTTCTTCCTAATGAAACTATCACTCTAGATGTTCAGAGAGGACAGGGATTGAAGAATGAAGGTATTATGCGTATGCTATGGTTAGCTATGCATCACAAACCTACATTCATGGCTAACATGCCTTATTTCATCGCTGCTGGTAGCTGGAAGGATGTATTTGAAATGATGAGCCTTGATTTACAATATCATGGCTGGGAAGGAAGAAAGTTGGATTGGAATTTCATGCGTAAGGTTATCTTAGCTGGATTAGCTAATGGTCATACAAGTGAATTGGTGAAGAAATACCTACCAACCATCCGTTCAATGAAAGAATGTAAAACTGTTGAATCACAAGCTCGTACTATTATCGGTCAGTATCTTGCTTCTTGCATCTATGGTAAGAAGAAGGATAAGAAGACAGATAAAGAGACTGCGGATAGCCGTGCTGCACAACGTAGATACAGGAAACTTAAACAGAGTGGAACTGCTCATACTTGGCAGCAATTAATAAGTCAGAAGAAGTTGCTCGAACTGGACTTCAATACCATTCATGGACGCGCTCTGAGCCTATTGGTAGGCTCTAAGTTCTTGAAAAATCAAGGATTGGTAGAGAAGTATTCTAAGTGGATAAGTGGTCGCAAAGTGGCTAAATACACTGGATTTGTGTTCGAGTTGTTCCAACCGCTTGGTGAAAGCTACCGTACTAATAGGCTTGAAGAGTATAGAGAACAGACTATCAATGCTCAGTTTAATGGGCTAGTTGAGACTGGAAGACAGAATCTTAACCAGAACAGCAAGCTGTTAGTGGTTAGAGATATTTCTGGTTCTATGACCTCTAAGGCAGTTGGAACCAATATGTCTTCTTATGCTATTGGTAAAGCAATGGCATTATATTTCTCTGCTCTGTTGGATGGTCCATTTAAAGATGCCTATGCTACATTTAGTAGTACTTGTAAGCTCTGTACATGGAAGGGTAAGACTCCTATTGAGAAATGGGCTAACGACACAGATGGTAACTTTGGTGATACCAATTTATTATCTGTGGCAGATATGTTCGTTAAGCTGAGAAGCACAATGAAGATTTCTGAGAACGAGTTCCCAACAGGAGCATTGTTGGTTAGTGATGGTGAATTTGATGCAGCTCGTAGTTGGGGTGGCTCAGGTGCATCCGTTACTAATTTTACTGCATTTAGACAAAGACTACTTAAAGGTGGTTTCAGTAAGGAGTATGTAGATAACTTTAAGTTAATCCTTTGGGATTTACCTAACGGTTATTATGGTGGAGGTCTTCGTCCTAAGTTTGAAGACTTTGCAGATGCTCCGAACAATTTCTATATCAGTGGCTATGACCCTGCTGCTGTAGCATTTATCTTGGGAACTAAACCATTCAAGGCTACACCTAAGAATGCAACAGAGTTGTTCAATGCAGCTATGGACCAAGAATTGTTAAATCGCCTTGTTGTGTCTGAACGAAAGGTGGTCAACAAAACTAAGAAGAATACAAACTTTAAAAAGAATAAGAAATAAGTATGATTAAGCTTAACACTTTACTTGCTAAAGTAGAACATGGTACATCAACATTCAATAGAATGATTGGTGATTATGCTGTATTCTTTAAGAATAAGCAAGGTATGTTTGAGGGTATCAAGAAGACCTTCAAACCGAGAGATGGCTACGCAGAAGATGCTCGTTATATGGGCACTACTAAGGTAGCTACAACTGTAGAGGAGAAGCTTGCATGGTTCGAACAGAATGCAATTCCTTATTTGAAAGACCTATTCTCTGTTGAGGCAACTAACTCTGCTGGTGCACCGAGAGTTGAATTGATAGTAGATGGTGTTTCATTTGGTAAGTTGACTGCTCTTGACCTTATGAGACTTAAAACTATCCTAACCAGTAAGCAGCTGGAAGATATGTACGCCAATGTACCAGTGCGTTCAGATTCTGAGGTTTGGCTTGAAGGAACTGATGCAGAATATCAGGGACGTGATGTACATGAGACAGAAATGTTGAAAGGTATAACTCGTACTACTGAATCTGAGGAAGTTATCCTTAAAGACCCGAATCTTGACCCAGCTAAGTTACCTGCTAACTATAACGCTAAGGTTACTGTTAAGAAGAAAACAGTAGAAACTGGCGATTATACATTGCAGAAGTTTACTGGCGCCTGGACACAGAGACAACGTGCTGAATTACTGCAAAGAAGAAGTAAGATTCTTGCAGCAGTGATTGAAGCATTGAAGGTTGTTAATGATAACGAAGCACAGAGTCCGAACCTCAGTGTAGAGAAACTCATTAACTTCTTACATCATGGTAAGTAAGAAATAAAATATTGACTAAAGCTTTAGCTTAAGCCTCAGCATTACTAAATCCTAGATATTTAGCATAAGCATTGAGTCAAGAGCTTTAGCTTTAGCCTTACAGTGAGAAACCAGTAGCTTAAAATAATCAATTGATTATAAATCTGACCATTCGCAGGTTCGAATCCTGTACGCGCCTCTAAACATAATCCTTTGTTTTAAAAGGTGAGATAGAAGCATAAGAATCAACATACTAGATAAGCAGTATTGCAAGTAAGCAGCAATCAGTATGACTCTTATGTGTATGATTCTCACCTTTCTACTAACATGGCGCGTTGGTGAAGTGGATTAACACGTCAGACTAATAAACAGCATTAGCATGAAACTACTGAACGTTATCTCACAACTAGGGGCTATCATCGAGGATTTTCGAGTTAGTCCTTAGGGGGTTAGCTTAATGGTTAAAGCACAAGAACGTTTAATTCTTGGGAGTGGGAGTTCGACTCTCCCACCCTCTGCTTCTTTTCGACATAAATAGTAGAACAAACTACTTGTCTGTGAAGATAGGTAGTAATATAAGGGGATACGCAAATGGTAAAGCGGCAGTCATTAGGGACTGTGGTATAATATTCTAGGTGTATACATTGAGGGTTCGAATCCCTCTCTGCTTACAATTCTTTGTAAAAATTACATTTGTCAGCAGTTATTGGTCTGTGAAGATAGATAACTATTAGTAGAGCATTAAGAAATGGTTTCTATAATGGGATATAGTAATAAATTTGATTGTTACAAAATTTAACATTATTCACTTTGTAGAGTCTAAAGATTACACTATCTTTGTGCTCAGAAACGTTGAGAGAACGTGATTGTGTTTGTGTTTTATTTATCCCATTGTTGAGGGGAGTGCGCCAAAGTTGAAGAGTTGGGGCGGACTGTAAATCCGTTGCCTTCGGGCTGAGTAGGTTTGAATCCTACCACTCCCACAACAATATCTGCTAAAGTCAAGTGCTTTGGTGAAAAGTGTGCTCGTCTGTGAAGATGGGCACATTTCATCTTGCAGGTGTAGCACAACGGTTCAGTTACTGGTGATGTCTTAATGCAAGGTTTTACTGGTAGCAGATAATTAACGTGTGGGGTGGTAGCAGTTGGTAGCTCACTAGGCTCATAACCTAGAGGTCGTTGGTTCGAGTCCAACCCCCGCGCCTATTACACCAAGTAATGTAGTGGAAACTACATAGGACTGTTGTAGTTACGAAGAGTATGAGGGGTGAAACTCATAACTCACTATAAGAAAGCATACAGCAACTATTCAAGCATCAAACTTTTAATTTGACACCGCTAAAACTGCTTTCTGTTTAGATTGGGTGATGGCGCAATTGGTTAGCGCACCTCTCTGATAAGGAGGAGGTTCTGGGTTCAAGTCCCAGTCACCCAACATCTTGATGATAGAATAAGAAGTCTAACAGCAAATTCAACAACAATCTGTACCATTTTACACGGATAAGTAAAGAATGACTTCTCCCTTAGCTCAGTTGGTGAGAGTATCTGGCTTACATCCAGAGGGTCGTAGGTTCGAACCCTACAGGGACTACGTAATGCACGTGAGGCTAGCGTGACGTAGACATTCCTATCCCTGACAGCAAATATGGAATCCACATCGTAGGGTGGCGTTGGTACTACAGCAAGGGTAGTGTTATCTGTAGTAATTGGGGAGTTAGCTATAATTGGTTAGAGCGACGGGCTGTTAACCCGTAGGTTGTCGGTTCGAACCCGACACTCCCCTCAACCTAGCGAGGTTTCACGTACTAATATGTACACAAAAGAGAACTTCTACGTAGATTTGTTGTGAAACAAGTCTACTATATGCGTCGGTGGCATGACTGGGAAGCAACGCTCTCCAAAAGCGTGATATGGGGGTTCGAATCCCTCACGGCGTGCAGCGATTAGTTATCAATAAGAAGACTTACAGCAAACAATTATGATTATAGCAGTATTTTGGACCGCAAATATCAACAATAGTCTTCTGTTAAATTGGGAGGTAGGACAATGGGCTAGTCTACTACATTTGGGATGTAGAGGTTGCGAGTTCGAATCTCGTCCTCCCAACACATTTATGGTTAAGTTATATAAGAATACTTACAGCAAAACTTAAAGCAAATTCAAACAAATCGTAATTTTGTCTTAAACGTAGGTTCGATTCCTACCCTTCCCACCATTGTGTGACTATTTAAATGGGAAGGTTGAAATGTTGGTGTAGTCCGAGAGGATGAAAAAAAGTATTCTGTCTATGGGGAGGTAGCATAATTGGCTAATGCACTAGATTTGCAATCTGGAGGATTGGGTTCGAGTCCCACCTGCTCCACGAATCTTAGAGATTCATGTTTCAACAACTCTTTATTTAAATTAGACCTAGATAGAGAAACATAAATACACGTAAAGTAGTGTTTATGTAGGGTTGCCCGAGCGGTTTAGGGGCTGGTCTGCAAAACCAGTTAGAACGGTTCGACTCCGTTACCCTACTCTATTTTGAGTTTAACAAAAAGAAACCTTACAGCAATACCTCTATGCCTTGTAAGCCGTAGGTTATGGGTTCGAGTCCCATAGGTGGATACGTCCACTTTAGCTCAATTGGATAGAGCAACGTATTAAAAATGGTTTCTGTACCCACATCTATTGTTAATTCAATAATGTGGGTTTTCTCACCCCGTAGCTCAGCCTGGTTAGAGCACGATACTTTTAATATCGGGGTCCTGGGTTCAAATCCCAGCGGGGTGACAAAGTGTTCTCATAACACCTCCTTTTCAACTACTGTAAGAGGACACACAGCAAAGTCTGATACAACTATTATTAAATTCAATGACTGTCTCCGAAGTAATCCCGTAAGGGTGCAGGCAAGACTAGAGTAGGACGCTTGAAGTAAATGTACTAAGCTATGAGAATTAGCCCTGACTATGCTAGGTAAGTATAGTGTCTACCATTCTGAATTGGGAGAGTGGAAGACATTAAATGTAAAACCCATGTCCTCTGTTAAACCTATCCATCGAATTTCTGTTTCTGGAGTTTTGGATAGGTTTATTTTAACTAACAAGATTGACATATTTATTTAGTAACACTATCTTATTATGAAAGCAATTAGACTAATTAAGAAGGCTGTTAAGTGGTATTTGGACAGAACTGCTAATTCTTACATCTACCCTACTGGAACTCTCCCTATTATAAAGGAGTAAGTTCCTATGCTGCTGAAGTGAATATGTAAATCAACAAACTATGGAAGTGTAAGCCTAATTGCTAAGGCAGCGGTCTTGAAAACCGCCAGTAATCGTGTAACAGCGATGTGTGGGTTGGAGTCCCACCACTTCCTCAACAACAAAGTATTATGACAGGAAGATTTAGAGCAATTAACAAGATTAGTAAACACAAAATGTCCTTATTATGGGATAGAGCATTTGCAGTACTTACAAAGGAGTATGCAGTGGTCAATGCTATTAATAAAGGATTTAGTGAAGAGAGCAAACAAGTAGTAACTAAGAGATTTGATTACCTCGAATCCTTAATCTCTACTGGTCACTTAGAGAAAATGCCTCGTAAAATGAAGAAGGCATTTATAAGAGAACTTTCAGCAAGGTATAACCTTTGTCTGATTATATTACAACATTGGGATGAATTTAAAGAAATAAAGGCATGATTGACGTATTATTAGCAGACATTGTATTTGATTGGACTTTCCTAGAACCCTTAATTGAAAGAGACGATGGAGAGAAAGAATCAAATGACACGCAACAAGTATTGGCGCAAGCAGAAGTTAGTCCAGAAATATATTACTAGGTTAAAGAAGTTTCCTGCTAGTAATTATGGTGTGATAACTATAATCAACATTGGACTTTACCTTATAAATCAACAAGTACTCCATGTAGTTGTTGGTTATGTAAAGGAGAACGATACAATAGACGAAAGTTTAAAAAGGAAACTAGACTTGAAATAGCAATGTTTTAAGTTATTTAATTTATAAGAAGTCTTACAGCAACAACATTAGCAATTCGATTATGGTTCGACTAGCCTGGGTTCGACTCCCAGTAACCTCCTAAATTATTAGTACTATATGGAGGTTGTAGTGTAACGGTTAGCACAGTATGCAAACAAATGACTTCTGATGATGCCCCAATAGCTCAACGGATAGAGCATCGGTCTTCTAAACCGAGGATTTAGGTTCGATTCCTAGTTGGGGTACTAAAACTAAAATTTTATGGTTGAATTTAAAAAGAAGATTACACAGTGCAGAGAATGTCCTAATTGCAGGATTGTTCCTGACCCTGATGACTGGTTTAATGACGATGATGAGAAAGCTCTATGTAAAGAGGCGGGGGATAAGGTGATTGAGGATATGTTAAGACCCTACGAGAAAGTAGCAATTCCTAATTGGTGTCCTTTAAAGACTAACTAAACCCAAGTACCCAATTCCATACACCTAAAGGTTAAAATGGGGAAGTGGTTCTAAGTATGGATAGCTAAGTAGTTAGTCTTTTTATAATAAAATCTAGACCGAGGTTGTGGTAGTGCCTTATGTGGATGAGGTCGTACCTTATTGGTGATGCATCACTAATCATAAATGGGTACGAGTGTAGGTCTAACATGGTGTTTATAGTTCAACGGTTAGAATAACTGATTGTGGTTCAGTAGATGTGGTTTCGACTACCACTAAACACCCTTATGGCAGTAGGTTTTAAAATAAAATCTTCCTGTTTGTTTACTATTGCCTTAACGTGGTTTAGAAGGATTGCACGAAAATAAATCCTTCCTCTGGGGCGGTAGCTCAATGGTAGAGCGCAGGTCTGAAGAGCCTGGCGTTGGAGGTTCGATTCCTCCTCGCCCCACGTCGATTAGTAGACGAGAACTAACAGCATTAGCATTGTTTCCCAAGCAGTTGGTCTGAGGTTCGAATCCTCACATTAGCTTAGGCTAATGTAGCTCAGTGGTAGAGCAACAGCCTCATAAACAAATAGTTCTCAGCTGTTTTACAGAGTTACAGGTTAAAGAAACTCTGTATGGAGAGTTGGGTGAGCGGTCGAAACCAGAGTCCTGCTAAGACTCCGAACCTCAAAAGGGTTCCGCTAGTTCGAATCTAGCACTCTCCACAAGTATATTTGGAATTTTTGTATAATAATGATTAATTATGATTACTATGACAAAGATTCAGCCTATAAATCCTAATGAAATAATCAGCGAGAAGGTAAAGATAATACCTGACCAAGTTATTAGGGTTTTCAACGAACTGATTGCAAGAAACTGGAACAAAGACAAATCAATAGTGTTTACTAATGAAGCTGTCGAGTTTATAAAGTTTCTGACTGGTGCTAGTAAGGATACTATCATACAAAACCATTGGTTAGATGTAGAACCTCTCTACAGAGAAAATGGATATGAAGTAACTTACCATGAGTCCCAGGGTGATGAATCCTTCCCCTCATATTATGAGTTTAGGAAGAAGTCTCTAAATGCTGGGTTCGAATAACGGCTAGTTCCTCACACTTTCGATGTGAAGATAGGGGTTCGATTCCCCTACCCAGTACCTTGTAGTCCTCCTTAATCCTTAATAGGATAGTTAGGCTACACTGTGAACGAACAGAGGAGAGGAGTTCACACGTTGGCTAGCAACGTAGTACACAATGGTGGGATAGGAACGGCTAGCACCCACCTTAACTGTTCTTATAATACTAGTTAAACGCCTAGCGGGGGTTAGAACAGTTAAAATACTCCTATCTACTAATGGTTAGGTAATCGGTCTCTCAAGCCGAAAATACGGGTTCGAATCCCGTTGGGAGTACGATAATGGGGTACCATTATGAAAATCATCTTATAACAGAGTTATCAGTTCGTGAGAATAGATAACTAATCGAGGGCGTAGTGTAATGGTCAGCACGCCTCCCTGTCACGGAGGTAGAGGGGTTCGAGTCCCACGTTCTCGGCTGAACGTAGTAAAAATTACTTTATTGAAAGAAGACTTACAGCAAATCAAAACTACTAAGAATCAATTGGTAAGTGAAAGGTGCAGGGTTCGATTCCTTGCCTATACCGCCAAAGTCCTGATGGGTATAGTAGTTTAAATGGTTAGAAACAGGCAATAGTCTTCTGGGCGTACATCTAAGTATGTACGCTAATTCGCCTCCTTAGCTTTAATGGTAGAGCAACTCACTTGTAATGAGAAGGTTGTCAGTTCGAGTCTGGCAGGAGGCTCAAAATTAGTCCTATTGTTAGTAATAACAGTGGGACTTATTCTTTCTAATAACAAGATTCTCAGTTAAGTATTACAAAGATTAGCATTTGCAAATGTTTTTATGTAAAATGATTTATGAGTAGCTTTAAAGACGGATTGAGAAGAAGTGGTCAGAGTGTATTGGATGCAACTGGGAGTCAACGAGTTTCAAAAGACTCTTAGAGCTGTAGAGTTTGATGTGAATTTATTCCAGCACTCTTTATTAGTTGATTCTACTTTCATTCCACACCATTACACTCACAGAAGAGTATTAGTTATTACTCATAGAGATGAAATCACATCTCAGTTTAATGATGAACTTCTATCTGGTGATTGGGAGGAACAATTCAACAGCATACGAACATCTTATTATGACAAACTCACTGTTTGACATAGTATATTATAAAACGACATACAGCAAGCAATCATACTGACTTTCAAATAGTAAAACCCTCTTCTGCCCATTGCGGAGGTTAAAGAGTTGAATGGGAATGTCGTTTGTTTTATTGGGCTATAGTGTAACGGTTAGCACACAACACTTTGACTGTTGTAGTCCAGGTTCGAATCCTGGTAGCCCAACTAAGAGATAATCTTATGAAGGCAATGAAGGATAAGAAGAAATTCGGAGGATGTTCCTTAACATCTAAGAATCGTAGCTGTAAGAAATTCGGCTGGAGTTATGATAAGGAAACAAAAAGAATCTGGAGGATTGAAGCTAAACGTATGGCTCTTAAAGTACTTATGCATCTACCTATCAGTAGGGAAGAGATTCAGAAAGCGTGGAGTAATCCATATATGAACCTTTCTGAACTTGGTGTTCCTTATGTATGGGATGGCGTAGGCTATTATGAAAGATGGGTTGAGCAAGTGTACAAAAAATTAAATAACGTAACATGATTTATGCAAGAGTAATTCTAGTGGTGCTTATTATACTAATATTAGTATACTATGCTATGGTGGTTGCACACCTCTCTGGTATTATATACCTTACGAGTAGGAAAGTAACCTTCGCCAAACTGTGTATTCCATTTTATTATTGGGTACATCAGGATTAATGATAATGTTTTAATGTAAATAAGTAGAAAAATGAATCAACCTAAAGTAAGTAAAAGTTCAATCTTTGCTATTTTGGCAGGAGTAATCGTAGTACTGTTAGTCTGCATGGCAGGTTCACTCTTTGAAGATGCTGATAAGTCTAAGAACTATGTTTGTCAGATGCCTATGTCTGGTAAATACGTTGTATGGACAGATGGTGGTCTTCAGTGGCAAGGCTTTGGTAACAAGCACGAGTACTTCAAAACTTCTCAGATAGAGTTCGTTGACTGGAAAGAAGTCAGTGAAGGTAATTATATTGCATCTGGTGAGAACCCAGCAGCTTCACTTACCTTTAATGATAAGGGTAAGGGATTTATTATTGGTTCTTTCCGAGTTGTTATGCCGAACGATGATGCCAATATGAAGAAAATTCAGCAGGACTTCGGTTCAGAGAAGGCATTGATAGCAAACTTAATTAAACCTACTCTATACAAGGTTGTAACATCTTGTGGTCCTCTGATGTCATCATTGGAATCTGTATCTGAAACAAGAACTGACCTTATTGCTTACATCACTGACCAGCTTAATAACGGAGTATACAAAACTGTTGTAGTTCGTGACTCTGTTACTAATGAAATTACTGGTGAGAAGGAATTGAGAGCTAAGGCACAGATTGTTGCTGATGCTAACTCTCCAAGTGGTTATAAACGTCAGGAAACATCACCGTTCAGTCAGTATGGTATTACCTGTGGATTGGTATCCATTTTGGATATTAAATATGATGGAGCTACTCAATCTCAGATTGATGCCCAAAAGCAAGCTAACTTAGCCGTAATAACTTCTAAGACTAAATCTTTGGAAGCAATTCAAAGAACTGTTCAGATTACTGAAGAGGGTAGAGCAGCAGCTGAGAGAGCTAAATGGGAACAAGAGAAAGAGAAGGCTGTAGCAGTTACTAAGGCTCAGCAAGAGTTTGAAGTAGCTGAACTAGAAGCTAAGAAAGCAAAGCAAGTTGCTTTGAAGGTTCAAGCTGAAGGTGAAGCTAAGGCAGCAGCTAATAGAGCATTAGTATCAGCAGGTTTAACTCCAGCTGAAAGAGCTGAGTGGGATTATAAGACAGCTGTAGGAGTTGCACAAGCTCTAGCAGAATCTAAAGTGTCTTGGGTTCCATCTGTGATGTTTGGAGGAGGCAGTTCAAGTAATTCAGCCATGGATGCTGTAGGCTTGAAGATGTTACTGGATATTACTAAGTCTCTGGAAAAGACAAGTAAATAAAAAACATAAATACGCAATGAGGAGGGCAGGTGTGTAGAGTTCTACAACATACTGGGGGTTTGGAGTCTGAGACGGTAAGAACAAACTGGGTAAAGACTAAGTAATTGCGTATTTACGGACCTATAGCTCAGCCAGGTCAGAGCAACTGACTCATAATCAGGAGGTCGGGGGTTCAAAGCCCTCTAGGTCCACTTCTTTAAAAACTATCGCTTATGAAACATTTATTACTAATACTAATGTTTATTCCTTTAGCTTTATATGGTCAACATAATGTTACGGCAACGTATTATCATGCAGGACCAAAACATGGTTTATCATGGATTACGGCTAGTGGAAATAGAATTAGTGTTAAGAAACTAAATGCTGGTAAGTTAAGATGGGTGGCGCTATCACATAACTTATTAAAGCATTATGATTATGGAGATACTATTATAGTAGTATCTAATAACCCTAAGCTTAGAGGTAAATGGGTAGTAATGGACAAGATGCACAAGAGACACTATAATAAGATAGATTTCTTGACTCCATCTGGAAAGAATTTAGGAATGTTAAAACCAACTAAAGTAAAGATAAAGAAGAAAGAATAGCAATGGGGTAGTGGCGGAATGGTAGACGCGCTGGTCTTAGGAACCAGTGCCTTCGGGCGTGAGAGTTCGAGTCTCTCCTACCCTACAAACTTTTAAACAACAGGAAGTATGAAAGAGATTAAAGAATTTATTCAAGAACTATGTGATTGTGCTAAGCCAAGTGCTAATGGTAGTGTGGTCGCATTAGAAGATGCTACTAGAATTGTAGCACATGCGTTTGCTGCTGGTATGAATTTTCAAGACCATGAGATTAAACGCAAACATAAGTTTAGACACTTTGAAAAAGAAGACATTGACAAGGTAGCTGACTTTAAATTCATTCCAAATCCAGCTAATGGTGGCGATGACGATTACATCGTCGCTGATATGGTGTTTAAGGAATATACATATGGAGAATCAGGTGAAGAACCATTCTGTGATGTTAATGCCTTGAACAGGGACTTTGGAGATTTAAGACTGAAAGAACTTATAAATGGTAAATACAGATGAGAAGTATATTGATTTTGTTTGTATTAGTGCTCACTTCATGTACTAGAGTAGAGCCTAAAATGACAGTTATTTCTAATAAAGAGAAATTTGTCATTGAGAACTTTGCTAAGAGTGTTACAGCTGCTGAGTTCACCTATAAGGGACATAGTTATATATGGTTCCATAACAATAATGGTGGATGGGATGGTAACGATGGTATAGTACACAATCCAGACTGTAAGTGTAATAAGAAAATAAAATCCACCACTCAATACTAGTATGAGGTGAGAAAATAACCTAGAAGCTGTTGATGCTCATCAGACGTGATGGGCTATATTACAGTTGTGATTAAAAATTGATAGCTTACTAGTCCTATCAGGCGGATTATATAGAACGTAGTTAAATGCTACGTTCTTTAAGGCGACATAGCTCATTTTGGTTAGAGCGTGGGAGTCATAACCCCAAGGTGGTTGGTTCGAATCCAACTGTCGCCACACATCTTAATTTTATATGTATGAGTGACAAAGGCTTATTATTTAAGAAAAGGAAGAATAATCATGGAAGTCATCATAAATGCAGTAAAGGAAGTGGTTTTCCTAGACATAGTATGAACCACTATCCAGGTACCCATTTAGGAATGAAGCTAAGATATTCTAAACCATCTGTAGGGCGTCTTTATTGTGAATGGGGTCCAAATCGTGGTTATCTAAGAACAAATAGAATAACTGGTTTTATTAATAAGTTCATAGGAAAACCTTATAATGATTTGGTTAAAGCATTCTACGCTCTTATTAAAGACCTAAGAGATAGCCATAAAGAGGTAGGACTT
>ENA-UOOA01004194-UOOA01004194.1-human-gut-metagenome-genome-assembly--contig:-P61old-NODE-4194-length-16706-cov-5.192841_pt1 | contig 16706 bp, 10 predicted proteins | sample MGYA00242467_ERZ724014 | MGnify/ENA metagenome assembly ERZ724014
TCCACCGGGCATTGCGCCAACAAAAAGACGTTCGCCGCACTTAAGGGCGAGGACACAATCGCCGAAGACTTGGGCCGCGGTATCAAATAAGGTCCAGACATCCAAGCGCCTCGCGAGCATCCGTTCGCGGGGCGCTTTGTGCATTTGAGGGAGAGCACGGCGAGTCGAAGAGTATTTTTGGGGTATCGTTAACTGGACTGTAAATTGGCAACTTATCTATAACGGAGTAATCCCATGAGCGCTCGCGTAACCATGAAGGACATAGCCGCCGAGCTTGGCGTTTCCATCAATACCGTGCACAAGGCTCTGACGGGAAAGGCCGGCGTGAGCGAATCCGTGCGCGCCAAGGTGAACGCCAAGGCCGAGGCCATGGGCTATCACCGCAACACAAGTGCCTCAAGCCTGCGCCGCAAGGATATCAATCTGGTGTTTTGCCTGCCCCGCGCATCGCGCGAGGGAGCGTACTTTTTCCGTTACCTGTGGGAAGGCTGCAATCGCTTTGAACAGGAGGTCATCGACCGGGGCATTACGGTTGAGCGCGTTGAATTTGGCGTGGGCGGCTACGCTGATGCACTCGAGCAAATCGACGAGCGTCTGCAGGTGGGCGAGAAGATTGATGGCTTGCTCGCCTATGCGCCGGGCGACGATCGTGCGACTGAGCTTTTGGGGCAGATCGCCGAGGCGGGCGTGACGATTGAGCTTGTCGACGGCGACCGTCCGCATTTGAATCGTTTGGGTGCGAGCTTGGCCGATTATTCGACGGCGGGCAGCCTTATGGCCGAGCAGGCGGCAAACCTGGTCCATGCTTCTGGGGCCGACGCCCGCGTGCTCCTTTTGACAGGCGACCCATATACCGATTCGCACTATCTAACCGCCCGCGCCTTCCACAATTACCTGCGCGAACGTGATATTCCATGGCAGGTTGAGGATCTTGCAGGTGCCCATGCGCAAGTCAAACAACTCGAGCATGAGCTCGAAAAACGCTTGAGTGCGCCGGACGCTCCCGAACTTATCTGTAGCGTCTTTGCCGTTGGTTCCGAAGTGGTTGCCGACGCGCTCGCCTCGAGCGGCAAGGCCGGTCAGGTCATGGTGATCGGCAACGACCTGTTTCCCGAAAGTGCTCTGGCCTTGCGCCGCGGTATCTTTACCAATATTGTCTATAAGGACCCGACGAGCCTGGCGTATCGCGGCGCTAAGACGCTGGGCGATTATCTGCTGTGGGGAAGGATCCCGACGGAGCCCGTCCAGAAGGGCGCCGTCGAGATGGTGTTTGCCAGCAATGTCGACCGCTACTGCGAACTTGCGGGAATTTAGCCGATTGAGCAGGTACCCCCTCTTGCGACGTGCATTTTTGGGAGTATTCAGCATTGGCATGCCCTGAATGAGGTGCAGAACGACTGTTTTAAGTGCCCCCGATGGCGTAATTTGCCATCGGGGGCACTTTTTATGCCGATCGGGCGCTATCTGCGTTCCAAATAGGACGCTGAGGATGGCGCACGGCGCGCTCCAATGCTGAATACTCCCAAAAATGCACGTCGGGACATGACCCACCTGAGCAAAAGCGCTCAAGTTCGGTGTTCGGGGACGCCAACCGGTCTGCAATACATGCAAGTCACATCTCCAGCAACCGTTGAACGGGCAAAATCTACCGTTCACCCCGTGATGGTTAGGTGAACGTTCACCTAATGTTCCATTTTGCATTACTATAGTGAACGTTCACCTAAAGGATAACGAGCGCCGTGCGCCCGCGTTGCCAGCAAAGGGGCTGTTTGATGAAAAACTTTATGGACGATCAGGATTTCCTGCTGAGCACTAAGACCGGCGAGGAGCTGTTCCACAACTTTGCCGAGGACATGCCCATCGTCGACTATCACTGCCACATTTCTCCCAAGGAGATTTGGGAGGACAAGCGTTTCGAGAACATCACCGAGGTTTGGCTGGGCGGCGACCACTACAAGTGGCGCCTGATGCGTGCCAACGGCGTCGACGAGCGTTTTATCACTGGCGACGCCCCTGCTCGCGAGAAGTTCCAAAAGTGGGCCGAGACCCTGGGTCGCTGCGTTGGCAACCCCGTCTTTGAGTGGAGCCACCTGGAGCTTAAGCGCTACTTTGGCTACGAGGGCGTCCTCAACGGCAAGACTGCCCAGGAGGTCTGGGACCTTGCCAACGCCAAGCTCGCTGAGGCTAGCTTTACCTGCCGCAACCTGATCAAGCAGTCCAACGTCCGCATGATCTGCACTACCGACGACCCCGCCGACAGCTTTGAGTGGCACAAGAAGATTGCCGCCGACGACAGCTTTGACGTTCAGGTCGTTCCCGCCATGCGCCCCGATGCCGCTTTGCGCATCGAGCGCGGCCAGGAGTTTGCCGACTACTGCAAGCGCCTCTCCGAGGTTGCCGGCGTTGAGGTCAGCGACTTTGAGGGCATGAAGGCGGCCATCTCCAAGCGCTACGACGTTGCTCACGAGCTGGGCTGCCGCGCATCCGACCATGCACTCGACTACGTTATGTACGTACCGGCTACCGCTGACGAGATCGAGGCTATCTTTGCCAAGGGTCTGGCTGCCGAGCCGCTTACCGAGGAAGAGGTCCTCAAGTACAAGACTGCCTTTATGCAGTTTGTCGCTGGCGAGTATGTCCGTCTGGGCTGGGCCATGCAGCTGCACTTTGGCTGCAAGCGCGACAACAATCGCGCCATGTTTGCCAAGCTCGGTCCCGATACCGGCTACGACTGCATCTCCAACTACACGCCGTCCGACCAGCTCGCCGATTTCCTCAACTCCATTCAGGAGACTTGCGGCCTGCCCAAGACCATCCTGTACAGTCTGAACCCCATCGACAACACCATGATCGATACCGTGATGGGCTGCTTCCAGGAGGCTCCGACCGCCGGTAAGATCCAGAACGGCTCCGCCTGGTGGTTCAACGACAACGAGGTCGGTATGCGCGAGCAGCTCACGGCTCTGGCTAACGAGGGCGTGCTGGGCAACTTTGTGGGCATGCTTACCGACTCCCGCTCTTTCCTGTCCTACCCGCGTCACGAGTACTTCCGTCGCGTGCTGTGCAGCGTGATCGGCGAGTGGGTCGAGCAGGGCAAGTATCCGGCCGACATGGAGCTGCTGGGCGAGGTTGTGCGTGACATCAGCTACAACAATGCGGTCCGCTACTTTGGCTTTGACCTGGACACCGTCGAGGCCTAAGCCCGCATCGAATCACATCGAACCCTGGGCGCCGTTGCCACACGCGGAGCCCCGTTTTGCTTGCACGCTAACAAACATCTAAGGAGACACATAGATGGAGAACATCAGCTACGATGCGCTCGAGAAGATCGGCTACAAGGGCTATTTGCTGCCCAAGGATGCTCCCGAGAAGGTTCTGCAGTTTGGCGAGGGCAATTTCCTGCGCGCCTTCGTCGACCGCTTCTTTGACATGGGCAACGAGGCCACCGGCTGGAACGGCAAGGTCGTCATGGTGCAGCCCATCAGCGGTGCCTTTGGCTTTGCCGACGGTATCAATGCCCAGGACGATCTGTACACCGTGCTGGTGCGCGGCAAGGAGAACGGCAACACGGTTGACGAGTCCCGCGTGATCAGCGCCTGCAGCCGCTGCCTTAACCCGTATCGTGAGGACGACTACCGTGCCATGATGGAGGTCGCTGTCTCCGACGACCTAGAGATCATCGTCTCCAACACCACCGAGGCCGGTATCGCCTATGACCCGTCCTGCAAGGCCGACGACATGCCACCTGCGAGCTTCCCCGCCAAGCTTGCCCAGGTGCTCCACACCCGCTGGGCTGCCGGTAAGCCGGGCGTCATCGTCCTCGCCTGCGAGCTCATCGATCACAACGGCGAGGAGTTGCTGCGCATCATGAACCAGTATGTGAGCGACTGGGGCTGGGAAGACGAGTTTGCGCAGTGGATGGCTAACGACTGCACCGTCTGCACCACGCTCGTCGACACCATCGTCCCCGGCCGCATCCGCGATCCTAAGGAGGCCGCGGCGGTTGCCGAGCGTCTGGGCTACGAGGATCCCTTCCTGGCCGTGCGCGAGCCCTTCCAGATGTGGGGCATCCAGGGCGACGAGTCGCTTGCCGAGAAGCTTCCCTTTGTGAAGGCTGGTCTTCCGGGTGTCTTTGTGACTCCCGACGTCACCCCGTACAAAAAGCGCAAGGTCCGCATCCTCAACGGTGCCCATACCGCCTTCGTTCCAGGTTCCTGGGTTGCCGGCTTTGATATCGTGCGCGACTGCATGCATGACGAGACCATTCGCGGCTTCATGAACACCATGCTCTACGACGAGGTCATTCCGACGCTTGCCGCCGACTTGGATGTCGAGGACTGCAAGGCCTTTGCCGCCGCCGTCGAAAACCGCTTCGACAACCCGTTTATTGATCATGCGCTGCTCTCCATCTGCCTCAACTCCACGGCTAAGTGGCGCGCTCGCGACCTGCCCACGCTCAAGGACTACGTTGCCGAGACCGGCAACCTGCCCAAGTGCCTGGCGACGAGCCTCGCTACGCTCATCTCCTTCTACACGCAGGAGCTCGTGTCCCGCGAGGGCGACGGCCTGCACCTGCGTCGCTCCGACGGCACCGAGTACACCGCTCAGGACGACGCCTTCGTACTCGATTTCTACGCCGCCCACGCCGGTGCCGACGATGCCCAGCTGGTGCACGACGTGCTCACCAACGAGCAGATGTGGGGCGAGGACCTTACGCAGATCGCCGGTCTTGAGGAGTTTGTCGTCAGTGCGCTCGCCGTCGTGCGCACCGAGGGTGCCAAGCAGGCCTTCGCCAACGCTCAGGCGTAAATTTCCGGCGCAGACGCGGGCGCGGGACGGCGTGCCCGCGTCTCGACTTCTGCTCAACCTGTAGGGTTAGGACTCTTTGTAATGAACACTATCCAGATCAATCCGGCCGACAACGTGATCGTCGCGCTGTCGCCGCTTGCCAAGGGCACCGCCGTCGCGGTTCCCGGGGTGGGCGAGGTCGTGGCCGCGGAGGATATTCCGCAGGGCCATAAGATGGCGGTGCGCGCGATTGCCGCAGGGGAGGACGTCATCAAGTACGGCTTGCCCATCGGACACGTGACGGGCGATGTCCAGCCCGGTCAGTGGCTCCACACGCACAATGTGAAGACCAACCTTTCGGGCGAGGTCGAGTACGCCTACAACCCCACGCATCCGGTCGTGGATCCCGTTGAGCCTGAGGCCTTTATGGGCTTCCGTCGCGCCGACGGTCGTGCCGCGACGCGCAACGAGCTGTGGATCATCCCCACGGTCGGCTGCGTCAACGAAGTCGCGCGTGCCATGTGTGAGCAGGCCCAGGATCTGGTCGATGGCTCGCTGGAGGGCGTTTACTACTTCCCGCATCCCTTTGGCTGCTCGCAGACCGGCGCCGACCATGCCCAGACGCGTCGTCTGCTGGTGGCGCTCTCGCGTCATCCTAATGCGGCCGGCGTGCTATTTCTGTCGCTCGGTTGCGAGAACTGCACGCACCAGCAGGTGCTTGACGAGCTCGGTGACTTCGATCACGAGCGCGTTCGCTTCCTCACCTGCCAGGACGTTGCTGACGAGCAGGTCGAGGGCCACAAGATTCTGGCCGAGCTGGCAGACCTGGCCAAGCAGGCCAAGCGTGAGCCCATTCCAGCCTCCGAGCTGGTCATTGGTCTTAAGTGTGGCGGTTCTGACGGTCTTTCGGGCATTACCGCCAACCCCACGATCGGTCGCGTGAGCGATATGGTCGTCGCCCGCGGCGGCACGTCGGTGCTTACCGAGGTGCCCGAGATGTTTGGCGCCGAGAGTATCCTGCTCGATCGCTGTGAGAACGAGCAGGTCTTTGACGCCGCGTCCGACATGCTCAATGGCTTTAAGGACTACTTTATTAGCCACGGTGAGGTTGTCTACGAGAACCCGAGCCCGGGCAACAAGGATGGCGGTATTACCACGCTCGAGGACAAGAGCTGCGGCTGCGTGCAAAAGGGTGGATCTGCCCCCATTGTCGACGTGCTGCCGTATGCCGGCCGGGCAACTAAACACGGCCTGAACATGCTATGCGGTCCGGGCAACGACATGGTGTCCACCACGGCGTTGACGGCAGCCGGCTGCCACGTGATTCTGTTCTCGACCGGCCGCGGCACGCCGTTTGGCGCGCCGGCGCCTACGCTCAAGGTGTTCACCAATCAGCGTTTGTGCGACCACAAGGCCAATTGGATGGACTTTAACGCCGGCGTGATTGCCACGGGTGAGCGCACGCTCGACGAGGCTGCCCACGACCTGTACCAGCTGGTGCTGGAGACGGCGAGCGGTAAGCTCACGAGTGCCGAGCGCCGTGGCTGTCACGAGATCAGTATCTGGAAGGACGGCGTCTGCCTGTAGTGGCAAACAAGTCCGTATAGGGCGCTATTGACCATGGCCCCGTCGGGAGTGTTCCCGGCGGGGTTTCCGTTTTTGTGGTTAAGTGAAAAAATTGGAAAATACGATAAACGTTCACCTATCTCATGGGTGTCCAGCATGGCACATTTACCAGCAGACAATAGGTCTTAGAGCCTCAATTGTGTCCGTTCAGCGGTAAAAATCGACCGTTCAAGGATATTATTCAAGTGAACGTTCACCTGTCGTAAGCAATCGCGCATAATCTAACTAAACGTTCACCCTGAACGCTGGGCAGACAGATGTCAGTGTGGACTCAACTGTCTTGTTACAAGACAATCGAGAAAAGAGAGGGAGCTCGATGACTAATAAGATCGGAAAAAAGCGTAAGATCACATTCTGGACGCGCTTGGGCTTTGGTATGGGCGGTATGCTCAATTCCGGTGCCCTGACCTTTACGCACAGCTACATGGTGCTGTTCCTGTCCACGGAGTGTGGCCTGTCCGCAGGCGAGGCTGCACTGATCAGCTCGTTTGCCATCTATGTCAACGCCATTCTTTGCCCGCTGATGGGCTTTGTGGCCGATAACTTCTATGCCACCAAGATTGGCCGCATCTTTGGTCGTCGTCGTTTCTGGATCTTGCTGGCCATCCCGATGATGATCGCCGAGCCGCTCATCTTCGTGGCTACGCCGTTTGGCTTCCCGTACTACTTTGTGCTGTACCTGATCTACAACGTCGCGTACACGTTCTGCACCGCCAACCTGTCGCCGCTTACCATCGAGATGACCGACGACTTTAAGGAGCGTACGTACCTCACCGGCTACAAGCATCTCTTTGGTAACGCCGCCGGCTTCCTGATGGCTGCACTCGTCGGCTTTGGCTTTGGCACCTTCGGCGAGACCAACCCGTTCAGCTACTTCATCATCGCTACGATCAACGCTTCGGTCATGGCAATCTCGCTGCTTTGTGTGTACCTGTCCACGTGGGAGCACACCCCCGAGGAGGTCGCTCAGGAGAAGATCGAGAGCGTCGGCGAGGGTATCAAGAAGTTCTTCATCGACGTTATCTCCACCTTCCGCAACAAGTCCTTCCGCAAGGTCCTGTACGCACAGGTCTCCACGAAGCTCGCTGCTGCCTGCTGGTCTGCCTGCCTGTCCTTCTTCATCGTCTACTGCCTGCAGATTCCTAAGTCCTACGAGTCCGTGATGGAGATGCCTGGCAAGGTCGTCGCTATCGTCTGCACCGCCATCTGGGTCGCTCTCATGGCCAAGAAGGGCTTCCACAAGTCTTGGTACCTGGCCAACGTCGGTTGCGCTGCGTGCATCATCGCCTACAACTACTTCGCCTTTGGTCAGATCAATGGCACCTCCACGGTCGCCATCGCCATGATCGCCTACCCCATCATCTTCGCCATCTGGAAGTTCTTCTACGTCGGCTTCCAGTACCTGCCCGATGTTCTGCTCAACTACATCCCCGATGTCGATGAGCTCATCACCCTGCGTCGTCGCGAGGGTATCTACAGCTCCGCTCAGCAGCTCTGCCAGCAGATCGCCCAGGCTATCGCCGTCAACGTATGGGCTATCGTCCTTGCTGCCTCCGGCTTCATTCAGACCGCCGGCAATAGCGACGCCGTGACCCAGCCCGCTACCGTGCCTCTGTATATCTGCGGCTACATGATCATCGGCTGCGCCGGCTTCTTCCTGCTTGCGGCTGTCCTTGCCCGCGGCATCAAGATCGACAAGGAGCAGTGCGACGTCCTTTGCGACGAGATTCACCGAGTCAAGGAGGGTGGCAAGATGGCCGACGTCAAGCCCGAGGTCAAGGCGCTTTGCGAGGAGCTCTCCGGCTTTAAGTACGAGGACTGCTTTGCCCACAACAACGTTGGCTTCCAGGACGGTAGCGTAACTCCCGCCGAGTAAGGCCGACATATCGTCCAAATCACAGGGCCGTGCCACCGGAATTCCGCCGGCAGGCACGGCCCTTTTTCAACAGCGTACAATTTGCCTTTAGAGCATTTTTTGAGGGAGAAACCCATGGAGACGAACGTTATCTGGCGCAACGCGCGCGCGGCGGTTATCGAGCTTGACGACGGCGGTTACTTTACCTGCGCCGATACGTGGGAGATCTTTGTCAACGACGAGCCCGCCGGTACCACGAATACGGTCGAGACCTATGTCGACGGCCTGACCCCCGGCAAGCGCAACCTGGTTCGTTTTGTTTGTGGCGAGCGTGAGCTGAGCGTAGGTGTCACCACGCCGGCTGAGCCCTTTACCATCAACGTTCGCGACTGTGGCGCCAAGGGCGATGCCGAGCATGATGACACCACCAACATCCAGGCTGCCATCATGGCCTGTCCCAAGGACGGGCGCGTGCTGATTCCCGCCGGTAGCTATCGTATCAAGTCCCTCTTCCTTAAGAGCAATATCAACATCGAGCTCGCCGACGGGGCAGTGCTGCTGGCCCGCCACGATCGTGCCGCGCTTGCCTACATTCCAGGCACGGTCACGGGCAACGAGGGCGCCGGTTATGCCGGTACCGATATGCTGCCCCTGGGCCGCTGGGAGGGGGAGAGCTTCTCGACCTACTGTTCTACCTTTACGGGTCTGGGCGTGCACGACGTGTGCATCTATGGTCGCGGCGCGATCGACGGTCAGACCGATTTTGCCGAGGACAACTGGTGGAACAAGGACTTTAAGAACATCTTCCGTCCCGAGGAGGGCCGCGAGGTCGCCCGTCCGCGCATGATCTTCCTGTCCGAGTGCCAAAACGTGAGCCTTGCCGGCTTTACCGTGCGCAACAGCCCGGCGTGGAATATCCATCCCGTCCTGTGCGAGCATGTCGACGCGCTTTGCCTGTCGATCGAGGGTCCCAAGAACTCCCACAACACCGACGGTTTCGATCCCGAGAGCTGCGGCTTTGTCCGCATCCTTGGCTGTCAGTTCTCGGTGGGCGACGACTGCATCGCCATCAAGAGCGGCAAGCTGGGCATTGAGCCCGAGCTTCGTCCCGCTACGCATGACGTGCTGATCTCTCACTGCTACATGCACGATGGTCACGGCGCCGTGGTCTTGGGTTCAGAGGCCGCCGGCGGCATCAAGGACCTTACCGTGAGCAAGTGCCTCTTTGAGCGCACCGACCGCGGCCTGCGCGTCAAGACCCGCCGCGGGCGCGGCAAGGATGCCGTCAACGAGGGCATTACCTTTGAGCACATTCGCATGGACAAGGTGCTCACGCCCTTCGTGGTCAACTCCTTCTACTTCTGTGACAAGGACGGCAAGACCGATTACGTGCAGTCTCGCGAGGCGCTGCCTGTCGACGACCGCACGCCCGGCTTTGGTGCCACGACGTTTTGCGATATCGAGGCCACCAACTGCCATGCTGCCGCGGCCTATATCACGGGTCTGCCCGAGAGCAAAGTAACGCGCTTGACGTTCCAGGATGTCCACGTGACCTTCGCGCCGGATGCCGAGCCCTTTGTTCCGGCCATGGCCTGTGGCGTTGAGCCCATGGTGCGCCAGGGCATCATCGCGCAAAACGTCAAGGTACTCGACCTGCAAAATGTGGTGATCGAGGGCCAGGACGGCGAGGAACTGCAGCTCCAGAACGTCGACAAGGTTATCCGTGCGTAGGCGTTTGCTCCTAAACAATTAAATTCGGTATGTCGCGGCGCGCGATGGGCAGGGCCTTCCCGACCCATTGCGCGAACTTTTTATATGCCGAAACTGCAACGTAGACGGTCTACGACGAAAGGACGCGGTGATTGATGATGAGTGAGAGACGATTTTTTGAGGTTTCGCCCGAGCGTGCGGGGGCATATCACAGTATCTCTAAGGCCTTGGAGGCAATTGACGAATCCTGTCCGAATGACGGACGGCCGGTGACAATCCATATCGAGCCGGGTGAGTACCGCGAACGGGTCGAGATTCGTCGCTCGCATGTGACGATTGAGGGAGAGACGGCCGACAGCGTGCGTATCGTTGGCGGCCTTGCGGCGCAGATGCCCTCGGAGGACGGCAGCGGCCAGGACGGAAAGCTCGGCACCTTCCGCACGTATACGGTGCTGGTCGATGCCGATGACGTGACGCTTGCAAACCTCACGATCGAAAACGATGCGGGCGATGGGCGCGAGGTCGGTCAGGCGATTGCCCTGTATGCTGATGGCGACCGTCTGGTTGTCGATGCCTGCTGCATTAAGGGACACCAAGACACGCTGTTTTTGGGTCCTCTGCCGCCGCATGAGGCCAAACCGGGCGGGTTTATAGGACCCAAACGGTATGCGCCGCGCCGGGTGGGGCGCCAGTATTTTCGACGTTGCCGGATCGAGGGCGATGTCGACTTTATCTTTGGCGGCGCGCGTGCCTACTTTGAGGGGTGCGAGATTCGCTCGCTCAACCGCGATATGGACGTGAACGGCTACGTGACGGCGGCGTCGACGCCCGAAGGCGAGCCGCACGGCTTTGTGTTCCACGGCTGTTCGTTTACAGCTCCGGATAGCGTGGCACCGGATTCGGTCTACCTGGGTCGTCCTTGGCGCGAATGGGCGCAAACTGTGCTGATCGATTGCTGGCTGGGGCGACATATCAAGCGCGAAGGCTGGTGGGATTGGAATAAGCCGGCGGCGCACAACTGCGTGCAGTATGCTGGCGCGATTCTGCATGGGCCGGCGGGTGATACTACCGGCTGGGTGCCGTGGGCGAATGAACTCGATGCGATGGCTGCCGCCGGGTACGCTCGCGAGCAGGTGCTTGCCGGTGCGGATGGCTGGGATCCCGAGGGCGGCGACGGTGGTGCGGTTGAGACGGCTGAACTGTCTGCCAACGGCCGCACCGTGCACATCGAGACGTACTGCGAAGACGAACCTGCGCTGCGTGCCCGGCTGAAGCGCGAGGGGCGTTCGGCTGCTTTTACGGGCAAGACTCCTGCAGATTTTGAGGCATGGAAGATTGCGACCAGGACTCGTCTGTACGATGTTTTGGGCCTTTCGCTTGTGGACCGCGTCCCGATTGAGATTCGTGAGCTCAGCCGCGTGCGGGTTGCCGGCGGCATCGTGCGCACCCATGCGATGTTGCAGGTCGAGCGCGATGTTTGGATGCCGTTCTACCTGTTGGAACCGTCTCATCCTAAGCTTGATGAGCGGGGACTCAAACGCTGTTATATCTGCCCGCATGGCCATCAGGGAGCGGGTGCTGCAAGCGTAGCCGGTGTTGCGGGCGTGCCGGCTGTCGATGATGCCGTGCGTAAGTTCAATTACGACTACGGTCTGCGTTTGGCACGCATGGGTTACGTGACCGTCTGCCCTGATGCGCGCGGTTGGGGATACCGTCGTGACTGGAAGGGTCAGGGCGATGACGAGAACAGCTACCTGCGCGGTACGTGTCTGAATCAAGCACGTATGGCCGAGCCACTGGGTCTTACGGTCGCGGGCCTCAACGCCTGGGACAACATGCGCTTGATCGATTACTTGGAGGCGCGCGGCGACATTGCCATGGATGACCTGGGTTGCTTTGGTTTTTCGGGTGGCGGCTACATGACGTTGTACCTGGCCGCACTCGACCCGCGTGTGCGCAAGGCGTTTGTCTCGGGCTATCTGTACGGTGTCGACGATTCGCTGCTGCATCTCAATGGCAATTGCAGCTGCAACTACACACCCGGACTTTGGCGCTTACTCGACATGGGCGATATTGCCTCGCTCATCGCGCCGCATCCGCTGCTGGTGCAAAGCTGCGAAGAGGATCATCTGAACGGTTCGCGCGGGCTGAAAAATGTTGACGAGCAGCTCGAGATCGTGCGCGATGCCTACAAGTTGCTGGGTCGCAGAGATGGCCTGCGGCACGAGGTGTGTCCGGGTGAACACCATCTGGGCGTGACACATCTTGCCGAGGATATCGAATGGCTCGATTCGCACGTTGCGGAATGCGCCCGTGCATAGCCCCTCGGCATGCTGCGAATAAACGGTACGTTCCTGTATGACCGCCGATGGGCGGATGAGGAGAAGATTATGGAAACGAAGAGCTTGAGTGAATCGACCATTTGCTGCTTTGGCGATTCGACCACATGGGGCGATAACGGATGCGGCGCAGGCGGTAACGACATCTCCTGGACTTCGCATCTGGGCGCGTTGCTGGGAGGCGCGGTCGTCGAGAACTTTGGCATCAAGGGTTCGCGCATCGCCATCAAGGCCGACCGCAGCGATTCGTTTGTCGAGCGCCTGGACGGCATCGACAATGCGGCTGATATCTACATCGTCTTTGGCGGCGTCAACGACTTTAGCCGCAACGTGCCGCTTGGCGAGTTGGGCAGTACCGATGTGCACGAGTTCTATGGTGCACTCGATTACCTGATCCGCACCATCACGGCGCGTTCGCCCCAGGCAAAGCTTGTGTTTATGACGCCGTGCAAGACGAGCGGTAAGCACGAGAAGGATATCCCGGCAAGCGATGAGCTCAATCACCTGGGGTTGACGCAGGTCGCCTACGTAAAGGCGATGCTCGAGGTCTGTGACCGCTACTCCGTTCCGGTGATTGACCTGTATGCGCAAAGTGGCATCAGCCCGTTTTTGCCAGAGCACCGCGAGCTCTATATGCCGGACGGTCTGCATTACAGTCCTGCCGGCTATGAGCGCCTGGCGCATCGCATCGCCGCGGGTCTCACCGCCGTTTGCCGCTAAAAGTCTGCCGTTTGCGGGGAATATAGGGTTAACGTTCACCCTATATTCCCCGTTCGCGTTACACTAGGGGTAACGTTCACCTATCGTTTATGTCAGAGGGGACAGCAATGGGTTGCAATCAAATCCTGGACCGTTATATCGAGCAGTTGATCGAAACCTCTACGCCGCAGGCGCCGGCTTGGAATATCGAAAAGATTCGCGCCGGCAAGGAGAACACCTGGAACTATATCGACGGCTGCATGATCAAGGCGCTCATCGAGCTGTACGAGATCACGGGTGAGCAGCGCTACCTGACCTTTGCCGATGACTACATCGATTTCTTTGTCCAGGACGACGGTACCATCAAGCATTACAACCCGCAGGATTACAACCTCGATAACGTCAATGCGGGCAAGACCCTCTACAAGCTCTATGACCTGGTGGGCAAGCCCAAGTACCGTGCCGCCATGGACACCATCTACCGCCAGCTCGAGACCCAGCCGCGCACCAAAGAAGGCGTGTTTTGGCACAAGGCCGTCTATCCCAACCAGATCTGGCTCGATGGCATGTATATGGCCCAGCCGTTCTACATGCAGTACGAGCTGAGCTTCCACAACCGTCGTGCCTGCTCGGACAGCTTCCATATGTTCCAGGTCGTGCATGACCTGATGCGCAACCCCCTCAACGGTCTGTACTATCACGCTTACGACGCGAGCCGCAAACAGTTCTGGTGCGACCCGGTCACCGGCCTTTCGGCTAACTTCTGGCTGCGCGCCGAGGGCTGGTTTGCCATGGCACTCATCGATACCTGGGAGCTCATGCCGCCTTCGATGTCAGCCGAGAAGGACGAGATTCGCAAGATGTTCCACGACCTGATCGACGCTATGCTGCCGTATCAGGACGAGAAGACCGGCATGTGGCATCAGGTCATCAACCTGCCCAATATCGCCCCCAACTACCTGGAGGAGTCTGGTAGCGCGATTTTTGCCAATGCCATCATGAAGGGCGTCCGTCTGGGCGTGCTGGGCGAGCGTTACTACCAGTACGGCCGTCGCGCCTTCGACGGCATCTGCGAGACCTGCCTGTCCGAGCATGATGGCCAGCTGGCGCTCGACAACATCTGCCTGGTCGCGGGCTTGGGCAACACCGCGCACCGCGAGGGCACGTTTGATTACTACATGAGCGAGCCCGTGGTCAAAAATGATGCAAAGGGTGTGGCGCCGCTGGTGCTTGCCTATATCGAGACCATGCATCACGACAAGCTGGCCGGTAAGCGCGATCCGCTCGCCCCCTCGGGCGTGTGCTCCATCGAGGACCCGTTTGGCGGATACACCCCGGGCATCAACGCTCATAAGGGATGTGAATAACGTGGGGGCTATTACTCCGGGTGTACGTTTGCACGACCTTCCGCAGGGGACCGTCGAGGAACGCATTCGCATGGCGGGAGAGCTGGGCTTTTCGTGCATTCAGCTGCCGAGCAAGGTGCTCTACGCATCGATGGGGATCGATCGAGGCGGCCTGACCAGCGAGCTTGCCGACCATTTGCGTGCCGTGCTCGATGAGTCGGGCGTTTCGGTCGCCGTGCTCGGCTGCTATAAAAATTTGGCGACGCCCGATCGCCAACAGCTCATGGATAACTTTGCCGAGTACGAGGCATGCCTGAACTTTGCCCAGATGCTCGGCGGCTGCCCGGTGGGTACCGAGACCGGTCGCCCCAATGCGCAGAACCGCGTTGCTGACGACCGCATGACCGATGAGGCGCTTGAGGCTTTTATGGACGGACTCGCACGCGTCTGCGAGCGCGCCGAGGCCGTGGGCGGGCAAATACTGATCGAGCCTGGCTGGAACGAGACGGTCAACACGCCGGATCGCTGCCGCGAGGTGCTGGAGCGCGTTTCGAGCCCGTCGCTCGGCGTGATCTATGACCCGGTATCGCTGCTGCACCCCAGCGTCGTTGACGAAGCGCAGGAAATCACAGCGCGCATGCTCTACTTATGCGGCAGTAAGATCCGCGTGCTGCACGCCAAGGATTATGAGGTCGTCGACAACGAGGACGAAGCCGGTTGGTGCGACGGTACGGGTTCGCGCCTGGTGTGCCATGGCGTGGGCGAGACGGGACGATATGACTTTGAGCCCGTGGTGGCCTGGGCGGCTGCCGCCTGCCCTGGGATTCCCTGCGTGGTCGAGAACAGTGTGCCGGTGACGGCGGCTGACTGCCTGGCGACACTCGAGCACATGTCCGCTCGCTGCGGGGCTTCGCATCGCGAGTTATAGCATTGGCTTTTGCTGTGTCGGCAGATTGAGATTACCTGTATGGGGGCGGCGGTGAAGGGTCTTTATCGTCGCCCCCATTGGATTGCATTAAAAAGGGGAGTTGCGTGGCTATCCACATTGTCGAAGAGGCGAATCGTTGCCTAGGTTGTAAAAGGGCGTTCTGTCAGATTAAGGGCTGCCCGGTTCAGACGCCTATTCCGCAGGTCATCGACCTGTTCAAACAGCGTCGTCTAGAAGAGGCGGGCGAGCTGCTGTTCCAGAACAATCCCATGAGCGCGGTCTGCTCCATGGTTTGCAACCATTCGGGCCAGTGCGAGGGCGCGTGCATCCAGGGCCGCAAGGGCGCGCCCGTGCATTTTTCGAGCATCGAGCACTACATCTCCACAGCGTATTTGGATCGTAAGGAGTGGACGCCCGCGCCGTCGTGCGGCAAGCAGGTCGCTGTGGTCGGCTCCGGCCCAGCCGGCATTACCGTGGCAATTAAGATGGCGCAGCTGGGTTGCGCCGTCACTGTTTTTGAGCAGCGGCCCGAGATCGGCGGTGTGCTGGAGTACGGTATCCCCGAGTTCCGCCTGCCCCGTGCGCTCGTGCAAAAGTATCGCCACGTGATGTGCTCGCTTGGCGTGCGCGTGCGCCCCTCGACCACCATCGGTGGCGCGCTGCATATCGACGACCTGCTGCGCGACGGCTACGATGCGGTCTTTGTCGGTACTGGTACCTGGCGAGCTCGAAAGCTGGGTATTCCCGGCGAGTCGCGCGGCAACGTGCTGTTTGGTATCGATTATCTGGTCGATCCCACGAGCGTGGCAATCGGGCAGAACGTGGCGGTTATCGGCGCCGGCAATGTGGCCATGGATGTTGCCCGCACGGCCCTGCGCTCGGGTGCCCGCAAGGTCACTGTGTATGCCCGATCGCGCCATATCTCTGCCATCGATGACGAGGTGGAGCTGACCGAGCTTGACGGTGCCGAGATTGTGCGCGGCAAGGCGATCTGCGCCATCGATGATAACGGTCCGGTGTTCGAGACGGCTATCTTTGACGAGGACAACAACGTGGTGGGCTACGAGGAAGAGCTCGACCACGTGTCCGCCGACACGGTTGTGATTGCGGCGTCTCAGGTGCCCAAGGACAAGCTCGTGCTTACAACGGGCGGTCTGGAGACCGACCATCGCGGCCTGCTTTCGGTCGACGAGCGCGGCATGACCACCGTGCCTGGCGTCTTTGCCGCCGGCGACGTGGTCAACGGCCCGCTCACCGTGGTCCACGCCGTAGCCGGCGCCAAGCTCGCCGTCGAAGGCATGACCAGCTACCTGGGCCTCTAACACATTCCATCCATTAGTTGCGGTGAAATACGGACTGTTTGGGGGTGCGGACGATTTCTTGGACCGCGCCTAGGCGTATCCAAGCTTCCTGCG
>ENA-UOOA01004195-UOOA01004195.1-human-gut-metagenome-genome-assembly--contig:-P61old-NODE-4195-length-16705-cov-45.782402_pt1 | contig 16705 bp, 17 predicted proteins | sample MGYA00242467_ERZ724014 | MGnify/ENA metagenome assembly ERZ724014
AAAAAATGAGATAGACTTCCCCGAGAGGGGTTGTCTATCTCATTTTTTGTTGTAAGCTGAAACTGCAATGAACCAACTACAACACAAACAGTAAGCTGATCTCTTACGAAATGATATTGTCAATCGAAGCCGTCCTTATTTTCTGTTTCATTACAGGGTCTCCTATTCTTTATCCAGTTATCTAGAAATTGCATCTGCTCTTTCGTATGAAACCAATGCTCTCCGCCCGGCATAACGGTCAGCTCTGCGTTGTTCTTTTCCGCAAAGGCTTTTATGGTTTCCATGGAGGTCAGAGCATCCTTTTCCCCATACAAGATGCGGGTAGGGATTTTCCATGAAACCGGATGCTCTCGGACATAGCAGAGATATTTCCACGACAGCGTTTCTCCAAATGTTGTGGGAATTTCCAGTTTCTCTGCAAGTTCTGCTTCGGAGACGTCAGCCCATTGCATCATGTTGCAAATCAGTTGCTCCATATCAACTACTGGAGAAATAAATAAGCGGTATCCACCAATTTCTCATTCAACGAGGACAAAGATAAAAACGCACCAATGCTATTTGCCACCAGTGTGAGCTTCCCGCAGCGTTTCTGCACTGCCGTAAAAAATCCGGAAAATTCCTCCGTGGCTTCCCATGGAGATCGTGCGTGGTAGTCAAAACCAATTACTTCACAGTCAGGGAATAGGGCTTTATAATGCTCGGCCTCTTGTGCCGAACCGCCCTTTCCGTGAACATATACAACAATTTCTTCCATATAAAATCCTCCAAAATAAAAACGCAGCACACCCCCATTCTATGGACTGCACTGCGTCTGGGCGTCTGGCGTCTTATTTGATTCAATTATTCTGCCGCCAATTTCAAAAACTTCTTGTCCGACTGGATGCTCTGGGTCACAAATTTGCCATCCCGGAACAATGCGTATGTTGTGACAGGTGCGGGTACATTCTGTGCGGTCTCTTTCTCTGTGATGTGAATGGCTTTGAACGGGATCCCATGTTCCTTTGCAGCCTCCTGCACCTTTGGCACCCAATAACAGGTGTAGGGGCACTGGTCGGTATAGTAGAGGACAAAGCCGTTTTCCTCCACCTTGGGATGCTTGGCACAGTCCTTGAATTTTGGCGGCCGGGCATTCTCTGCAAGGGGCAGATACATGAGGTTGATGCCGCAATCGGAGATGTCTGAGACCTTGAAGCCCTTATGGGTCAAAAACTTGGGGTCAGCGAGAAACTCCCGTTTGCGTCCCTCTGCACACAGAATGCAAACGCCGTTTTTGCCCTGCGTCTTGGCATCCCGAAGGCATTCTTCCAGCAGATCGCTGGAATAGCCGTGACCTTTCAGGGAACCGGAGACCCACAGACAGTTGATATAAAGCCAGCCTACTGCATCAATGGGTACCCATGCGTTTTCTGCCGGGATGTACTCGATAAAGCATTTGCCGCGCTCTGCACTGCGGTAAAAAACAAGTCCCTCCTCAAAGCGCTGCTTGAGCCATTCTTTCTTGGCAAGGCTCTGTTTGCCGGACATGGCACAACAGATGTGTTCCCTGTCGATGTTTTCTTTGGTAACTCTGATATAGTCCATCGAAGCACTCTCCCCTATCTTTGTACTTTTTCATACCTTCTCCGACACAGCGACCTTTTCGTTTTTGGCTGCGGCTTATCGCATCCGTCCATCGCCGCCCATCAAGGCGGTCATTTCCTCAATATAGTCCAGCGGGAACGGCGGAGAACACAGCGGCTTCATGGCAATGCTCATGAGCTTCATGGGGTTGTCGTCTGCCGCTGCACAGTCTCCCATGCAGCGGCTTTTCAAAAGTTTTCAAAAGTTATAGCTTATTCTCCCAGCGCCGTCTCGATGTTTGCCAGCACCTTCTTGCTCAGTAGAACGAAAGCCTGCTTGGTGCGGCCTGCCGAGACACCCGGGCTGTGGACATTGGGCCGATGGAAGAAGCCCTCGCTGACGGGGCCTGCGGCGGCGTAGGTATCACAGAAGAAGTGGGTGCCGGGCTTATCCAGCCACTTTTCCAGCGCGGCGGAGTCAAAGCCGGGGCCGATGGAGGTATTGAAAAGGACTTTCCCCTCCCCCAGCGCCTCAAACTCCGGCTCGCCCAAGAGTAGAACATTCTTGTTCAAACAGGTAAAGACCACTTCGCTCTCCCGGAGCAGAGCGTCCAACGGCTTATACTTCATGCCTGCGGCCTCGGCGTCGGGCTTATGGCTGCGGCTGTAGTAGGAGATGTCCGCGCCGAGGAAGGTCAGTGCATCGGCGATCATCCGGCCCGAAACGCCCAGACCCACGATACCCACCTTGAGGCCGTAAATTTCCACGGGCTCGTCGTGGAGCATCGGCATCCCGAAGCCGTGGAGCAGGCCGATCAGCTCGTGGAGGACGTACTCCACCACGCCGCGGTCGCCGTAGTCCCGGATGCCCAGCACCTTGATGCCCTTTTCCCGGGCAAAGGCGATGTCCACATTGGCGCTTTCCTCCGAGTAGAGGCTGCAGCACATCCCGATGTAGCGCAGGTTCGGGCAGCGCTCGATGACGTTTTTGCCCATGCGGGAGGTATAGCTCAACAGCGCCGCGTCGGCGTCTCCGATGCGGCGAACAATTTCTTCGTCGTCGGCGGGAATATCGCGGTAAAGCTCGACCTGCTCGGCATACTGATGCAGCGCTTCCTCTGCTGTGGGGATGAGGCTGACCGGCTCGATAGCCACCAGTTTCTTGAACATGAGACTCCCTCCTTTTTAAAAGAAGCAGACCGGCGAGGCGAGGTTGCGCAGAAGCGCCACGGCGCTCCAACCGGCGATGGCGCTGGTGGACGAGCAGATGTCCACCACGGCCTTCACGCCCTCGATCTCGGCAGTGATGCAGTGGTCGTCGCCCACCCAACCGGGTACGGAGTGCATGGTCACGCCGGTGATGTCGGGGCCGGTGGTGGCCAGCGAGGTGGCCACAGCGACGTTGACCCGGCGCGGGAAGGTTGCGATGGCTTCCTTGGCGCTGCCGGTGAAGACGGTAGTCTTCTCGGTGTCGGTCAGCAGATGGTCGGCCCAGACGGGGGTGTTGCGGAAGCCCTTCGCACCGGTGTGAGTCTCGATGCCGGCCTTCTCGTCCAGCTTCAGGGCCTCGGCCATGAGGGTGACGGTCTGCAATACGTCGAAGCCGCCGATGGCGCCGCTGGCCAGATGCACCTTTGCGCCGCCCTCCCGGGCCGCCTGCTTGACCTCTTTATAAAACGCGAGGTCGGCGAATGCACCGATGGACAGCACCACGAGGTTCACGCCCCGGCGCAGCACCGGAACGGCCATTGCGCGCACCGCTTCCACCGAAGCGGCTTCCACGATGTACTCCGGCTCCAGCGCCAGCAGAGCGTCCACGTCCGCGCAGGCCGCACGACCCACGCTTGCCGCCGTCTTCTCTGCCGAAGCGAAGGTGCGGCTGGTGACACCCACCAGCTCGTAGTCTTCCAGCAGGCCCTTCTTCCACGCATCGGCCACGATATTGCCGAGGAAACCACAGCCCACGATGCCAAATTTCGTTTTCATGTTTCCGTTTCTCCTTTTTCCCGCCGGGTTGGCGGATTTTTCTTTTCCAGTATACCATGCCTTGTGCAGAAAAGCAAAATTCGGCGTTTTTCATAGTTTTTTTGTCATTCACGCACGAAAAGCAGCATTTCACGCAGGTTTGCTTGCGCACTTCCCCAGAAGTGCTATAATTGTATTAATCGAAAGTCCATATTTTTTCAACATTCAAAGGAGGTTTTTGTATGCTCTCTTATCGTAAACTTGCCATGCGTGTTCTGGGTCGGCCTCTTAATACGGGGGGGGGGTAACAATTCACCCCGTCCGGCCTCTCAGCGGGCAGCGGCGCTTGTCCTGACCGCCGCAATGCTCACCACCCTTACCGCCCCGGCCTTTGCCAAGACATGGGACATCGAGAAAGGTGACATCACCGTGAAAGCGGGCGAGGCCGAGGGGCCGAACAAAGTCAAGCAGGGCGATAGCGACTTCGTAAAAGATGAGGGCGACACCATCATCACCGGCACGTCGGATAAGAACACCGTGACCATCGAGGCCGAAAATAAGGGCGATAAGGTCGAGGTCACGCTCAAGGATGTGAACATCGAGGCTACTGGCGGCAAGGCCGCTGTGAGCGTGACCGGCAGCGGCAATACCACGATTGAGCTGGATGGCGACAACAAACTCTCTGGTAGTGGTGCACACGCCGCCCTTGAACACAACCAGACCGTAGACAGCGAAAGAAATGTGACCAGCGGCAAGCTGACCATTCAGGACGACAATGATAAAGCTGGCAGTCTGACTGCCACAGGCGGCATCCAAAACGGTGCTGGTATCGGTGCTGGTGGTTACGGCGTAAGTTCTGGCAAAATCGAAATCACTGGTGGTGACATTACAGCCGTCGGTGGAAAAAGTGCGGCAGGCATTGGCGGCAGCGGCTATCGAGGCAACGCCGATATTACCATAAGCGGCGGCACTATCCGCGCCACGGGCGGCGATCAAGCCGCAGGCATCGGCGGCGGTACTTCTGGAAACGGCAAAGTCACTATCACTGGTGACGCCGTTATCGAAGAATCCATTGGCGGTTCCTCTGGCGCGGGCGCAGGCAATGCTACCGGCGGCGCTGGCATCGGCGGCGGTGCAAACGGACACGGTACGATTGACATCTCCGGCAATGCTCAGGTCAAAAACGCTTTGGGCAAAGACGGCGGCGCTGGCATTGGCAGCGGCTATGAGGGCGATGGCAACGTGAATATTTCCGGTAACGCCACCATTGAAAATGCAGAAGGCGGCAAATTCGCCGCTGGTATTGGCGGCGGCTATCGTGGTGATGGCAACGTGACCATCTCCGGTAACGCTAAAATCGATAATGTCTCTGGCGGTAAGCAAGCTGCCGGAATCGGCGGCGGCTCTTTTGGCGACGGCACGATAATCATCAAAGATAATGCAATGATCGGTACCGCTGCGGGCGGCAACTATGGCGCAGGTATTGGCGGCGGCGCGCTCGGTGTCGGTGACGTGACCATCGAAGGCAATGTCACCATCAAAGATGCACGGGGCGGCTCGAACGCCGCTGGCATTGGCGGTGGGTACGGTGCAAAAAACGACAAAGACGGCAACGGCAACCAGATCACCATCAAGAGCAACGAGAGCGGCGCACCCACTGTGAACGCGACCGGCGGCGTGTCGGATGTAGACAGCGATACCGGTGAAACGATTCCCGGCGGTGCAGGCATCGGCAGCGGCTTAGGCGACGCCAAGGCCGACATCACCCTCGAGGGCAAAGTGACCATCGTTGCCAAGGCGGGCGAGGGCAATGCCGCCATCGGCGACATGAACGGCGAGCAGGCCTTCACCGGCCTCGACGGCTCCATCACCCGTTACGACTCTGAGGGCAATGACACCACCCTCCCCACCGACCCCGGCTACCCCGTCCCTGCGGACACCTCCTCTTCCGGCGGCGGCTCTGCGGACGCCTCTGTGCAGGAGTCGGTCTTCCCGGGCCTCGTCGTCACCGACAAGGACGGCCAGCGCATCTCCTACACGAGCATCCGGGACAACAACGTCCTCTCTCTCCGCGTCGGGCGGTTCACGGCCTCCCTCCGGGCCTCGCTGGCCACCCTGCGTCAGCTGCGGGCTGAGGGCATCGACACCATCACCTTCCAGACCATCCTCTGCTCCACCACCCTCTCGGTGGACGAACTGCTGGCCATGGGCGGCGAGGATACCGAAGTCGTTCTCACCCACCACATCCGTTCTTCCACGCTCACGGTGGGCGGCAAAGCCGTGTAAGGCTCCCTTGTTCCCCGATGATTTTTGTGGTACACTAGGCACAGAAATCTGTAAAAATCGAGGGAAAGTAACTTATGGCTGGCGACCTTCATACTCATTCCACCTGTTCTGACGGCTCTGTCCCCATCCACCGCCTGCCCCTGATGGCAGCGCGGCTGGGGCTGAGCGCTCTGGCCCTTTCTGACCACGATACCACCCTTAGCGCCCAGTACGCCTACGACCACCCGGTGCAGGACGGCGTGCGGCTCATCCCCGCCGCCGAGCTCACCGGCTACGACTTCGAGCGCAGCCACCGCGTCCATCTGCTGACCTTCTGGCCCGACCTCGACTGCCCTGCCCTGCGCCGGCACTGCGACATCATGCGCCAGCGCCGCAACGAGTGCGCTCTGCAGAGCTGCCGGGAGATCGAGGCACTGTACCCCCAGTTCCGCACCGAGCAGGCGCTGGAATATGCACAGGACAGCGGCGTCCTCTTCAAGAGCGGCATCATGCAGGCGCTGCAGCAGCTGGGCCTGTGCGACGGCATCTACACCGGGCTTTATCACGAGTTGTTCGGCTGGGAGCCGCGGGGCAAGTGCCTCCACTCCCCCACTTACCCTCCGGTGCGAGAGGTGCTGGCCACGGCAAAGGCTGCCGGGGCCGTGGTGGTGTTCGCCCACCCGACGGTGTACAAGAGTATGCCTCTGCTGCGGGAGCTGGTGGCTGAAGGGGCCATCGACGGCATCGAGGTGCATCACCCCCGCAACAGCCCCGAGGATATGGCCGAGTGCGCTGAGCTCTGCAAGAAGCATGACCTCATCGTCACCGGCGGCAGCGACTTCCACGGCGCGAACCACGGCAAACCCCACCCGGTGGGTGCCTGCGTCACCGAGGACGACCAGATCGCGCGCATCGAGGCACTGGCCCGCAAGCGTCGGGGCGGCACTCTGTGACCGGGTCACATTGACTTCCTCGTCTGACAAGTATATAACAAAAATGCTATGCGAGTCCGCTCGCCTGTCAGTCGGATATAAAGAGAGGAAGTTTGAATATGAGCAAGTCTTTCAGCTACCCCAACAAGGGTACCTGCTCCAAGGAGACCCACATCGTGCTGAACGATGACCACACCATCGAGTCCATCGAGGTCATCGGCGGCTGCAACGGCAACCTGAAGGGCATCAGCCGCCTGCTCAAGGGCATGAAGGCTGAGGACGCCATCGCCCGCATGGAAGGCACCACCTGCGGCCCCCGCCCCACCAGCTGCCCTGACCAGATCGCCCAGAACCTCAAGCGCGCTCTGGCTGAGCTGTAAGTCACAGTCCGTTCAAAAGACCACCGTCCTGCCCTTATTTCCTGCGGGCAGAACGGTGGTCTTTTTGTTTATCGCATTTTTCAAAAATAGTGCCTATCGAAACAGCATATTTGCGATATGCAATTCAACGCTGTTGCTGTTGCATTAAAAAGTTGAATTGCTACCGACCAAAATCGAGCCAAAAAGCGGTTGACAAAACCCGTGTCCTTTGCTACAATAAATGAGTAAACGCAGGGTTAGCTCATCCGGTAGAGCGACTGCTTCCCAAGCAGTAGGCGGCGGGTTCGAGTCCCGTATCCTGCTCCACAAAAAGAGCGCTGATTCGTCAAGAATTGGCGCTTTTATCATTTCAGCAAGTCTAAAACTGAGAGGGACGTCATGATTTTTGTACCCCTTCTGCACTATTTCAAGTGCAAGAATCAATACAGCGGCAACGAAGACGGGATGCGCTATCTGCTCTCGCCCGGCAAGCGCAGCGTGCCTGACCCGGACGGCGGCGAGGGCGCACAGAAAGAGGAAGCCATCCTCACGGTGGACATCTGGCCCGACCCCTGGGCGCTGGACCGCACAGACCCCGCCCTGCGCCGACAGATGGTCTTTCCGCTGACGGATGAGGGCCGGGCCGCAGCGGCAGAGTATCTGTCCTCTGCCTACAGCACTGACCTGGCGCTCTGGAAGCAGCGGCCCTCCATCCTGGACTGTGAGCCCTGGTCACCGCCGCCGAAGGACGAGGACGCAGAAAGCGGGGAAAGCAAATGATATACCGTCTCAAAGAGCTCAAGGGCGACACCATCCCGGTGCCGCAGCTCATCTTTTCCAAGCTGGGCATCGCCGAGGAATACAACGTCCGGGTAGCGCTGTATGTGCTGGCTACCGGCGTCACCGACCCCGAAAAAATTTGTGCCGACCTTAAACTGCGCAGCCGCATCTCTGCCGAAAGCGCCCTCTCCTTCTGGGCCGGTGCGGGGCTTCTCGAGCGCTACGACGAGAACGCCGCGCCGGGAGCAGAGCCATCCGCTCCTGCCCCCATGACCTGGGCGGAGATCGCCGCCGCAAGCCGCACCGACCCCATGATCTCGAGCCTCATCGACTGCGCTCAGACCGGCTTTGCCCGCCCGCTGACTCACAGCGAGATGGAAAAGCTGGTCAACCTCTACGTACAGGAGGGCTTTGCCCCCGAGACCGTCATGCTCTGCGTGGCCTATGTGGCCAGCCGGGGCAAGCGGACGATGGCCGCCGTCCTCCACGAGCTGAAAGTCTGGCGGGCCGAGGGCGTGGAGACCGGCGAACAGGCCGACGCCCACCTCAAGCTGCTGGCCCTCCGCCAGACCCGGGAACAGTATGTTGCTTCCCTGCTGGGCATCCCGGACAGCGAGCTCACCCTCGGCGGGCGGAAAGCCATCGCCCGGTGGTATGAGGTCTACGGCTACGATGACGCCATGGTGCAGGAGGCCGCTGTGCAGGCCGGGCCGAAGCGTGACCTGTGGTACTGGAACAGCATCCTCAAAACCTGGAACGCCAAGGGTCTGCGCAATATCCACGATGTGCGCACTCCGGTGGCCGCTGCCGGCGCCAGCCGGAACATCCGGGTAGACCGCGAGACCCCCAGCGGCAACGACTTCCTCAAGAACGCTGCCCGCCGCCGCACCCTCAAGAAAAAGTCCGAGTGACCCCCGGCATAAGGAGACACTATGCGTACCAAAAACGAACTGTATCAGGAAGCCCTGCGCACCGTCGCCCGCCGTCGTCAGACCGCACGGGCCAAGGCGGAGGACGCCCGCGCTGAGGCCGAGGCTGCTGTCCCCGGGCTGCGCCACGCCGAAGAAGAGGTGCGGGTGCGGGGCATCCGCTGCGCACTGGCCGGTGCGGCGGGCAAGGACCGCACCGATGCCGCTGCGGCCCTCACCGATGCCCGCAAAAAGCTGGCCGACTTGCTGGCCTCCAGCGGCCGTCCCGCCGACGCACTGGAGCCGCACTTCACCTGTAGGCTCTGCGAAGACACCGGCATTGTGGACGGACGCACCTGCAGCTGCGTCCACAAGGTGATGCAGCAGCTCCGCCGGTCGGAGATCGAGGCTCTGTCCAGCCTCTCCATTTCCAGCTTCGATACCATGGAGCTGCGCTACTACCCCGCCCGGATGGACGCCTCCCTCGGCGAGCCGATACGGAGTTATATGTCCACCCTTCTGGACGACCTGCGCGGCTACGCCGACGAATTCGATACCACCAGCGAGAGCCTGATGCTCCTCGGCAACGCCGGTCTGGGCAAGACCCATGCCGCTCTGGCCATTGCCGGAGAGGTGCTGGAAAAAGGCTTCGACGTCATCTATGTGTCCAGCCCCGACTTCTTCTCGAAGCTCGAGGCCCTGCACTTCGGCTCCGACCCCGCCGGGGAGGAAGAGATGCTCCTGCGCACCGCCACCGGGGCCGACCTGCTCATCCTCGACGACCTGGGTTCCGAGTTCAACTCCAGCTTCCTCATCAGCACCCTTTACAGCCTGCTGAACAACCGTCTGGGCGCGAAACTGCCCACCATCGTCACCACCAATATCACCGACGGCGCTCTGCTGGAAAAGCTCTACACCGAAAAAATCTCCAGCCGCCTCTCCTCTTTTGTCCCCTTCCTCTTTATGGGCGACGATATTCGGGCGCAAAAGGCAGAAGAAGCGTAAATAGGATAGAAGTCAAAGAGCGTTCTTATTCAGGAAAGGAATTTCAAATATGGGAATCGTAGTCATCGGCGCAGTTTTCGTGGACATCAAGGGCTATCCCCTCTCCACCTACATCCCCGGCGGACGGAACGCCGGCCGCATTGAACAGGTGCATGGCGGTGTGAGCCGGAACGTGGCGGAGGACATCGCCAATGTGGAACTGCGCCCCACCTTCGTGGGTCTGGTGGACGACACCGGCATGGGCCAGGACGTCATCGATAAACTGGACAACCACAAGGTCAACACCAGGTACATCCAGAAGGTCCCCGATGGCATGGGTACCTGGCTGGCCATCTTTGACAACGACGGCGACGTCCACGCTGCCATCTCCAAGCGCCCTGACACCACCCCGCTGACCACCCTGCTGGAAGGAGAAGGGCGACGAGATCTTCAAGGACTGCGACGCCATCGCCATCGAGCTGGACCTCGAGAAAGACACGGTCAAGCAGGTGCTCCGCTATGCCAGGAAATACAACAAAAAAGTCTTTGCCGCAGTCTCCAACATGAGCATCGCCATGGAGCGCCGCGACTATCTGCAGCAGATCGACTGCTTCGTCTGCAACCAGCAGGAGGCCGGTCTGCTCTTCTCGGACGACTACGAGCATCTCACCCCCAGCCAGATGGCTCAGGTACTGGCCCGGAACGTCCACAGCGCCAACATGACCAGCATGGTGGTGACCATGGGCGGTCAGGGTGCCGTGTACGCCAAGCACACCGGCGAGTGCGGCGTCGTACCCGCCAAGAAGGTGGACGTCATCGACACCACCGGCGCAGGCGACGCCTTCTTTGCCGGTACGGTCATCGGCCTGACCTACGGCAAGAATCTGGCCCAGTCCTGTGAGATCGGCAGCCGCCTGGCCGCGTCGGTCATCTGCATCACGGAGAACGTCTGCCCCCGTTTCCGCCCGCTGGAATTCGGGCTGGATGTGCCGGTAGTGGACTGAATCTATATCTTCGAGCACAGAGATCTTTGGGCCTCTGTGCTTATTTTTTAATGCTTCCGTTCGATTCTTTCGATGCATTTCGCGGTTTTTATCGGAAAATCTGTTGAATCCCACCTGTGGCAGTGTTACACTGGACTTATTCAAATTTGTGAAAAGAGGAGAATCTAATGAACAAAAATCAGCACAAGCGAAGCGCCTTTTCGGGCAAGATCGGCTTTGTCCTCTCGGCGGCAGGCGCTTCGGTAGGCCTCGGCAATATCTGGCGTTTCCCCTACCTCGCAGCAAAGTACGGCGGCGGCATTTTCCTGCTCATCTACATCATCCTCGCCTTCACCTTCGGCTACACCATGATCGTGGCCGAGACGGCGCTGGGCCGGATGACAAAGAAAAGCCCGGTGGGCGCATTCGCCGCCGTCCGCAAGGGCGGGCGCTCCTTCGGCGGCTGGATAAACGCCATCATCCCCATCCTCATCGTGCCTTATTACTCGGTCATCGGCGGCTGGGTCATCCGGTATCTGGCCGACTACATCAGCGGCCACGGCAGTGAGCTGGCCGCAGACGGCTACTTCTCGGCCTTCATTTCCAGCGGCGCTTCGGCGGAGATATGCTTTGTCATCTTTACCATCTTCACCCTCGCCATCATCTTTGCAGGCGTGCGCAACGGCGTGGAGCGGGTCTCCAAGGTGATGATGCCCATCCTCGTGGTGCTGTCCGTCATCATCGCGGGCTACTCCGTCACCCGCCCGGGTGCGCTGGAGGGCGTAAAGTATTTCCTCGTGCCGAATCTCTCCAACTTCTCCTGGATGACCGTCGTGACCGCCATGGGGCAGATGTTCTACTCCCTCTCCATCGCAATGGGCATCCTCGTCACCTTCGGCTCCTACATGAAGAAGGATGTCTCCATCGAGGAGTCCACCGAGAACGTGGAGATCTTCGACACGGCCATTGCCATCATGGCGGGCCTGATGATCATTCCTGCGGTCTTCTCCTTCTCGGGCGGCGACCCGGACACCCTGCAGGCCGGCCCGGCCCTCATGTTCATCACCATCCCGAAGGTCTTTGAGAGCATGGGTCTCGGCACCGTGGTGGGCATCCTCTTCTTCACGCTGGTGCTTTTCGCCGCCGTCACCAGCTCCATCGCCCTGACGGAAAGCGCCGTCTCCACCTTCGAGGACGAGCTGGGCTGGGAGCGTAAGCAGGCCACCGTCCTCATCGGCATCATCATGCTGGTGCTGGGCAGTCTGTCGGCTCTGGGCTACGGCCCGCTGGCCCGGTTCACGGTCTTCGGGATGCAGTTCCTCGACTTCTTCGATTTCCTCACCAACTCTGTCATGATGCCCATTGCAGCCATCACCACCTGCCTGCTGGTGTCCCGGGTCATCGGTGTGGAGAAAATCGAGGAAGAGGTCACGCTGGAAGGCAAGCCCTTCCGCCGCAAGCGCATCTTCAACTTTATGATAAAGTACCTCTGCCCCATCTTCGCGGCCATCATCCTCATCAGCTCGGTGGCAAACGCGCTGGGCGTCATCTCCATGTAAGCAGACAACAAAAAGCGCTGGAAGCCTTTACACCGCTTCCAGCGCTTTTCTTATGCCTGTTTCAGGATGCTCTTTATCTCGTCCAGATTCTTTACAAAATAAATGCCGCTCTGCCGCTCGGGGCTGGACAGCCCCATCTCGACCATGTGGGCCAGCAAAGCTTTCAGCCCGGCGTAGTAGCCGTCGAGGTCGTAGAGGATGCAGGGCGCGTCCAGATGACCCAGCGAGACCTTGGACATCACCTCGGCGATCTCTTCCAGCGTGCCGGTGCCGCCGGGGAAGGCGATAAAGGCGTCGCCCAGCTCTATCATCCTGGCCTTGCGCTCGGTCATGTCCTGCGTGACGATGAGCCTGGTCAGGCCGTCATACTGCACCTCGGAGTCGATGAAGAACTGGGGCTCGACGCCGGTCACTTCACCGCCCGCCGTCAGAACGCTGTGGGCCAGACGCCCCATCAGGCCGCTGCGGGAGCCGCCGTAGACCAGCGCGTTCCCGCTCTCGCCGATCCAGCGGCCCAGTTCCTCCACCGCCTGTTTCAGGGCCGGGTCGCTGCCCTCATTGGCCCCCAGATAGACCGTAATATTCATCTGCATTTCTCCTGTCACTTTGCCCATGTCATTTCCTGATTCGGGCCGGTATAATCAAACTTACCGTCGTTCTTCTCTTCCAGCGCTTTTATCATGTGATACGCAAACTCATTGTAGGGCGTCGGGATGCCCAGCTCTTTGCCCATCCGGATGAGCGTACCCGAGAACATATCGATTTCGGTATGGCGTCCGGCGTCGAGGTCTTGCAGCGTCGAGTAGCGGGCCGAGGGCTTGACGGCGCAGCCCTTGCCGGACACGGCATCCACCTTCTGCATATCGATGCCTTTGGCTGCGGCAATGGCTTCCAGCTCACGGCGGAGGCCGTCGCTGATGGCCTTCATATGGACGCTGTCACGGTAGCAGCCTACGCCTGCGCCGAGGATGGCCTGGGGCAGGTTGTTGCAGACGTTGAGGCGGAACTTGCTCCACATCTCTTCCTGGATGCAGTCGGTGGCCCGGAAGTGCAGCTCTGTGCCGCCGAACAGGGCCTCCACGGCCTTGACGCGGGGGCTGTCGCAGGGCGGCTCCTTCTCACCGAAGATGATGCCAACGGTGGTCGCCGGGTCAAAATGGAAGCCGTCCGCCTCCTTGTGAGACGCCACTTTGATGAGGGAGTAAAGCAGATGCTCCCCACCCACGGCAGAGGCAATGATGTCCTCGCTGTCCACGCCGTTCATCAGGCTCATGATGGTGGTATGGGGGCCAGTGACGGCTTTGATGCTGTCCAGTGCGCCGGGCAGTGCGCCGTATTTCAGGCAGACGATGAGAAGGTCAGCGTCATGCGCCTCCTGCGGCGTCCAGACCGCCGGACGGTAGATTTTGCCGTTGATGGCACAGCCTTCTTTTGCCAGACGCTCGCCGCGCGGGCCATCGGCCACCACGCCAAGCTCAATGTCCCTGCGGGCCGAAAGCCCCCAGATAACATAAGAGCCGACCGCACCGGCTCCCAGAACTGCAACTTTTTTGATGTCCATATCGTTCCACCTCAATATCATCCGCATGATTTGCGGGACTCATTTCTGCAGCTTTGTAACCAGACCTGCCATCGTTCTCTTTTATAGGTTCCATTATACCATGTTTTTCTCTCCCGGAAAAGCCCGGAGTGTTTCATTTTTGCACGTCAAAAATCTTTGACTTTTGGCGATAAGTTATAACAAAAGTGTAGAATCTCTTCGGTAAATAGAATCTTTGTCAAAAAAGGGCTTGATTTTTTTCGAAAACGGACTAGAATATCTTTTTGCGGAAAGGTTTCACCTGTACAGCCTTCCGCGAAACTATTTTTTCAAAAGCAAGGAGATTTTCGATATGAAACTCAAGAATGTTTGTGTTACCGTTGCTGCTCTGGTCCTGGCTGTCAGCATGACTGCCTGCGGCAGCTCTTCTTCTACTGCTGCTTCTACCTCCGAGGCTGCTTCTGCTGCCGCTCAGTCTGAGGCTGCTTCCACCTCTGCCGTGGCCGAGGAGAACAGCGCTTCCTCCGAGGCTGCAAGCGAGGCTGCATCTTCCGAGGCCGCTTCCGAGGTCTCCAGCGAGGCTGCATCTTCTGAGGCCGCTTCCTCCGAGGCCGCTTCTTCCACTGCCGCCTAAGTTTCAGTGCATAAAAACGAGCCGCAGCCTTTCCCCGGTGGGATGGGCTGCGGCCCATTTTATTTTAGACAAAATCCTCCCGCATGGGGGTGAAGATGTCCAGCAGGATGCCGGCCTCGGTGCAGACGCAGCCGTGCTCCACGCCGTCCTCTTTCAAGATGGTATCGCCGGTTCGCACCGTGCGGGTCACACCGTCCACCGTGAAATCGAACGCACCCGACACCACATAGGTGATCTGGGTGTGGGGGTGGTGATGCAGTGCGCCCACGGCCCCCTTTTCGAAGGTGTTCTCCACACACATCAGGCCGTCGGTGTAGGCCAGCACCCGGCGGGTGACGCCCTCGCCTGCCGTCTGCGGCAGAGCCTCTGCATGATAGACCCAGCGCTGTTTCTTCTCGGGAAGCTTCATATCCATTCCTCGTTTTCCGCCGCCAGACAGCGGCTTTTTTCTTTCTTCTATTATAGCGGCCTGGGGCTGGATTACAAGCTTGATTTGAGCGGGTGTCGCAGGATGGTCTTCCGCTTTTCCGGCGCGGTGCGGTTGGGGTCGGAGAGATAGAGCTCGTGGTGAAAGCGCGTCTCAGAGAAGTCCACCGCATAGCCCTGCTCTGCCGCAAAGGCATTCATCCGGGCCAGCGTCTCCGGCTCGTCGTCGTAAGAGCCGAGGTGCATACACTGGACACAGAGGCCCTCATCGTAGGTGAAGAACTCGACCTTGGAGAAATCCTTTTTCTTTTTGGCTGTCGCTTCCCGGACCGCCCAGTCGAACTCTTCCCGGGTCACGAACTCCGGTAGGCGGAGCATGGATGTCCAGTGGAAGCTTTCCTTCCCGGTTCCCGTCTGTTCCCACAGCCCTTCCAGCGGAGGCACTACGAAGTCAAAGTAACCGTCCACCCGGTGACTGCCCTTCTTGCTCATCTTGATGGTGTAGAGCAGGCCATACAGCAGCTCGATGGCTGCTTTGTACTCGCCTGTAGGGTCGTTGGGGTCGCCCTGCCCCCGCACTGCGGCAAAGGTCATGGCTGGCACGGTGACAAACTGCGGCTCACGAGGTGGTTGGTAGAGTGCCTTATATTCCTTCTTATAATCAAACGCCATCGTCGCTGACCTCCTCTGCCTGTCCAGCAGCTCCTTCGGCAGTGTGTCCGACAGCTCACGTCGGCCCAAACCAAGTTCCAGTGCTGCTTGTTCTTTCATCGCCAGTATACCACGACAACCAATCTTTGTAAACCATAAAGTTGTGCTATGCGCCGAAAAAAATCCTCTGTCTGGAAAGGCAGAGGATGCAAACAAAAAAAGACCTTCCCACTCTCCGGAATGGGAAGGTCTTTATAAGTGCTTAGTTCGCCTTAGAACTGACGTTCAAGGACAAAATCACTCAATGATCTTGCCGACGACGCCGGAACCAACGGTACGGCCACCCTCACGGATAGCGAAACGCAGGCCCTCTTCCATAGCAACCGGGGTCAGCAGCTCAACGTGCATCATGACGTTATCGCCGGGCATGCACATCTCGGTGCCCTCGGGCAGGGTGATGATGCCGGTCACGTCGGTGGTGCGGAAGTAGAACTGAGGACGATAGTTGGAGAAGAACGGGGTGTGACGGCCGCCTTCGTCCTTGGTCAGAACGTAGACCTGAGACTCGAAGACCTTGTGGGGATGGACAGAACCGGGCTTAGCCAGAACCTGGCCACGCTCGATCTGGGTACGATCAACACCACGCAGCAGAGCGCCGATGTTATCGCCAGCCTCAGCGAAGTCCAGAGACTTACGGAACATTTCCAGACCGGTGATGGTGGTGCTCAGACGATCGGGCTTGATGCCGACGATCTCCATTGCATCGCCAACCTTGGCCATACCACGCTCAACACGACCGGTAGCAACAGTACCACGGCCAGAGATGGTCATGACATCCTCGATGGGCATCAGGAAGGGCTTGTCCTCCTCACGATCGGGGTTGGGGATATAGGTATCGACAGCGTCCATCAGCTCCTTGATGCAAGCATACTCGGGAGCATCGGGATCCTTAGAGTCAGACTCCAGAGCCTTCAGAGCGGAACCACGAATGATCGGGGTGTCGTCGCCCGGGAAGTCGTACTCGGACAGCAGCTCACGGATCTCCATCTCGACCAGATCCAGCAGCTCTTCGTCATCGACCATATCGCACTTGTTCATGAAGACAACGATATAGGGCACGCCGACCTGACGAGCCAGCAGGATGTGCTCACGGGTCTGGG
>ENA-UOOA01004202-UOOA01004202.1-human-gut-metagenome-genome-assembly--contig:-P61old-NODE-4202-length-16672-cov-6.294157_pt1 | contig 16672 bp, 8 predicted proteins | sample MGYA00242467_ERZ724014 | MGnify/ENA metagenome assembly ERZ724014
GCATGGTCTTCGTCCGTCTCAGGGCCGTCCTCCTTACGATGCTGCATCCCCGGGGCGTGCCCCGTTGCCGTCGGGTTCTGCTGCCGGTTCTTCGGCAGGCTCCGGTGCCGGGACTGGTTCCGAAGGCCGCCGCGCGGGTTCTCCCGCCGGCGATTCCCCGGCTTGCCCTTCCGTCCGTTCCGCGGCCGCAGACCCGGTTTGTCCCTGTGTCTTATCCTCCTCCGGTTCCGCGGCCTTGTCTGTTGCCGCATTCCCGGGCTGGTTCCCGGCCGATCCTTTGTCCGGGTCAGCCGCGGCAGCCGTTGCCGTTGCATTCCCCTGCGTCACCGCCCCGTTCCCGACCGTGAAAAGCGCATAGTCGCCGCCCGCCTTGTCGAGGATCGTACGCAGCCGTGTGGGGTTGCAGTCGGTAATCATGATCTGCCCGAACGAATCTTCGGACACGAGGCGGATCAACTGCTCCACGCGCCCGGCGTCGAGCTTGTCGAAGAGGTCGTCCAGCAGCAGGATCGGTTTTTCGCCCTTTTCCCGGGCGACGATGGTGTATTGCGCCAGTTTGAGGGCTATCAGAAACGATTTCTGCTGCCCCTGCGACCCGTATTTGCGCAGGGGGTAGCCGCCGATTTTCAGCACCAGGTCGTCGCGGTGGATGCCTGCCGTGGTGAATTCGTTGGCGAGGTCTTTCTGCCGTGCCGCGAGGAGCAGTTCGTCGAACGGCCGGTCGTTCAGCTCCGACTTGTAGTGCAGTTCGACCTGCTCGCGGTCGCCCGAGAGGGTGCGGTAATAGTCCGCGACGACGGGTTGCAGCCGTTGCGTGAACTCCCGCCGCAGGGCGTGTATCCGGTTGCCCTGCTCGACGAGTTGCATGTCGTAAATGCGGAGCATCGTTTCGTCGGGCATGTTCTTGAGCAGGCGGTTGCGTTCGGCCAGCACGCCGTTGTAACGCATTACGGCGGCCAGGTAGGTGCGGTCGAGCTGCGAGATGAAGCCGTTGAGGTAGCGGCGGCGTTCGTCCGCGGCGTCGCTGATGAGCGCACTGTCGGCCGGCGACACGATCACGGCCGGAATCAGCCCCACGTGATCCGACAGCCGTTCGTATTCCTTCCCGTTGCGTTTGAGCACCTTGCCGCCCTTGCGCGAGAACGAGCATACGACGCTCTCCGTCTTGCCCGCATCGGTGAGGTACTGTCCTTCGGCGAGGAAGAAATCCGCGCCGTGGCGGACGCTCTGCCCGTCGGTCATCGCCAGCGACGACTTGCACATCGAAAGGTAATAAACCGCGTCGATGATGTTGGTCTTGCCCGCCCCGTTGTCACCCACCAGGCAGTTGATGCCGGGGCACAGGGCGAGTTCCTCCTGTGGGATATTCTTGAAGTTGAGCAGCGATATTTTCTTCAGATACATGGTTCAAAGATAGTGCAAGCCGAGCGCAATGCCAAATTTATTTGGGGATTGCCAAGGCGCCGCCCGCATTCTGTGAAGCTCGTGCTGGCCGTGTGCGATGCCTGATTTATCCGGGCAATGCGGTGCCGCATCTGTCCGATGCTGCAAAAAAACGGGATGCGGCATTGTACATTGTGAATAGTTTTGTATCTTTGCTGCCTAACGTACGGAATTATAAACTAAACAAGATAGATTTTTATGGCAAAACAGCATGTCGCCGAGCAGGAAACCCTCGGCGAAGCAATGAACAAAACTGAGTTTTTCTTCGAGAAGAACGGCCGTATGTTGTCGTATGTTTTCCTCGGCTTGCTGGTGCTCGCAGCCCTCGTTTTCGGCTACCGCGCACTGGTCGTGTCGCCGCGTGCCGAGAAGGCCGCCGAGATGATCGCCGAGGCGCAGTACCGTTTCGAGGATCAGAATGCGGACTATGCGCTGGCACTCGAAGGCGATGCCAACGGCGCCGGCTTCCTCGACGTGATCGAGAAGTACGGCTCGACGCCTTCGGGCAACCTTGCCAAACACTACGCCGGCATCTGCTACCTGAAGGCCGGCGACCTGGCCAGGTATTCGCCCGTGAAGGGTATCCCGGGTGCGCTGATCAACGCCCAGAACTACGGGTTGCAGGGTGACATCGCCGTCGAGCAAAAGGACTACGCCAAGGCCGTGAAATTCTACGACAAAGCAGTAGCGGCTGCCGACAACAACCTCACCGCTCCGATGTACCTCCGCAAAGCCGGTCTGGCCGAGCAGGCTCAGGGCAACGGCGCGAAAGCGGCCGCATACTACGAGCGGATACTGACTTCGTACCCTGCGTCGATGGACGCGCGCGACGCGGAGAAACTTCTCGGCAGCATAAAATAACCGGGGACTATGGCGACCAAGAATCATAACCTTTCCCAATTCGATTCACCCCTGCCTTCGGCCGCCGAGATGCGGTTCGGCATCGTCGTGGCCGAGTGGAACCGCGAGGTCACCGAAGCCCTTCTCGAAGGCGCCGTGCGCACGTTGCGTGCCGCCGGATGCCCCGACCTGAACATCCAGATCAAATATGTCCCCGGGACGTTCGAACTGGCGCTCGGCGCACAGTTTTTCGCCGAATATACCGATGTCGACGCGGTGATTGCGCTCGGGTGTGTCATCCAGGGCGATACGCGCCATTTCGATTTCATTTGCCAGGGCGTGACGCAGGGTATCACCCAGCTGCAGATCCAGTGGAACATGCCGATCGCATTCGGTGTGCTGACCGTCAACGACATGCAGCAGGCGCTCGACCGCTGCGGCGGCCGCCACGGCAACAAGGGCGATGAAGCGGCTGCGACGGCCATCAACATGGTCAAGTTGCAGATCGACATGGAAGCCGCTTCCCCCGACCACGAACCCGACCGGCGGAACATCAACTGACGAACTTTGATACAGACATTTAAGGGAGCCCTCGCACGGCTCCCTTTTTTGCGGCTTTTCCGGTGGTGCGTATCGCTATCGTTTGCGCCCGTGAGCCGTGAACTGCAAATCATGAACTGTGCGCTGTGAATTGTAGGCTGTGCGCCGTGTGCTGAGAGACGGTGAGCCTCGTACCGTGAACCGCGTGTGTCCAGCGCCGTACGCTGTGCGCGTTGAACTCGTGTGCCCGTTTCCGTGCCCGTGCATCCCTTCCTGCTGCCTGACATGCCCCGGGTTGCCGCGCATGGCATGGACGGATGGGGATGCGCTTTGGGCCTGATGGGCCCGGCCTTCGGCAATGGGCGCCCGGGGCCGGAATAAAAGGACAGGGAGGCCAGAAGGCCTCCCTGTACCGTGTGGAGATTGCCCGGTGTTATTCGACAATCTGAATGACCGGACTGTCGTTGTACCCGTTATCGGCGGAACTTGCCCAGCGGATCGTACCGCCGTTGGGTTCCGTGCCGCCCGTGGTATTGGCTTCGCAATAGAACCGGATCTTGACGCTGCCGTCGCTAATGCCGCGTGCGAAGGTCATCGTCACGTCGATCTGCATGTTGGCCGTCGGTACCAGATGCGTGTAGGTGATCTGTTCCCCGTTGACGGTTGCGGTCTGCGTGTCGGTCGCCGGTTTCCAGCTCGTACCGTCCATATATTGCAGGCTCCAGTACTTCTGTCCGGTGCCGGAGATACGTGTGAGACCCGTAAAACGAACCTTCGTTCCCGACTTGAAGTTCTTGACCGGAACTTCGAATAACCAGTAGTCGCCCTTCCATGCTCCCGTGACGTAGGGTTGTCCCGTGCCGCCGATCATGCGCGTGCTGTTGGGGTGCAGGCTGCCGTCGGAGTTGAAGGTGTGGAAGTAGGAGATATAACCTACGCCCGACGAGGCCATGAGCTTGTTGTTCTGCTCGAACTGCTCTTTCGGAACCGTGTAGTCCGTGCCCGAGGCACCGTTGAAGAACCACTTTACCGGAGCGTCCAGACCTTCCAGCGGCCCGCCTTCCGCCAGGCTTTCCTGTGTCACGAAGATCTCCTTGACGGCTTTGGTGCCGAGCACCTCGTCCGAGATGATCGAGAACGAAGCGGAGCGTTCGTCGAGCGAAAGGTTGCTGGTCGCTTTCACCGTCATGACATACTCCTTGTCCGCTTCGCCGGCCGAGGGCGTGACCTCGATCCATGCGTTCTCGGCAACCGAAATCGTCCAGTCCCAGTTGGATTTCACCTTGAAGGTGAATGCATTGGGCTGGTAGGCCGGGAACGGGGGCAGTGCCAGGTCGTCGCCGATGTCCTCGCTCGTAATCTCGATCTGCGGCGTGATGTCCTGCAGGATGTTCAGGTCGGCTTTGATGTCCTTGTACTGGCCGCTGCCCTTGAAGGCGATGCTGAAATCACGGCTCAGGGATGCCGGCTGCTCGGGATACTCCTCGATGTCGAGCGTGAAAGTCCCGTTGCCCGTCTCGGTGAAGGTTGCCCATTCGGCTTTTTCGGGTTCGTAGAACGGCGTCACGTTCGACGCGACCTTGATGTCGTAATGGGCGGCATAGCGTCCCGCTACGATCTCGTTCGTCTCGATGTTGTTGACGACGAACCTGATGTAAGGTTCGTTGGCGCTCTGGTTGACGACGAGGGTCGTTTCGGTCTGCCTGCCGTCCGCATAGCGGAATACGACCGTCGCCGAACGCGGGGTGTTGGCATCGTTGTCCTCCAGGCAGAAGCGTACCTTGCCGTCGCCCTGGCCTGTCTTGGGGTAGAATTTGATCCAGTCTCCGTCCGTGGAGTTGCATTCGACACTCCAGTTGCAGTTCGAACGGATGTCGTAACGGATCAGTTCGAGCGTGGCGTCGCCGATGATGGCCTCGGCGTCGAAACCCAGGTCGGAGGAGGCGGTCACCAGCTTGCTCGATACGACGGTATTCTCCAGCCGGAAGTAGGGGCTGCCGCCCTCCGTGTCGTCGTCGCTGCACGAGACGAAGGCCGCCGGGATCAGGAGCAGCGCCGACATGGCCAGGCCCCTCATGTTGCGGAATATGTTTTTCGCGTTCATAGTGCGTTCGTTTTTAGATTATAAGTTCTCTTCGGCGATGACATTCTTGCGGAACGAGTGTTCCCACGGCTGCCCGGCATCCTTGGCGACGGCCTGGCCGCTCCACCATATCGGGAAGACCATGGTGTTGTCGTTGATGGTACCGCCCTGTGCCTCGAATGCGGCCGTATAGTTCGCACGGTTGTTGGCGATCGCGATCGACGGATAGGGATAGCGGGCGATGAACTTTCCGCCCGTGGCGTTCAGCTCGATCGTTCCCATGCCGGTCTTGCACTCGGGATACCCCGTGCGGCGCATTTCGTGGTACATCTGGAAGCCGATGACCCAGAACAGCGAGAGCCATTTCTGCTCGGCGAGGCGCTGCTGGGTATTGTTCCATTTTACCTGGTCGCTCGCCAGCAGTGCGGCGATGTTCTTCTGCGTGATGGCTACGGTCTTGAGTTCGATCTTGTTCGACGCGTTGAGTTCGGGGTAGGAAGCGTAAATGCCGTATTCGCCCCATTTCTGGCACGACGCGGTGATCGCCGCTTCGTAATACTCCTTGGCGGAGCCCGATATCCAGCCGTTCATCGCTGCTTCGGCCTTGATGAAGAGCAGCTCGTCGTAGTCGAGCATGTGGTTGGGGCGCGTGTCGCCCACCAGCGTTTCGTAATGCAGGTAGGGTTCGCGTTCGCTGATGGAGGTGATGCCGTTGTAGTTGATCGTACAGCCCGAGACGGCGCCGATCATTTCGCGGATCACGTCGGGCTCGGTCGCACTGGGATACTGGATGTAGCGGGGCTTGATCCAGATGCGCAGGCGCGGGTCGACGAAGCCGTCCGAAGCGTCGTAGAGCAGGTCGAGCAGCTGTGCGGCGATGTGGTGGTCGCTCGACAGGCTCTTGTCGTCGGGGAACGAACTGGAGTTGAAATAGGTCTTGTAATACTCCGCGCTGCCGGAGAACTTCACGGTGGCGTTGTCGTCGTTCGACTCGAAGACGGGGTATTTGCCCGGGTTGGAGATGATCTGGTTGATCTGCTCGCCGACCGTGGGGGTGAAGGCGTTGTTACGGCCGCTCACGCGCATCAGCAGACGCAGGCGCAGCGTGTTGGTGAATTTCTGCCACTTGGCGATGTCGCCGCCGTAGATGCCGTCCTTGGTGGGGTCGTCCAGCCCCAGGCTGGCGTTGTAGAGCGAGTTGGCCAGCTCGAGTTCCTCCAGCATGGCCGTATAGACCTCCTGCTGCGAGTTGATATGCGGGGTGTTGATGCCCTCGCCGCCCTTGAGCGCCTCGCGGTAGGCGATCGAACCGAACATGTCGGTGAGGATCGACATGTTATAGACCTTCAGCGTCAGGCCGATGGCCTGGAAGTTGGGCTGGTTCTGCGCCACGGCCAGGTCGTACATGTGCTTGGCATTGCCGGCCCATTTGTACCCGAGGTTCCAGATGGCCTTGAAATTGCCGTCGGCAAGGTTGTAGCAGTGTTCGCGGCGCGGTGTCGACTTGGCCACGGTGACCTGCGAAATCTCGTTGGCGATGCTCAGCATGTAGGACGAATAGCTGTTCGTGGAGCTGTAAATCAGCGGTTCGAGCAGCGCGATGGGGGCTACCGACCCTTCCGATTGTTTGTTCGGATTGGTGTTGTAATCCTCGAAATCGTTCGTACATGCGCCCGATGCGGCGAGCAGCGCGAGTATCAGGATATATTTTGCGTATTTCATGGCGTTCGCAGTTTTAGAACTGAAGTTTGATGTTGATACCGTAGGTACGCGTCATCGGGAAGGTGACGGTTTCGATACCGGGGTAAATGTTCGTACCGTTGACCAGACCTGCCGCCTCGGGGTCGAACTGCGGCCAGTCGGTGATGCAGAAGAGGTTGGTGGCGAAGAACCCGATCGACGCGCCCTGCAGGAAACGGGTCTTGGCCATCAGGTGCTTCGGCAGCTGGTAGTCGATGCGCAGCTCCTTGAACTTGAGGAAGTCGGTGCTGAACGTGTTTTCACGGCCGTTGTCGCGCACCCATTTGTAGGACTGGTAGTAGGTGTAGATGTTCTCCGTGACGGCGGTGTTCTTCTGGTAGGAAACCGTGCCGTCGCCGTTGTCCACGGCGTTGACGCCCTGCAGAACCAGGCCGTCGTCACGTCCGGCGAGCGAGTTCTTCAGTTTGCCCTGGTACGAGAGTGCGAAGTTGGTCACCGAGTAGGCCACGCCGCCGACCTGCGCCGTGAACTGCGCGCTCAGCGAGAGGTTCTTGTAGCGGAACGTCGTGCCGAAGCCTGCCTTCCAGTCGGGGATTACGCTGCCCAGGTGCTCGAACTTCTTGGAGTCGGTCTCCTTGGTCAGCAGCGGGTAGCCGGTCTTGGCGTTGATGATCTGCATGCCCGAGCAGTCGACCTGGTTACCGTTTTCGTCCGTGTAGGTCGAACCCTCCGGCGCGTACTCGTAGTGGCTGGCCGAATAGAGCTGGTGCATGGACTTGCCCACGTACGAGTAGACGAATATACGGCTGCCGATGGTCGTCGAGGTCGAGGTCTGCAACGGCGTTGCGGGATCCCATCCGTTCTGCAGCTCGTTGAGTTTGTTCTTGTTGAGCGACCAGTTGCCGTTGATCTCCCAGTTGATGTCCTTCGTGCGGACGGGAACCATGCGGAACGTGACCTCGACACCCTTGTTGGTAATCAGGCCGGCGTTCATCTTGCGGGACGTACTGCCGGTTTCGGCGCTCGTTTCGGCGCTGATGATCTGGTTGCGGGTGCTGGTCTTGTAGAGCGCCACGTCGACATTGAGCCGGTTGCCCAGGAACTTGGTTTCCAGGCCGACTTCCCAGCTGCTGGTCTTTTCCGGGAGGATGTACGGGTAGTTGCTGGCCGTAGGCAGCGTGACGCCGCCCGGATAGTCCGTGGTCGAGTAGTCGTCGTAGAGCGAGAAGACCGAAGTGTCGTTACCCACCTGTGCCCACGAACCGCGCAGCTTGATCATGTTGACATGAGGGGAGTTGATCTTGAACGCCTTGTCGAGCAGGATACTGGCCGATACCGACGGGTAGAAATAGCTCCAGTTGGAGGGAGCCAGCGTCGACGACCAGTCGTTGCGGGCCGTGACGTCGAGGAAGTAGGTGTCGTCCCACGACAGGTTGACGAAGCCGTAAAGGCTGTTGGTCTGCCGGTTGCTGCGGTAGGGCGACGTGTCGAGGGCTACCGCGGCGTTGGCGAACGAATACATGCCGGGGCCTTCGCTGCTCAGCTGCGAGGCGGTGATGGTGGTCGAGTAGTATTTATTGCGCAGGACGCTGCCGCCGAATGCCGCCGTGACGCCGAAGCGATCCCACAGCTTGTTGTACTTGAGCAGGAAGTCCGAGTTGTAGTCGTAGCGGCGGATGGTCTTCTCGCGGTACATGCCGTAGCGGTTGTCGAGCGACATGAAGGGTTTCTGCTGCGAGCGCCATTCGATATTGGCGTCGAAGCCGCCGCGCAGCGTGAAGGTCAGCTCGGGCAGGAGCGTGAAGTCGATGCTCACGTTGCCGAAGAAACGGTCACGATCCAGTTTGTTCAGCTCCTCGTACAGCGTGCGGTAGGGGTTGTGGCCCTCGAGGCTGTTGTAGATAAGCCCCGAAGTGGTGTTGTATTTGTCTTCGCCGCTGCCTGCCAGGTAGTTGGCGTAGGTGTAACGGCCCTGCATGTACTCGTCGCGGTAAGCCGAGATGGGGTTGGTGTTGTAGCCCCAGATCAGGCCGTACATGGGCGAACCCTGGCTGTAACCCGACATGGGCATGTTGTCGCTGTTCTTGCGGATGTAGTTGACCTTTGCCGCCAGTTTGATGGCCTTGCTGATCTTCTGGTTCAGGGCCAGTGCGAAGGTCTGCTGTTCGTAGCCCGAGTTGGGCGTGATCCAGTCGTTGCGCAGGTCGGTGAACGAGAAGCGCGTGCTCGTACCCTTGCCCGTCGAACCGTCGATGGTCACCGAGTTGCTCCACGTAACGCCCGTTTCGAAGAGGCCGGTGAACCAGTCGTCGGCGTATACCCACGGCAGGGGGGTGAATTCCCCGGTCTCCCAGTTCTTCGACATGTAGAGATAGCGCAGCTTGCTGGAGTCGAAATGCTCGCCGTACGTGTAGCGCGAGATCTGCTGGCGGACGGGCTGCCCGTCGTAGGTCATCGTGCCGGGAAGGCCCCATGCCGATGCGACGCGGTTGGTGAGCGACGTGGTGACGGCCGAGGGGCCGTATTCCTCCTGAAATTCGGGCCAGAAGCCTGCGGTCTCGAAGGTCACCGAACCGTTGTATGTAACGCCGATACCACGCTGTTCGCGGCCCGACTTGGTGGTGATGAGCACCACGCCGTTCTGGCCCATCGAACCGTAAAGCGCGGCTGCGGCGGGGCCCTTGAGGACGGAGACGTTCTCGATGTCGTCGGGGTTGAGGTCGGAGATCGGGTTACCGAAGTCCACCGGGGCGTTGCTGTTGGCATAGTTGGCGCCCGAACCGGAGGCTACCGTGCCGTTGCTCATCGGGATACCGTCGATGACGAACAGCGCTTCGTTGGCGCCGTAGTTGAGCGACGTGTCGCCGCGCAGCGTCACACGTACCGTACCGCCGGGGCCGGTGCCCGCCGAGGACATCGACATACCGGCGACCTTGCCGTTGAGCCCCGTCACCCAGTTGCTCGATATGGATTTGGTGAGTTCGTCGCCCGAGACTTTCGAAACGGCATAGCCGACCGATTTCTCCGAGCGGGTCAGGCCGAGTGCCGTGACGACCACTTCGTCGATCTTCTGCGCCGATTCTTTCAGCGTGACGTTGATCGTGGTGCGGCTTCCGACCGTGACCTCCTGCGGGTCATAACCCAACGACTGGAAGACCAGCACGTCGTTGTCGCTGCCGACATGGATAGTATAGGTTCCGTCTGCGTTCGAAATCGTACCCGTCGCACTCCCCTTCAGGATGACGGTGGCCCCGACGAGCGGGCTTTTGCCGTCCGTATCGAACACGATGCCCGTGATGTTGCGGCTCTGGGCCCAGGCGGCCGAAGCGACCAGCAACATTACCGCGGTTGCCAAAGCATTCCGTATGTATGTTTTAAGCTTCATATTGTTGATTTTTTTGATTCGGGTTTCTGTCGAACGGCTGCGGTCGTCCTGCGGGCGGCCGCAGCCGTCAAGGTCGGTTTAGGGAACAATCTGTATTCTCGGGCTGTCGGCCGTTCCGGCTCCGGCCCAGCGCATCGTCCCGCCGTTGGGCTTGGTGAGTGCGCCCTTGCCGCTGGCCTGCCAGTTGGCCGCGCAGACGAACCGGAATTCGATGTTGCCGCCGGAGATCGCATTGGCATAGGTGACCGTCACGTCGACCGTGATGTTGGTCTTCCCGTCGGCTTTCATGGCGTGGGTGTAGGAGACCTCTTCCCCCGTTTCCGTGGTCGTTTGCAATGCCGCGGCGGGTTTCCAGGTGCCGCCGTCGTTGTACTCCATCCGCCAGAATTTGTGGCCGGTGGCCGAGGTGCGGGTGATCGCCGTGAAGCGGACTTTGGTGCCTGCGTCGAGGTTCGTCACCGGGACGGCGAACGTCCAGTAGTCGCCCGGCCAGCCGCCCGTGATGTACGGATGGCCCGTACTGCCGACGATGCGTTCGCATTTCTTGTCGGGATCGCTCGGTGCCGTGTGTGTATAGGATAGGTACCCCGGCCCCGATTGGGCCAGCACCGTGTTGTACGGGCTGTCGGGCCCGCCCTTGAAGTCCTGGGCGTAGTTGCCCATATCCTCTTCCGAGAACGACCATTGTACGGGAGACGCCAAGTCCCATTTCACCGTTCCGGGCGATACGGGCTGCTGCGAAAGCGCGATCTTCTCGGTAAGGGTTGCATCGCCCTCGGCCGCCGTGATCGTAAACTCGCCGAAGCGGCGGAACGAGAGGTTCTGCTCAAGCGCCTTGACCGTTACCTCCACGTCGGTGTTGGCGGCACCCTGCCCGGGGCTCACCTCGTACCATGCCGCAGCGCCCGATGGGGCGATCGTCCAGGGATAGGGGGCGTTGACCGTGAATTTCACCTCGGCACCCGATTCTGCGGGGTTGTCGCTGAGCTCCAGCGTATTGTCCGTCAGCCCTTCGATGGTGATCTGTGCCCCGGAAGCCTGCGTGACGGCAACCTTCTCGATCTCTGCGCCTTCCGACTTGATGATGATATGGCCCGTGCGGCTTTCGCCTCCGGAGTTCCTGCCTACTTCCACCTTGGTGGTGACGTAGGGCAGCCCCGTGGCCTTGACGGTCGCCACGCCGTTCGAGAGCGATGCGCCGTTGTTCGCGCCCGTTACCGTCGACGGGTCTGCGTCGCCGCAGCGTACGGTGGTGATCGTCAGCCAGTCGCAGTCGGTCTCTGCCGTCCAGGCCTTGTTGACGCGCACCGAGCAGGTCAGCGTGCCGCCTTCGGCGACCACCATGCTGTTGGCATCGAAGAGACTCGGATCGGAAGTGTTGACGATCTCCTTGTCTAACGGGGTGACGAGTGCCTCCGGTGCCGGGGCTTCGGGGTTCTCGTCCTTGGCGCGCGTCACGGTGATGTTGTCCAGGTAGAGGCGGCATTTCACTTCGCGCTCGCTGCCGAAGGTGATGCGGGTTTCGTTCGTAGCGCCGTAGACGATCAGCGAGTAGCGCGTCCACTCCCAGACGTTCTTCACCTCGACCAGCGCGGTGGTTTCCACCAGGTCGCCGATCGTGCCGGGCCCTTTGATCGTGACGTCCATGTGGTCGTCGCCGTTGTCCACCGTGCCGCCTGCCGACGAATAGGCGGCTGCGTCGAACTGCACGAGCAGCGTCGCGGCCTTGCCGGCGTCGATGCCCGTGAGCGCGGGGATCGTGATGGCGCCCATGTTGGCGGTCTTACCCAGCTTGACATGGCCTTCGTAACGGGCATATACCGAGGGCGTGTAGATGTAACCCTTGGCCGCTACGGCCTCTTTCATCCCGTCGGTCGAGAGGGCGAACTCGTTGCCGTTCGTGCCGTCGATCGACACGCTCGGCCAGCCGTACTTGGTGTAGGGGCTCACCCAGTTGTCGGGAATCCACTGGAAGTCGTCGCTGAAGAAGACGTATCCCTCGGTATGCGTGTCCTTGGGCATGTAGGGCGCCTGAACCAGCTCGATGATCTCCTCGGCGGTGTTCTCCCCGAATTCGGCGTCGCCGGCCGTGATCGTTATCTTCGACTCACGGCGTTCGTCGGTGGTGTTGGCCTTGGGCGTGATGGTGACTTCGGCCGCAGAGCCGGCCTTGCCGCTCTTGGGGGCGACCGTCAGCCAGGTCTCGTTCTCCACCGTGAGCGTCCAGTCGTAGGATGCCTCGACGGTGAAGACTACCGGATCCGTATCTTCGGCTTCGAATGCCAGCAGGCGTTCGTCGAGCCCCGTTATCACGATGCCGGCCGCCAGGTAGGCGTCCTGCGAAAGCGGGATGCTCTTCTGCGTCAGGCAGGGATGGAGGTTGTTGCCGCTGTTGGCGCGGATGGTGAATTCGCCGTCGCGCGCCTCGCCCTGGTTCAGGGTCGGGGTGACGGTGACCTGGATATTCTGGCCCGCCTCGCCCTTGTTCGGGGTGACGACGAACCAGCCTGCGGTCTTGGTGATCTCCCAGGGCGCATCGACGCTCATGGTGAATGTATGCGGGGTCAGTGCCGAATAGAGGAACTTCAGCCCTGCATCGGGCAGGTTTTCGGTGGAGAGTGCCGGGGGGATGGGGTTCCCCGAATCCCCTTCGGTGTCGTCGTCGCTGCATGCCGCGGCTCCCAGGAGCGTGACGCATAATAACGACCACAACCATTTGTTCATTATACGCTTCATTGTCTTAAGGTTTTTTGAGGGTTATTTGGTCACGTCGGTCGTGAGCGCCTTGGGCCGGGTCATCGACTCCGTGCTGACGTTGCCGAAGCGGTCGGTAACCGAGATCTCCAGCGTGGAAGATGCCGAAGAGGCCGTAACCTCGAACATATGCATGCAGGAGGTCGAGGGGAAGGTGAGTGTGCCGTTGTTGACCGCGCCGCGCGGGATGTCGTACGAAATGCTGTGCAGCGGGTCTTTCTTGCTCCAGACCTGTTTCACGGCGAGCGGCGTTCCGTTTTCCGTCACGGAAACCGTCCAGCCCGGTTCATAGGCCCAGACGTTGATGTAGACGGCATTTTCGCCCACCGTCGAATAATCCTTGTCGCGGTTTCGCATGTCGTTGCCTGCGGCGAAGGCCTTGAGTGCCGTGGCGTCGGTGGCCCAGTACTCCTTGACCTCGTTCATGTCGTAGGTGATGAACTGCTTTTCGATGGGAAGCCCCGTGGCTTTGTACTGCCATTTGAGGTCGGTTCCGTCGACCGTGAAGATCTTGTAACCCGCGGGCGAACCGTCGGTGCAGACGTTGTTGTTGCCGTACTGCTGCGTCCACCACCAGGTGCCGCAGACCGCCGCGATATTCTGCTCGTAGACGTTCGCATAGGTCGGCGACTGGATATTGCGGTTCACGTGCGTGTGCCCCGTGAGGAAAGTCACGTTGCTGAAGCCGGCGAAGCAGCTCAGGATTTTGTCGATGTCGGCCTGGGTCTGGAGCGCTACGCTCACGCCGCCGCTTCCGCTGTACGAGTAAAGCGGGCAGTGGCATCCCACGACGATCGGGGTCGATTTGTCGACATGGGTGAGTTCCTCCTTGAGCCATGCCAGCTGCCGGTCGTCGAAGCGGCGGTTGTAGTTGCGCGAACCGACCGTACCCTGCGAGCCGCCCGTGTTGAGGTACTCGGTGTTGTCGAGCATGATGTAGTGTATCCGGCCGATGTTCATGGCGTAGTAAACCGGGCCCATGTGTTGGCGGTAGGGGCCTTCGGCGCCGAAATCGGAGGCTACATAGGGGTCGTTGTCGTGGTTGCCCATCACCGACCACATCTGGAAGTTGAAGTCCTCGACGCTCTGCTTGCATTCGGGCAGCGCCCACTTGTTGTCGTACCAGTAGCCGTCCCACGAGAAGTCGCCCAGGTTGAGGCAGTATACCTTTCCGGGTGCGGCGGAGTTGTAGGCCGATGTCAGCTCCTTGACGAAGCCGTCGGCGAACTGGACGTAATCTTTCGGGGAGTTGCGGTTGGCCAGGTGCATATCCGTGGCCACGAGCATGGTGTGGGAGTCGTTGTCGGCCCTGAGCAGCTGGAAGTCGAGTTGTTCGACGGTGTTTGCGTCGAGCGTGCAGGGCTGCCAGAACTGGGGCATCGCCTTGACGGTGGGGACGTCATAGCCCGCAGGCAGGATGACGAAGGCGAGTTCGTTGCGTTTTTCGGAATTGAGCCAATAGAAACCGTTGGCGTCGGTCTTGGTGATCAGGTCTCCGTCCGAGACCAGGACGTCGGCGATGCCTTGTCCTGCCAGGTGGACGATACCCTTGATCGTCGCGCCCTCCTTGTCCGGTACGGTGACGCCGCCCAGGGAGAGGTTGAGTTTGGCGGAGCCCAGTGCCTGCTCTTCTGCTCCGCGCTGCAGGGTGAATTCACAGTCGCCGTCGGCGGCGTTCTGGGGAATGGTGAAGGTCAGCGAAGAATCGTCAGCACCCTTGACCGGCGCTTCGAATTTCCCCCCCCCTTGTTCCAGGAAGAGTTTGTCCGTAGCCATGAACCCGCGGCCGCGGATCACGGCGTCGCCGCCCCAGTTGCCCGAGATGGTCTTGCCCAGGTCGACGTCGATGGCCAGTTGTACGGTCATCCTGCTCGATCCGAGCACCTGGTAGTCCTGTGCCCGGTTGAGCACGACCTTATAGACGGTCTGGTCTGCCGCGCCGTCGGGTATGACGAACGTCAGCAGTTTTTCCGATGCTACCGTGGTCGCTGCCGGGAGATCCTCACCGGCGCGTAACGCGATGGCGTCGCCCTGGGCGAAGCCGTAGCCGGAAACGGAAACCTCCATCCCGCGGTAGACGGTCATCGAGGTCGGAATAACTACATCGGTGACCAGCCGGCCATCGTTGTAGATCTCCTTGTCGCTGTCGTCACAACCGGCCAGTCCGACCGGCAGGGCGACGAGCAGCAACCCGGCGATTAAAGTAATCAGTTTTTTCATAGGCTATTGATGATTTTGGTGTTGGTGTCCTGTACGTCAGTCGGTGTGCCCGAGTGCGATGCGCTCCGAGTAGCGGCGGCCGAATCGGTCGGTGGCGACCACCTCCACCTTGCGGGCCGATGCCGAGGGGCGTGCCGTGAAATAGAAGTTCGTCGGGCGTGGGCGCTGGACTTTGGAGATTTTCCTTCCGGCGGCCTTCAGCGAGTCGATGTGCGCGGTATAATCCGGGTCGTCGAGCGTCGTACGCTGCATGGCGCCGCGGTAACGGCCGTCCTCATACCATACGACCGTCCAGTACGAATCCCAGTTCCATACCTTTGCCACGACGCTGGCCGGGTGCTTGGCCACCTGGCCGGGGTGCCATACGCGGATCTGCCGTGCCGGGGACTCGCCGAGGCTCCGGTATTCCCACGAGAATTCCCCGCCGCATTCGCGGAACAGCTGGAAGCCCTTGGGCGTACCGTCCCAGTTGATCGGATCCCACCAGAGGTTGCCGCAGACCTGCGCTACGTTGTGTTCCATGACCCCCTCGCGGATGTCGTAATTCGAGTTGAGGTGCGTATGCCCGGTGATGAAGTGCAGTTCGTGCCCCGCAAGGGCGTCCATCAGCCCTTCGGCCGACTCCATGACGCGGTTCCCGAGCCACGATTTCATGGCCGGGGCATGCATCGCGATGCAGACGCGCGACCCTGCGGGCAGGCGTTCGGCATAGGCGGCTGCCCAGCGCAGTTGCATCGTGTCGATCCGCTCCTCGTATTTCTTCGCGCCGTGGTAAACGATGTCGTCGAGCACGATATAGTGCGTGCGCCCCATGTCGAATGCATAATAGGTGGGGCCGAAATGGCTGCGGTAATTCTCCGTCGCCTCGCGGTCGGTATATTTGTTCAGGTCATGGTCGTGGTTGCCGATCACGCCGTATACGGGTACCCCGAGCTTGGCGAACTCCGCTTTCACGCCTGCGAAGAGTTCCGGGGAGTCCCATACGATGTCCCCGAGCACGATCGCGGCCTGGTTCGCGCCCCGCGTTCTCCCGTTATCGGTTGCCGCCTGCAATGCGGGCATGACCTCGCTCCGCAACCGCCGGAAATGCTCTTCGGTCTTGGGCTGCGGATCGGCGATCGCCAGCAGTTCGTAGCATTCGCCCGAGCCGGGCCACGGTTGCAATTCGAAGTCGTAGCGTTTGGCCGCCGGGTCGTATGTGCGGTAGAATTGCGGGATGCCCCCTTCGAGCGGAGCCAGGTAGCCGGACGGGGTCACCAGGCTGATGAACAGCGCCTGGTCGTCGGCATCGAGCGTGAATATGCCCTGCTCGTCGCTTTGCGCGAACGTATAACCGTCGGTTACGGTCACGCCGCCCATCGGCTTTCCGCCGCATTTGACCGATCCCCGTATCGGGCGGGCGGAGGCTGCGGCACAGAGGCAGCAGGCCAGCAGGAAAAGTAACAGGTTTTTCATGGTCGGGTTTGTGCTGATGGTTTCTTGGTGTTTCTGTCTTTTTATTAATAGGTGGGAGCCTGTGTCGCTCCGGCTGCAAAAATATTTTAATAATTGGCTTCGTGCGTCGTTGTCACCGGAATGTAATCCTTTTTTCATACCCTGGCAGCCGGCTGCCGCTGCGAAAGCTTGTCTCTGAGGACGGATGCAGGCCGCGGGTGCTGCCCGCGGTTTGCCTTTTACGGCCCGGGAATGAGTCTCGTGCCGTTTTA
>ENA-UOOA01004226-UOOA01004226.1-human-gut-metagenome-genome-assembly--contig:-P61old-NODE-4226-length-16588-cov-7.782133_pt1 | contig 16588 bp, 13 predicted proteins | sample MGYA00242467_ERZ724014 | MGnify/ENA metagenome assembly ERZ724014
TGGTTAATAGTTGAAGTGACGGATGATGACGAAAATTTAGTTTTAAAACTACAAGAATCGAAGTTTAAGTCATAAATACGATAGTTTGACGAAATATTATTTGCTTAGATAAAACGTTTAAAGATAATCTAATAAGAAAAACGCTTCAAATTATCACAGACTTACTTACCCCAATCCATCCATAATCCATGATCATATCTCCAACTATCATTAAGTGCTTCAGATAATATTTTATTCGAAAATACCATCAATATAGAATTAGGTTCTTCTGCCTTTATTCCATTAGCATACCCTTTAGGTATAGATAGTATCTTGCTATCCCCCTCCGACAAATGAAAAACTTCCGGCGCCAAATTAATAGATGGAGATTCCCAATTATCAATCTTCACAAAAGCAGTCGTAAACGAGCCCTTGACAGCATAAAACCATTTCTTTTCATATTGATGTGCATGCCAAGCTCTGACAATAGATGTATCATTCTGATAAATAATATAGAAACGTTCTATTTCACTCATATCAAAACTATTCACATGGGATATTTGCCCTCTATAATCAGTTGAAATCCCTCCATGAATTACTTTTATTTCAGACATATCTCAAGACCTCCAATATATCGAATTAATTTGTTCAATAATCTTTTCTCTATTAAAAACTGAATTTAATAAACGTAATGAATTCTCAGAGATACTTTTCATCTGTATATCCGATAAATTCAAAAAAGCTTCCAAACCAACAGCAATCTCCTCTATATTTGAGGGATGAGCTACTATTCCCAATCCATATTCCTCAACGATCTTTTTTATCTCACCTTTAAATATAGCATAAATGGGCTTATGAGTAGCTAAATAGGCTTGAAACTTTGATGGAATCATAATTTCATAAAGTGGTGTATCTTTAAGAGATATAATTAGCACATCACTCGCAGCATAATAATCAGACATTTCAGAAAGAGGCTTGCGACCTAGAAAATTAACATTACAAATATTTTCTTTTTTTACCAACTCCTGCAATTCTGTCAAATAAGAGCCATCTCCTATTATATTCAAATATACTTCCGAATATCCTTTTTGTGTAAACTTAGAAAAGCCACGTACTATATTATCCAAATTTTGTACTTTTCCAATATTTCCAGCAAAAGTAAAATTAAATTTTCCCGACAATCGTCTATTGTGATTTGGAGAATATTTCATTAATGGCCAATTAGGAACAAAAGTAATATCTTTCTCTGGTACATAATTATGAAGGCGTTCGATAAACCCTTCACATGACACTAAGATATGGTCACAATTCTTATATATCCATTTTACAAAATGCTCCAAACAAAAACATAAGAAGCGTGTTTTCTTAAATCCATATGCATATACAGTTTCAGGCCATAAATCCTGAGTCCATATAGTCACTTTCGCCTTATAGACTTTCTTTAAAACAATTCCTGCTGTTGCTAATGTTAAAGGACCTGTCTGATATATAAACACTCTATCAAAACGGTGCCCTATAAATAAGATCACCCAAAAACTCCAAAAAACAAAAGAGAAATAATTCAAAATTTTAATTAAAAGACTCTTTTCATATCCTTGTATTACAGGGAAACGATGTATTTTAATCGTATTAAAATATGTTGTTTGATATATTTTATTCTTATATCCTTTGTAGATTTTACCAAACGGATAAGAAGGAGTCCTTGTCAAAACTTCAAACTCATACTGTCTCTTTTCCCACTCCTGTACTAAATCATTAATTAAAAAATCTTCCGGATAAAATGCTTCCCCAATTACCAGCGCTTTCTTTTTTTTCATTAATCAGTTAAATATTGAGAATACAATTTATCATTCTTTCTCATCCATTCATATTGTTCCAGTAACATAACTTCATAACCGGGAACCTCATAAGCAAATTTATCTGACTTCGCAATCGATTTATCAATCCCATTCCCATTGTAAGGAAGTATATTAACATTACTCCGGTGCCAAATTTTCTTGAACAAATTTAGTAAATCATATTTTGTTATACCTATGCCATTACTCAATTGTATCAGCCCCGTTTGTTGTTGTACAATAGCATTGTCTATTGCTTTAGCCAATTCTAAAGTTGTCACTCCTCCCCATATAGCAGTTTTAAAACCATTCACCTGTCCAGTCTGATGCATAAACCAATGAAACAACCCCTCTCCAGTAGTTTTCAACTCCGGACCGATAATTGAAGTACGAATGGTTAAATCCTTATCATTTATTATTTCCCCAAGAGCTTTACTACGTCCATATATATCATCTGCATCTCGGAAATCACTTTCTGTATAGTTTCCTCTTTTACCAGAAAAGACACAATCAGTACTAATATGAATCAATTTAGCCCCTATTTTATCTGAAAGTTTTTTCAACAAATGCGGGAAATAAGCATTTATGAATATTGCATTATCAGGATGTTCTTTAGATCCTTTTATCAAAACTCCAATACAATTAATAATCAAATCCGGACGAACCTCCTCTACAAGCTTAGTCACTGCATTTTTATCTGTTACGTCCACCACTATACTATCTTTTACCAACTTCGTTCGGTATACAACATTTATCAATTCATATCGTTCGGTACTTTGAAGATAGTAATAAGCTATATGTCCGGCCATACCTGTAGCACCAAACAGCAATACTTTTTTCTTTATCATGAGAAATATAAATCAAATATCTTTATGCCAAACTGTACGATTAATATAATCTGTATATGAAAGAATTATACGAACCACCTTTTTAGAAACATTATCAGCGACATAATCTGGTATAGAATGAATAGCATTCACACTTTCTGCATATTGAGAAGTTACCACATCAATAGAGTCAAGAATACGTTCATCACTCAGCCCTGCCATAATTAAAGTTCCCTCATCCATTCCTTCCGGACGTTCGTGAGCCTGACGAATAGTCACAGCCGGAAAATGTAGAATAGAAGACTCTTCAGTGATTGTACCGCTATCTGAGATAACGCAAAAAGCGTTTTGTTGAAGTTTTATATATTCCATAAAACCAAAAGGTTTCATAAATTCTATCATTGGGTTTGAATTTACAAAACCAATTGCTTCAAGTTTCTTACGAGTGCGAGGATGAGTTGAAACAATAACTTTTTTATGATACTTTTCAACAATAGCATTTAAAGAAGAAAGTAAATCTGCAAAATTCTTCTCAGAATCGACATTCTCTTCACGATGAGTACTAACGATAAAATATTCCCCTCTTTTAAGATTTTCCTTTTCAAGTACATCATTACATTCAATCTCCTTCTTATGATATAAAAGAACTTCTGTCATAGGAGAACCTGTCTTAATTACTGTTTCTGGACGTAACCCTTCTGCTAGAAGATATTTACGAGCATGTTCTGAAAGAGGCATATTAATATCACTTAGATGATCCACAATCTTACGATTGATTTCTTCAGGGACACGTTGATCAAAACATCTATTACCAGCTTCCATATGGAAAATTGGGATTTTCTTACGCTTAGCAGAAATCACAGATATGCAACTATTTGTATCTCCGTAGAGTAAAAGAGCATCAGGTTTTACTTCCTCCATCAACTCATCCGACTTTTGGATAACGTTAGCTATTGTTTCCGCAGCATTTTTACCTGCAGCATTCAAAAAATAGTCAGGCTTACGAATATGAAGTTCTTGAAAAAAGATTTCATTCAATTCATAATCATAATTCTGTCCTGTATGTACTATAACGTGTTCAGTATATTTATCTAATTCGGCCATTACCCTACTCAACTTTATTATTTCGGGACGAGTACCGACTATTGTCATAACTTTAAGCATAATATAAAATTTATAAGTTATTCACTTCGTATTTCACGTGCTTTGGCCTTTGATTCCAATCCCATATCCTCACGTACAAAACGCAACTTCAACAACAGATCTTTCATACCTTCTACGTCCAAACGACGAGTATTATGACTATGATAATCCTCTATTTTAGAAACTTCTTCATTTCCTTTAGTGAAATATTTATCATAGTTTAGATCACGAGTATCACATGGAATACGATAATAATCCCCCATATCAATCGCACGCACCATTTCTTCACGAGTTACTAAAGTCTCATATAATTTTTCTCCATGGCGTGTACCGATAACCTTAACTTCTGTCTTCAAATATCTTGATGCAATTTTACCATAAGTCTCTTTCAAAGCTTGGGCTAATGTAGACAAAGTAGCAGCAGGAGCCTTTTGCACGAATAAATCCCCATTATGCGCATGTGTAAAAGCATATATAACCAAATCTACAGCATCATCTAAAGTCATCATAAAACGGGTCATGTCTGGATCGGTAATTGTAATTGGTTTACCTTCCATCATTTGTTCTACCCACAAAGGAATCACAGAACCACGACTAGCCATAACATTTCCATAACGAGTACAACAGATTGTTGTTTTAGCTCCTTCTCCTAATTCACGTCCTTTTGCTATCGCTACTTTCTCCATTAATGCTTTACTCATTCCCATTGCATTAATAGGATAAGCAGCCTTATCAGTTGATAACACTACAACACTTTGTACACCGTGCTCAATCGCTGAATTTAGTACGTTCTCAGTACCAACAATATTCGTTCTAACTGCCTCAACCGGGAAAAATTCACAAGAAGGTACCTGTTTTAATGCAGCTGCACTGAAGACATAATCGACTCCATTCATTGCAACATCAACGGAAGATTTATCGCGAACATTACCTATATAATACTTAACTTTAGGATTTTGCAATGCATGACGCATATCGTCCTGCTTTTTTTCATCTCTTGAAAAGATACGTATTTCTTTGATATCAGAATCAAGAAAACGACGTAATACAGCATTACCGAAGGATCCTGTCCCACCAGTAATTAATAAAGTCCTGTCTTTAAACATTTTAAATTACTATATAATAAGTACTATTTTATTTTTTTCTTTCAGCTATCGCTATTAGAAATTTCAAGATTTCACTAAAATGTAGTTCATAGCTTGCATACTCCATTAATGTATCAAATGTCCGAGATAATAAAATATTTCTTTCCTCAGGATAACTTATTAATCTCGCAATCTTGGAAGCAGCATCTTTCCCATCCATAGGTTGAAAATATAAAGCACAATCTTTTGTCACCTCTTTATTAAAATCAAAATCAGAAACAATTGGTACTAAACTAAAAAACATAGCTTCTAATAGAGATGCAGAAAAAGTTTCTAATAAAGATGGAAATAAAAACAGTTCACACCTAGAATACAATTCTACTAACCGTTTTTGTGAGCAATATCCATAGTTTACAACATTTTTCTCGAATCCCCTTTTATTAAGTAGCAGTTGAATTCTTAACCAAGTTGAATTTTCCTTAGGTATCGTAACAAAAAAAACGACATTATTAATATTATAGCAATCTCTCAGTGCTTCTAAAATATCAACTATTATCTCTATATTTTTATGTTTAAATGGTGCAGCGACACAAGCAACATTTATTGTATCTTTTTCAGATGCAAAAATATTTTTTTTAGCCAATCGAGAGAAAAAAGCAGGTAATACATTAGGAACTACTTTTATATTTTCAGAATCAAGATTCGTTATTCTCTGTATACCTTTCTTTACTGTTTCTGTCTGAGTAATAAAATATTTCCTTTTTTTCATTAATCTCTTTTGATTGATACTATAAAGGAACATATAAATCTTTTCGTAAAACGATAAAGTTTTCCATGCATACTGATTAGGGTTAGTAATCCATGCGTTAGCAAACCGCATTACTTCAATAGTTTCAAACTTAAAGTAAGAAGGAGAGGTTATGGAATATACTATATCAGGTAAATATTGCCTTTCGATTTCTCTAATCTTTTTTCTAACTTTCCAATAGGTATAGAAAAAATCTGGTTGAGGTTCAAAAACAAAATAAGCACCATTTTTTATCTGATAATCTTTTCTCCTAATAACCTCATCTATATCTTTCGAAACTAAATATAACCATTCAACATCTTTACATAATAAAGTTGAAATTATAAAATTAGCTGCTATCTGAAAACCACCACCAGATTGTTTTTTAGCAGTAAGTGCATTTATTAGTATTTTCATTTACAATATACTCCTTTTCTGTTAGTTACATATTCTACATATTTAACATCTGCCGGTATAACAAAGTAAACAACTAACATTAGACATAGGATTTTATGAATAAAAATAGTATGAGTAACCGTTGTAAACTCACCATGCAAGTAAGTTGGTATCAAAAACAACAAACAAACATATCCCACGAAATAAATAATGGCACTACGAAGGTAAACAAACTTACGTTTTTTCCTATAATAAGAAATAAACCTTATATAAATAATAAATAGAAGTAGATATGCGAAAACTGTCCCCCCAAAATAGCCGAAATTTAATATGCCTTCAACTATAAAATCGGTGGAATAGTTAGAATACCCTTGATGAATATTCTGATATTGTTTGGTAAAAACTACTCCGCCAGTATCAGGCTTATCGGGCCAAATAGAACGGGGAATAATATTTGTGAAAGCTGAAATATATGTAGCTCCAAAACTATATGATTTCAGATATTCTTGTTTTGTTATTACTTCTAAAGGAAAAAGTCCATAAGAGAAATTTGCAGCTTCAATCTTCTTATCCAAGTTAGGATTCGAAAATCCTGTCGTTAATTCTCCCCCCTCATAAGAGTATCCATTACGCGCCACCCCTATAACCATTGCCAATAATAATGTTATAATTCCTAACAAAAAAAAACGACCAACACCAACCCTCTCAACATAATAATAGTAAACAATAAACATAATTACAAAATTAACTAATAAAGTAGATCTTGATCCCGACAAAAGAGATATTATCACAAATAGAGTAAAATTCGCCCAATAAAAAAGCCATTCATATCTTGAAACTTTATGAGATTTTATAATCACAAAGAAATATACAAGATTTATAATTCCCATACTTCTTATCAATATGATATATATTCCCAGTCCACTCCATTCCTTTACACGGAGTCCAATAGAATGTATATATCCCGCAAATCCTCCCATCAAATTTATAAGATATAGTTGGGCTAAAATAGGAATAAGTGATATTAACCAAATTTTTCTCCAAATAATTTGTCTATTTGGTATAAATAATTTTGTCTGAGAGTATATTTTATCTTCACCTTCTAAAAGAAAAATAGCCAAACCGAACAAAAGAATTGTAAGAAAATAAAAGTCTACAATCATATTATATTCCCTTACAAAAATATCTCCCCAAAAAACTGCAATATTTAAAAGAAAGACTTTTAAAGGTGAGAACAAATCTGTACGACGATAAAAAGAAAGTATTAGAAGTAAAGCAAATATTACTATAAACAATATATTCATATTAAACTATACATTTTCAATTTCTTTAAACTATTAAAAAACATTACTCCATAAAAAAGTGAACAAATAATCATAAAGAATAACCTAAAATACAAGTCACATTCATAATACATCATAAATAACACAACTAATAAAGCAGGTAATAAAAGCCCTATAAAATACCTTACTCTAAAGGCTACAGGATACAATCGATTAGAGAAATACCAACTTGCAACTAATAATACAATATTAGTTGCAATCATCGATAATACTACTCCTTTCTCTTCTAGTTTTTTTATCAAAAGCAACAATAATCCAATATTAACTAATAATGAGAAGAAATAATTAATAGATATATATATAGTACGTTCTTTAAAACGGGGACCGATATCCACAATTTCTTTAAATATGAATATAGAAAAATAAAAAGATAGTCCACCAATCAAAAATGATGCTTCTTTGTACTCTTCAGAACTAGTTACAATTTGGAGAATTTCTGGAGAAAAAAGAGCCATTAAGGTCACAAGAAAAAAAACTGGACAGGATATAAGAGAGAGAGAATTCGCAAAATTTTGTTGATTATCAGTCTTTCTTAATTGCTGAAACATAAAAGGACTCCAGGCTAAAATAAAAGCCGTATATGCTAATTGCATAACAGACGCTACTTTCAAAGCCAAAGAATAAATACCTACCGAAGCAACACTTAAATAACCAATCATCAAATACCTATTAATATTACCTGATAATACACTACCCAATCGTGCAGGAATTTGGGGATAAGCATAATAAAAAGCCTTTAAAAAAAGCCTCTTCGAAAATGCTAATTTAATATATCTCACATTTTTCACCAACAAAAATCCCGCAATGAGTATATTTGATATTAATTGTGCAGCAAAAACACCTTCAATACCATATGAATAGAAAACTATAAATAAATAAGTGCAAATTAAAGTCAATAGTATTTTCAATAGGATAGCAATTGAAAATATCAGACTCTTTCTTTCAAATCTTGTAATTAACAAAAGTAACATTATTATATTACTGAAAGGAATTTGTATGCTTGCCAATAAAAATGATTGCTCTAAATTTTGTTGTTTAAAAAGTAAATGCTCCAATACAGGATAGAAAATTATTACTAGAATAGAAATACAAATAGAGAATAATAGAATTGAATTAAATACAGTTGAAATAAATAATACTTTTATTTTCCCTCTATATTCATAATAATATCTTTGCAAAGATGTCTCAAACTGTAGAACACTAAATGCTGTAATAATAATGAAAGTAACTTGAATCAAATCAATATACCCATACTCAACTACTGAAAAACTTTGGTATATAAAGGTAGTAATAAAAAAGCTATTAATTTTTCTAATGAAGTAGCTAATCCAAAAGCTAAAAACGATTTTAATAAATCCCACATTTTCTAGTTCTGTTAGACCAATAAAACCACAATCTGTTTAGTTTGCAATTTATAATCAAATTGCTTTGCTAATAATTGACCTTGCAGACCTATACTTTCAGCAAAAGTTAAATTAGATATTATATATATCATTTTCTCAGCAAACTTTATAGCTGAATCCGGTTCAGCAATAAAACAATTCACATTATTAGTCACATAATTGGAAATTTCACCAACATCAGTAACTAGTGTAGGGACACCAGTTAACAAATACTCTGCCAATTTAGAAGGCATACCACCTTCTGCTTGTTTATTTGAAGGACGAGACAATGTTAGCAACGAGGATTGCTGTAGTTCCTTTATTACATTTGAATGAGGCATATATCCTAAAAAGTCAACCGAAGATTTCAAATCTAAGTTCTCTACCAATCTACTTAAAGTCAATAAATCTTGATCAGAAGCTGAACCAACAAGCCTCAATCTATAATCAGGAAATACCCTACTAAATATTTTAAAAGCCTTAATTAATATATCAACTCCGTCTTTATTGTTTCCCATATTCCCACAATACGATATATATTTTTTGTTTTTTTCTACCTTTTCCAATATATCAAATCCATCTTCCAAATCAACAACCAAAGGTATATTTACTATCTTACAATTATTATTCAGTTTTAAACTATAATATCGAATAAGTGCATTTGAACATGTAACAAACATCCAAGCATAATTCATTTCATTCAAAAAACATTTATATCTGAATTTTCGAATAACATTATTCTTTGAATTGCATATTAAAAATGTAGGATACTCACACCTTTCGATAATAATTCTGCAATTACAAATTTTCGCCCAACTATATATGAAAGGGAACCAAACTTCACCATATACATACAAATAATCATAGTGTAATAAAATAATAAAAAACTTAATCCACTTCAACAACAGGAATATTGTTTTACTCATCAGTGGCATTTCAGAAGAAAAATGAAATAAATCATATTTAATGTTCTTATCATTAAAAACCATACCTCTAATGACCAAATCGATCCTATTAGCTGCAGCAGCATTATCTTTATTCCTTTTTTTTAGATTAAAAGGAGTCACAAATAAAACTCGTTTCATTGGGCTAAACTACAATGTATAAATATTTTCCTTTTTTTCAGAAAGCCCTTAACATCAAATATTATAGATTTTTCAGAAGTCAATGTATGTACATTCATTTTCTTGAAATTATCGTGTGCCACTGCTATTATTATAGCATCGTACTTATCATTTGGTAATTCATTAGAAAATCTCACATCATACTCTCTTTCCACAATTACTGGATTAGCCCACGGATCATATACGGATATATTTATTCCATATTCTTTCAAAGCGTTATATATATCAATTACTTTAGTATTTCTTACATCTGGACAATTCTCTTTGAAAGTAAAACCTAAAATTAATATCTGGGAATTCAAAACTTTAATTCCTCTTTTAAGCATAAGTTTTACTACTTGATTAGCAACATATTCTCCCATTCCATCATTCATTCTACGACCAGCCAATATTATTTCGGGATTATAGCCATAACTTTGGGCGCATTGAGCTAAATAATAAGGATCTACACCAATACAATGTCCACCTACTAAACCTGGCTTGAAAGGTAAAAAATTCCACTTAGTACTTGCGGCTTCCAATACATCTTGAGTATTAATATCCATCCTAGCAAAGATTTTGGATAATTCATTCACAAATGCAATATTTATATCACGTTGTGAATTTTCAATTACTTTTGCAGCTTCAGCAACTTTTATTGTTGGAGCTAGGTGGGTTCCAGCAGTAATCACAGATGAGTATATTTCATCAACTTTTCTTCCCACTTCTATAGTAGATCCAGAAGTTACTTTCTTGATTTTTTCTACCGTATGAAGTTTATCACCAGGGTTAATCCTCTCTGGAGAATAACCTGCAAAAAAATCTTTATTATACCTTAGTCCTGATATTTTTTCCACAACAGGTATACATTCATTTTCCGTTACACCAGGATAAACCGTGGACTCATATACAACAATATCACCTTCAGCTAAAACTTTTCCGACTGTTTCACTAGCCTTATATAAAGGAGTCAGATCAGGATTATGATTTTTGTCAACAGGCGTTGGAACTGCAATTATATAAAAATTACAATCACTTATATCTTCTAACTTTGTAGTACATCTAAAACCATTTCGAAGAGCACTCTGCAACATATCATCAGAAACTTCAAGAGTAGAATCATGGCCTGCCATTAGAGCGTCAACACGTGATTGATTCATATCATAACCTACAGTTTTATATTTTGTTGAAAATAATCGAGCCAATGGTAACCCTACATACCCAAGGCCTATTACAGCTATTTTAACTTCAAACATAACGTAATTATAATGTATTTATAATCAAAAAAATTAAATATTATGCCAATACCATTTTACAGCCTCTTTTAATCCATCATGTATATTAAACATAGGGACATAACCTAGAAGTTTTTTTGCTTTATCTATGCTTGCTAATGAATGAGGTATATCACCTAATCTACCAGCGCCATAAAGTACCTCAACATTATTTATCTTTGGATCATATTCACTCAAGAATTCTTTCAAGTAACATACCAATTGATTCAATGTAGTTCTTTCGCCATAAGCTGTATTATATACTTTATTTATAGCTTCTATTTTTTCAGTAGTCATAGCAATAATATTCATTTGGATAACATTATCTATATATGTAAAATCACGGCTATACTCTCCATCACCATTTATTACAGGACTCTCATTATTCATCAGTTTTCTCACAAACAATGGAATAACTGCCGCATAAGCTCCCAATGGATCTTGTTTGCGTCCAAAAACATTAAAATAGCGTAATCCTATTGTCTCTATCCCATAAGTTTTAGCAAAAACATCAGCATACAATTCATTGACATATTTAGTTATCGCATAAGGAGAAAGAGGCTTACCTATTATATCTTCAACTTTAGGGAGCGATATACTATCTCCATATGTTGAAGAACTAGCAGCATACACAAAACGCTTCACATTTGCATCACGTGATGCTACTAACATATTTAGAAACCCATTTATATTGACATCATTTGTGGCAATGGGATCTTTTATTGAACGAGGGACTGACCCTAAAGCTGCCTCATGCAGTACATAGTCAACTCCAATTACAGCTTTCTGACAATCTGATAAGTTACGAATATCACCTACTATTAAATCAAAAGTAGTTGGATACTGATTTAATAAAGGTAATATATTACAAATCTTACCTGTAGAAAAATTATCTAAACAAACAACCATATAATTATGAGCCAACAAATACTCACAAAGATTAGAACCTATAAAACCAGCTCCACCTGTTACTAAAACTCGCTGCATACTTTTCTTATAATATTTAGTATATTAAAACCATAAAAACACTACTAATCGACAAATAAATCCACTTTTCTCCTATCCCTAATTTTATCCCACCAAAAGTTCAATCCTATCCATATTAAAATATCAGCAATTAACATCACTGTATTGTCTACCAATGGCATTAATACAATATTTAAGGCACTAAAAGCACATGAAATAAATAATATAGCTATCATGGCTTTTCTCGGAGTAAACCCCATCGCGAGAAATTTATGATGAATATGATTTTTATCCGGTTCAAAGGGATTTTTACCATTTTTAAGACGAATTATTACAACACGAATCACATCAAATGCAGGAATTATTAAAGTACTAAAAGCAATAACGAATGCCCCAACAGTATACGAAGTTACTAAAGGATTATTCTGACTATATTTAATTGCTAAGAAGCTTAGTATATAGCCTAAAGTTAGGCTACCTGTATCTCCCATAAATATTTTTCTAGCACGTTCAGCACTACCAAAAACGTTGTAATAAAAGAACGGTACAAGTACCCCAAAAGTACTAAAAGCAAGCATACTATAAATCCATAGGTGCTTATCAATAAACAAGAAACCAAAAACTAAAAGAGCAACACTACTCAGACCTGAAGCAAGCCCATCAATACCATCTATTAAATTAATAGCATTAGTTATAAAAACAACAGTTAATACAGTGAAAGGCATACCAAACCATGCTGGAAGAGTATTAATTCCAAACAATCCGTAGAAATCGTTTATCCAAAGACCCGCTATAGGAAATAAAATGGCGCAGACGATTTGAATTATCATTTTTTGACGATAACGAACTCCCATAAGATCATCAGCAATACCCGTGAGATATAAAAGAACCATGCCACAAATTAAAAACATAGATTCAGGTAATATATAAATAGTTTGAAGAATAGAAATGCTATAACCAGTTAAAGTACGGAATGCCAAAACAGCACAACACGAAAGTAATATTGTAGGAAAAAACGAAACCCCTCCCAAGCGAGGAATTGCACGTATATGTATTTTACGCTCATTTGGTATATCAAATAGTTTTTTACGAAATGAGATCATCAAAATACGAGGAATGATTATTCGGGCAATACAAACAGATATAGTAAATGCTATAGCTATGAATATAAGATTCATACCATTCGAGCCCACATGTAATAAGATTTCCATTCAGCTTGATTAATTATTTCTTATCTTTTTTTTCAGTTTCTCTAGGATTTCCTTGCCAATCAATATCCAACTAGCAGTGCAAGCTACAGCCAAAAAAACAAACATTAAAACATATATCTTTATTCCCATACTAGATGATAGCAAAGGAACCACAGCTGGTTCTACTACCGCAAATACAGGCTTTTCTTCTTGAACCTTTGCTCTGGCCACTTGCAGTTGATTTGCAACTTGACTATAAACTTGATAAGCTAAACTCATTTCATTCTGTAAGCGCTCTTGTTCTGCACGAACACTTTGTAAAATGAGATCATCATGAGTATCTACATAATCGGCATATTCCTTTTGAGCAACATAATATTCTTGCTTACGTTCCTTAAAGAGTTTTTCTAAATAATAACAATCCTCCTTTGCTTTTGATGTACGATAATTAACAATATAATCCTGCAATTTCCGTACAACAGAATCTGCGACAATTGCCGCTACTCTAGGATCCTGCAAAGTAACATAAATACAAGTAATAGCAGTTTTAGTATCTACTGAAGCATTAATATTTTGTTTTAGATACTTTATTCTTTTAGTATCTTTCATTGATAATTCAATAGTTCCTTCTAAATTATCAAGACAATCAGGTACATCTTTTCCAGCAATAAGAGACTTTATTCCAGCAATCGCCTCAACAGGAAATTTAATTACATAATTCCACCAAGGCTTAGACTGTCCATCCAAATAATCTTTTAAACTTAAACTTAGTTTTTTGCTAGTAGTTAGAACTTTTATATCCAAAAGTTCTAACATAAAAGGCGTTGAAGAAATAATATCAGCTGAAAGTGATGCATTTAATGCATCTGTACCTTCTCCTGGCGTTACCCCACTCCCCAAAAAAGATGCAGCAAGTCCTGCCAATGCATTATTTCCTTTAGAGCTTCCCATCTCAGGAGAGAGAGTAACCTTAACAGTAAATTGTTTAGGGATACTCAATGCAATAACAATACCTATTATTAAACCTATTCCCGCTGCTTTATATAAAGTCTTACGAATTCGAATTATTTTATGTAATATTTCTATCCAATCCCTCCCCATATCATCAATCGTAATCCTATCTATTTCAATTTGTACATGCTTATCTTGTTGATTCTCCATCATAATATGATTACTTAAAGATTATTTTTTAATCAGATTAGCAATAGATGCAATCATCATACCTAATGAGCTAAAAGAAGTAGCATAACTCAATATATTACCTATGTTTGATTTTTTCTTAGTTTTACTAGGCACAATAATCTCACACCCCGGTTCAATCTGCTTCTTACCACTTCCCTTAACCTTAGTCACCTGACCATTCATGTAAACAATGAATTTCTTACTCTTCCTTGCATTATCAGAATAGCCACCGGCCTGATTCAGGTAATAATCCACATCCTTTCCCTTCATATAAGAAACCGTATTCGGAACCATGACAGCACCATTGATAGTTACAGTATTAGTATTCTTAGGTATAAAGACCACATCACCTTCACGTAGGACAAGGTCGGCACTACCCTTAGGATTAGTCAAAGCCTTCTCCAGATCAATACCTACCGTAAAGGTATCCTCAACACCAATACCCAAAGAGTCAATCATGGCCTCTCCCAATTGCCTGCTCATCAGGCGAATCACATCACCCATACGTTTCTTCTCACCGGCACTTGCCACACGGGTCAATTTCGCACCACGAAGATAGGCAAGACTGGTAGGACCACCCGCTTTATTCACCAGATCGGAAAGACGTTCCTCACGGTTGGTCATGGCATAATTTCCTCCAAAAAGAATTTCACCTTCAATGACTACATTCTGTTGCGCCTGATAGCCAGGACTACGACGGACATAAACCTGATCATAAGGCTGAAGGATAAAACCGGGCTGACCGTCAATGACAAAACCATCCTTTAAAGAGAAGGAATACATCTGACCGATCGTATCATTATCCGCGGTACTACGGGGATTCTTGATTCGTCTCGAGACATCAATGCGAACAGTAGAGGCGGCTTCTTTCAAGCCACCGGCCTGAATGATCAGATCCTCAAGTGTCATGTTATCAGCATAGGGATAGGAATCCGGTTGGGCGACCTCACCGTGAACTGTGACATTGCCACGATCTTCCAGATCGTGAATGCTCGGGATGTAAAGGATGTCATTCTTCATCAGGGCAAGATTCGGCGAAGTGCCGTCCATGATAGACCTGATGTCTATTTGAACAACTTCGCTAGTCAGGTCTTCACGCTGCCGATAGAGGACGGCACGATTCAGGAAAGCGTCACCTGTCAAGCCCTGAGCCTCATTGACTAATTCGCGGATTGTATTTAGTTTACCACTTAGCTGGTAGATGCCGGGACGATAAACCGCGCCACGGATTTCTAGTTTGTTTGTGAAGCGGTTAAGGATGGCTTCGGCTGTTACAACATCGCCGTTACGCATTTTATAAATGCTGTAATCTATATCTTTGACTGTGTTGACTTCGTATTCCTCACCATTCTGACGGACAACACGTAATGAACGGGTGTAGGCATCAGCTTCAAAGCCGCCGGCATATTTAATGAGAGTAGCAAGGTTCTCGTCTTTCTTCATTTCAAAACGCATAGGACGTTTTACCTTGCCGCTGATCTTTACCAATACATCATAAGCGGGAACAATCACGACGTCACCTTCCTGAAGGCGGATGTCATCCTGTGTGTTGCCTTTCATGATAAATTCGTAGACGTCGATGGTGGCGATATTCTTTCCGTTGCGTACCAACTGAACGTTTCGGAGGCTGCCGATATCACTCACACCGCCTGCACGATAAAGCGCATGGAAGACGGTAGAGAAGGAAGAAAGGGCGTAGGTACCCGGCTGCACGACTTCTCCCATCACATTGATCTGGATAGTACGGATATTACCTAAAGTCAGACGGATGTCGGAAGTTGGATCGGTCGTGTTGTTCAGACCGTTATATATTTTATTCAGGGCGTTCTTCAGATAGTCATTGGCGGCAGAGACTGTCATACCGCTAAGGTTGACAGGACCGATCTTCTGAATGTTGATAGTACCTTCCGGAGAGATCTGTTGGCGGATGGTGTTCTGGCTGGCACCCCAGATATCAATGATGACTTCATCACCGGGACCAAGACGGTAATTGGAGGGAGTAGCCAGATTGACACTGGGTTCAAATGTCAGGTTACGGGTGTTGAAGATGTTACGTCCGAAGACCTGATCACCACGGGCAAGGTCCTGAGTAGTCG
>ENA-UOOA01004228-UOOA01004228.1-human-gut-metagenome-genome-assembly--contig:-P61old-NODE-4228-length-16581-cov-117.086470_pt1 | contig 16581 bp, 15 predicted proteins | sample MGYA00242467_ERZ724014 | MGnify/ENA metagenome assembly ERZ724014
CCATGAAGCAGACGAATGAACGGCTTTGTGCGCTGGCACAGAAAGGCGATGCCGCCGCACTGGACAGCCTGATCGAAAACAACAAGTCCTTTATCGGCAAGGTGGCAAATGACCTTTTCCGCAGCATGAATCTGGCACAGTCTGGCTTGAACCTTGACACGGACGATTTGAAACAGGCAGGCAATCTGGGCTTATGGAAAGCTGTGCCGAAGTTCGATGCAGCGCGCGGCATGAAGTTCCTGACCTATGCGGCTCCTGCCATCCGCAACGCCATGATGGACATGGTGCGGGATGCCTTTGCCGCTTTTGAGCAGCGGATGGTGACGGAAGACAAGGACGGCGTCTGTTACCAACGTGTTTCGCTGGATGATGTTCTGCCGGGAGAGGAACAACTACGGCGCATTGAGGCCATAGCCGACCCCTACGCCATGCAGCCGCAGAGCATTATGGAGGAGCAGGAATCGCGCCGGGAACTGTATTATGGCCTGAAACGGCTGACCCAACGGGAGCAGACCTATCTGCTGTACCGCTATGGCTTCACCGATGGCGAGGAACATCCGCTGATCGGCACGGCGATATACTTTCACCTGACAAAAGGCCGCGCCAAAAAGACCGAGGAACAGGCCATGGATAACCTGTGGCTGGAACTGCCGTGGTGGTTTGATTAAAGGGAGCGAAGAAAATAGCTTTTATACACTAAAGAATGAAATCAAAATGAATGAGAATTTATTTGGAAGTTTTAGGGAAGAATGCACATTCTAATTTTTTTAATATGGAAAGCTTTTTACGGTTGATAGCTTGTCTACTGACACCAGATTTTTCTGCTATATCTGCGATGCTCATTCCTTTAAAAACAAATTGAGATAATAAGGTCAGTTCAGAAGGTTGAAGAACAGAATGTAAATCGGAAATCAATAGTTCAGGATATTCATCGTTTGAGGACAAAGACATCTGATTGAAATCAATTTCATCAACGCTTGCGATGACAGAGTTATCTACGGCGTTTTTTCGGCTGTTAAGCGAAATGTATTGATGCCGGATAGAGGATTCAATATATTTCACTAATGTGCCGTCATCTTTTCTTTGAAGTTTGGTCAATTTTCCGGAATGCAGTAATTCGAGAAGATATAATTGTAAATCTGAATAGGCATCCTCATACTTAAGAAGAGCTGCATATTTTTTCAGTAATGGCTGAAAACGTTGGACGATTTGTAGCTGTGCAAAGGAGTTGCCGTTATATGCATTTAGAAAAAGGTCAAAAAGCGTATAATTCAATTTTCTTTCCTCCTTTTAAGAGGAAAGAGAAAAAATGTTAAGATTTGTAAACGGAAAAATAGATTTTTGTGAGCTAATATAAAAAGTTTACAAGAAGGTAATAGAGACTAAACAATATGTTGATAAACTTATAAAAAAGGAGAACATATATGAATTGTGCAAAAAGTGTAAAAATGATAGTGATTCTAGGTTGTATTGTGGTGAATTTGGTGGGATGTGGAATGAATGATACAACAGCATCATCAATGTCCACAGTAGTTTCGTCACAGGATACATCGTCAAGTTCATGCAATTCTGAAGAAAAAAATGATTTGCAAGATTTTTCCCAGACGTTAGTTGATTCGACCTCGGTATTTTTAGATCAAGATCAATATACTGTTTTTGAAAAAGCGCAGAAAATAGACTATGCACTTTGGGGACAATCAAGTAACTTAAAAGGACTGAATTTTAAAATTGAAGATGCTCCGACTTTTGTGCCTATGACGCAAAATGCGCCGACATATGTAAAACTGAACGGACATGATTATGAGGTCTATCAAAATTCTTATAAAGAGTTTGAAGAATATATGAAATCTATTTTTACAAATGATTTCTTGTCACAAGATTCAATTGAGAAAAAGTTTGTGAATTATAATGGAAAACTTGCCGTTTGTGATGACTATGATTTGGCACAAATTCCATATTTTACTGGATATGTGGGAGAATATTATCCGGATGATTTCTGCTCAGTGCGATACTATTTGAAAAATAAAACGGAAGCACAAGTAAATTTTGTAATGATTGCATACTATAATCCCAATGAAACGTATGAGGAACATGATGAGTATTCATATGATGACATGAATAAAGTCGAATATGAAATGCAGTTGGTAAAAGTTGGGGATGTGTGGAGAGTAAATAAATATCACTCGCCTGAGCTTGGATAAGCAGATAGTGAAAAGTGTTGCATATAATAGGCATTGAAAAATCCCCCCCGAAGCCTTTTCGAGAGTTGAGAAAAGACTTTGGGGGGGATATATGTTAAAAATGATGCTTTACAACTTATTGTTGATGAAGAGAGTAGAGATATTTAGGAGCGACGAGCGGTTGCGATATAATCACCGTATACGGTTTCATTGCGTGCAGTTCCCGCTTCCTCAAGAGTTCGAATGACACCACCAGCAGGATCAATGACGGAAATGCTGCTTGCAGAGGAGCAACTGCCAGTATAAGCAATCGCTGTGACAAAATGCGTCTTTTTGCCATCGCTACTGTTGAGCCGAATAATGATGGGAAGGTTATTGTCAATACTTGCTTTGACTGCACTGAATACAGTCGCCTGCTCCTTACCGCCATGAGTGTAGTTGCTCGTGTCGATTTTACCATTGCACTTGCTGGGAAGAGCCCAAGTATTCAGACCGTTTGCACCCCAATTTCCACAGGCAGTCAGGACTTCGTTAGGGGTGAATTCACGAGGCCCATAGATATTAGCGGTATTCAACACGGCAACAAGAGAGCAACCACTATTTCCAACAAGCTTAACAATGTCCGGATTCTTCTGTGCCCAAAGATAGTTTCTATCAGTAGGCAGAGTGATTGAATGAGATTGACCACTTGTACCGCCCGAAGAAGCGTTCAATGCGTTTAGGGTGGCACTGCCGACCATACCATCGGCAGTCAAGCCGGATGCTTTCTGAAAACTGATAACAGCGTTATAAGTGCCTGAACCTGCAAGGCCATCCACTGTACTGGCGTAATAACCTTTGTTCTTCAGGAGCTGCTGGATGGTTTTAATGTCGCTTACCAGTGCGTTCCATGTACCATCGCCAACAATGCCATCTTGGGTAAGACCTTTTTTGCCCTGATACTTCTTAACAGCATTTTCAGTACCAGAGCCAAATTTGCTGTCAAAACTACCCGGAGGGCAGCACATGATATGCAGTCCATACTGCAGGTACATAACATAGTTGCCAGTACTTCCATTTTTGAGTAACATAGTAATAATCTCCTTTTTTTAGTAGGACGTTTATGGGGCCCTTCATTTGCGTCCTTACGTAATAGAAAGAGAGAATCACAGATGTTTTGTAAACATAGAGAGATAATTTAGGATATCTGGGTCGGTCACTCAAACCATTGCCGTCAAGTCGGTGGTGGATAGTGTGATTTTTGTTTGTCAGAGAGTAAGTGCACGGTTTCTGCACGGATTTTGCACGGTTTCAAAACGTGCAGAGGGTGCTTTTCGCTGCAAAATCCGACAAAGGGTGCAGAAATTGCTGGGTGAAAAATCACGTTGATTTGATTAAAAATAACGATAACTCGAAACTTCCATAAATTGAGACGAACCGGCGGTTTGCTCTCTTAATCAGTGGGCCCAGGGTTCGAGTCCCTGGAGGTGCACCACAACAACAAAATCCGAACTTTTTTCCAATAGGAGAAGGGTTCGGATTTTTTGTATTCTTCGGAAAACAAAATGAATCTCTTGCTTCCATCGAAAAACGTCCCAGACCTTATCATAAGAAAGCACGACAGACCACTGTAAGAGTGCCGTAAGGCAGAAAGGACACAAGCATGAAGTACGATGAAAGAGCCTGTAAATTCAACATGGACACCGGCTGCGTGGAGCTGCTGCTCCGGGATGGAAGAGAAATCTCCATTGACTGCACCGGGGTCGAGGATGTACTGGATGTGACCATGGCGCAGAGATCGGAGCTGGACTATCTTATTTACAATGACCCGCTTGGCTATGCGGATTTGATTCTGAACGGTGACCCAGAGGGATACTTGAAAAACGTAACCGGGAACCATGGGTTAGAAGATTGATTTTCCCATAAAACCGCCATTGACAAAAACTGCCGCTCACCTGCGTAACGGAACGCAGGTGGGCGGCGTTTTGCGCTATCAGCTCTGAGACTGCCGGAAATTACAACTTACGCAAGACTTTCAATGATCTCCGCACACTTTTCAATGCCGATGACCCCGCTATCCAGCGCAATATGATAGTTGGCGGCATCGCCCCATTTCATATCGGTATAGAAGCGGTAATAAGCAGCGCGGCGCTTATCCTTCTCCTTCAGACGGACCTCGGGAGATTTCTCCCGTTCCCCGTAGACCCGCACGATGCGGTCAGCCCGGAACTTCATGTCCGCGTGGACAAAGACCTTCAGGCAGTCGGTGCGGTCTTGCAGGATAAAATCGGCGCAGCGGCCCACAATGACGCAGGGCTCTTTTTCTGCCAGTTCCCGGATGATCCGGTATTGCAGCTTCCAGAGCAGGTCCTCGTTGGTGGGGCCGAAGCTACGGTCGGTGAAGGCAGAGGCGAGGAAGCCGCCGGGAGTGTACTCTCCGGCCTCCTTGATGTAGCTCTCGTCGAAGCCGCTTTCAACAGCCAGTTTCTGGATCAGTTCGGCGTCGTAGCACTGGATGCCCAGATGCTCTGCCACCAGTTTGCCGATGGTTCTGCCGCCGCTGCCAAACTCGCGGCTGATGGTGATGATGCGTTTTTCCATTAGACTTCTCCTTTCGTGCTCAGTTCACGGTAGGTTTTGCAGATCAGATAGCCTGCAATCAGGAAGGTGAGGATATCCGACATGGGCATGGAGTACAGCACACCGTCCAGCCCGAAGAACCGGGGCAGCAACAGGGCAAAGCCCACGCCGAACACCACCTCACGCACCATGGACAGGGCGGTGGATTCCGCTGCCTTGCCCATGGCCTGCAAAAAGATGAAGCAGGCCTTGTTGACACAGGCCAGAATGATCATGCACAGGTAGATGCGGAAGGAGCGCACTGCAAAATCGGTGTAGTAAACGCTCTCGTTGGCGGCACCGAACAGGGCGATGAGCTGCCGGGGAAGCAGCTCCACCAGCACCAGTGCAACGGCACCCACGGTGGCTTCTGCCAGCAGCAGTTTCGTGAACAGCTCCTTCACACGGGTGGGCTTTTTGGCGCCCATGTTGAAGCCCACCACGGGGATGCAGCCAGCCGCCATGCCCACCACGATGGAGATGACGATCTGGAAGAACTTCATCACGATGCCCACCACCGCCATGGGGATCTGGGCGTACTGCTCCTGCCCGAACACGGCATCCAGTGCGCCGTATTTGCGGATCATGTTGTTGATGGCTGCCATAGCCGCCACAAGACTGATCTGAGACAGAAAGCTGGTCATGCCAAGGGTCAGGGTACGGCCGCAGATGGAGCCCTTCAGCCGGTAGTCACCCTTTTCAGGGCGAATGATCTTCATGTGCAGCAGATACCACACTGCCAGCGCTGCCGTGACCAGCTGACCGATGACGGTAGCCACAGCTGCGCCCATCATGCCCCAGCGGAAGCCGAAAATGAAGATGGGGTCCAGAATGATGTTCAGCACCGCACCCGCAAGGGTGGACACCATGGCAAACCGAGGATTGCCGTCGGCACGGATGATGGGATTCATGGCCTGCCCAAACATATAAAACGGCACACCCAGCGTGATATAAAAGAAATACTCCTGGGAGTGGTGGTAGGTCTCGGTGTTCACCGTTCCGCCGAACATGGCAAGAATGGTGTCCGCAAAAATCAGATAGAGCGCGGCCAGCACAATGCTGCTGACCAGACACATCACCACCGCATTGCCGACGCTCCGCTTTGCCTTGGGGACCTCGTTCTGCCCAAGGCTGATGCTGACGAAGGCGCAGCAGCCGTCACCGATCATCACGGCAATGGCCAGCGCTACCACCGTCAGGGGGAAAACGACCGTATTGGCGGCGTTGCCATAAGAGCCGAGATAGCTGGCGTTTGCAATAAAGATCTGATCCACGATGTTATACAGTGCGCCGACCAGCAGCGAAATAATGCACGGGATCGCATACTTTTGCATCAGCTTGCCGATGCGTTCCGTGCCGAGAAATTGATTGGAACTTTCCATGGGATTCACCTTTACCTTTCCATTTTGGGGCAAACAAAAACAACGGGCAGCCCTCATGCAACCGGTTTTACGCATGAGTGCTACTCGTTGTACGAAATCATTATAGCCTGCCTGTCTGGAATTTGCAAAGGCAGTTTTGCACAAGAATTGTACTGGGCATTCTGCGCAGATTGCACGAGGCAAACTTTGTGGAAGATGCCCTTTGAAGCCCGCCAACCTACCGTGGTACAATAAAGTAAAGAGTAAAATTACGCTGAAAAGTCTGTTTTTACAGCCTTTTCATACAAGGGAAAGAGGCAATACCATGTCACGGTTTCAGGTGGGAGCGCTGGTGGTCTACGGAAATCTGGGAGTGCACGAGGTGGAAGGGGTCGGGCTGCGGCGCTTTTGCGATGAGTCCGCCAGAGAGTATTACACCCTCCGGCCTTATTTTTCGGATTCCCACGACCGCAGCTATATCCCCACGGAAAAGGAAGCGGCGCTGCGCCCGATGACCCCGGCACAGCAGGCGGAAGCCGACCTTGCACGCGTCAAAGCGGAGAAGCTGCCCATCCCGGCGGGGGTACAGGCAGCGCTGGCAGAACATTATCAGGCACTGCTCCACACCAATGATTTTTACCAGTACCTGACCCTGTTCAAGGAACTGGGGCAAAAGCAGACCCAGCAGCAGAACCGCGGGCGGAAGATCAACGCTATGGATACCTACTTCTACCAGATGGTAGAACGTGTCCTGCGGGAGGAGCTGGCGGTGGCGTTTGGGGAATCGCAGCAGGAAGCCGGCAGACGGCTTCTGGAGGTTTTGCGCTAAAGCCGCATGGTGATTTTTACCTCAACTGATTTCCGCAACGAAAAGACCGCTTCCGTTTAAAAACGGAGGCGGTCTTTTGCGTCCGGCAGATCTATCACTGGTCAAAAGGATCGGGAAATGTTTAAATTGTTCTATCATCGTATATTTTAAAATTCGATCCTATACTTTTTGGTGCGGATATAAATCGGAGCAACTTTGTAGGAATTAACAAAGCATGGCAGTTTGCCACGAAAAACCTTCGTGCGAGTTTGCCACTTGAAACCCATCGATGCCTTATGATATAATCCCTTCAGCAGAACGCGCTGTGTGTGAACACGTAAGACCAGTTTCTTCACACGCAGGCGTTCTCTTTTTATTTTCAAAAAAAGTTAGTCTGCACTAATCTTGAGGAGGGCTTTTCATTCGTAATCATCGTTCCACCGTTTTTCTCGGCGTTCTGCTGATGATTCTTTCGGTTTGTTCTTTGTTTGTCGGGGTGCTGGACATCCGGCCTTCTGACCTGTTTACAGGCAGCGTGGAAACATGGGAGATCTTTCTGATCTCCCGCCTGCCGCGTCTGCTTGCCATCCTCTGCACAGGCATCGGCATGAGCGTGGCGGGGCTTATCATGCAGCAGCTCTGCATGAACAAGTTTGTTTCGCCCACCACAGGCGCAACGATCTCTTCTGCACAGTTTGGCATTCTGCTGGCTTTGCTGTTTGCACCGGGTTCTACCCTGTGGGGACGTGCTGCCTTTTCCTTCGTTTGTGCCGTTCTCGGTACATGGGTCTTTGTCTGGTTCATCCAGCGTATCCAGTTCAAGGATGTTGTCATGGTCCCGCTGGTCGGCATCATGTTCTCCAACATCGTAATGGGCGTTACCAATTATCTTGCCTACAAATATGAAATGACACAGGCTCTTTCCAGCTGGCTGGTCGGTCATTTTTCCACCGTCATTCGTGGGCGGTATGAGCTTGTCTGGCTGACGGTACCGCTGGTGATTCTGGCATTTGTATTTGCCAACCACTTCAATATCGTGGGCATGGGAAAGGACTTTTCTCAGAACCTCGGCGTTCCGTATGATCTGGTGCTGTTTATGGGTCTGACCATCGCTGCCATGATCACGGCATCCGTTGTTGTCGTGGTCGGCTCGATCTCCTACATCGGCCTCATCGTGCCCAATATCGTAGCAATGTTCAAGGGTGACCAGATCCGCGGAACGCTGGTGGATACCGCTCTGTTTGGCGCTGTGTTCGTGCTGGTCTGCGATATGATCGGGCGGGTTGTGATCTATCCCTACGAGCTGCCCATCGAGCTGATTGTTGGCGTTATCGGCAGTATCCTGTTTGTCGGTCTGCTGCTGTATCGGCTTCGGCATGGACGCAAGGCAGTCCGGCTGGGCAAAGCTGCCAAGAAAACCGGAGGTGCAGCATGAAAACGCACAAAAATCATCTGCGCCTGCTGATCCTTCTGCTTCTTGTTCTGCTGGCCTGCGCGGGCTATATGACAGTGGGTGTCCACTTTGAAAACCAAAAATTATTTGCCTACGCCATGCGCATCCGCACGCCCAAGCTGATCGCCATGCTCATTACAGCCTTTGCCATCGGAAGTGCCTCCATCGTGTTTCAGTCCATCATCAACAATACCATCGTTACGCCCTGCCTGCTGGGTATGGACCAGCTTTATTCGCTGATCCACACGGCGGTGTTCTTTGTGGCGGGTTCGGGCAGCTTTCTGGCGGTCAATGCCAACGCAGCCTTTGCGGTAGACCTCGCCATTATGGGCGCTGTTGCCACCGTGATCTACAGCTATCTGTTCCGGAAAACGAACCACAATGTTCTGTACGTCCTGCTCATCGGCACGGTGCTGACCTCGTTCTTTTCCAGCATCCAGACGACCTTGACCCGTGTGATGGACCCCAACGAGTACGACACGCTGCTGACGGATCTGGTCGCCAGCTTTTCCAATGTCAATTCGGCGATTCTGGTACTGTCCGTTGCGGTTCTGGTGCTGGTCGCCTTTGCCTTCCGGAAAGAGCTTGCGCTGCTGGACGTTCTGACACTGGGCAAAGATCAGGCCATCAATCTGGGCGTAGATTATGACCGCTGCATCCGCCGGCTGCTGCTGGGGGTCACACTGTACATTGCAACAGCCACCGCTATGGTCGGGCCGCTGGCATTTCTGGGGCTTATCATTGCCAACCTTTCCCGGCAGTTCCTGCGCACCTACCGGCACAGCCAGCTCATCACCGGCTCTGTTTTGTTCGGTATGGCTGTTCTGATCGGCGGACAGCTTCTGGTGGAGCGGGTGTTCGTTTACTCGGTTCCGGTCAGCGTGTTCATCACCGTGGGCGGCGGCGTGTATTTCCTGTATCTACTGCTCACCCAGAGAAAGGCATAACACCATGTTTGTAAAAGAGATCACCAAACGCTACGATGGCAAAGCCGTTGTCGATGGCGTGAGTTTTGAGATTCCGAAAGGCAAAGTCCTTTCCCTCATCGGCCCGAACGGCGCAGGAAAATCTACCGTGATGGGAATGCTGTCCCGCCTGATCGCACGGGACAGCGGTCTTGTGGATTTTGAGGGGACGGAGATCACGCGCTGGAAAAGCCGGGAGCTGAGCAAGCGGCTCGCCATCCTGACCCAAGCGAACAATGTCCAGATGAAGCTGACTGTCCGGGAACTGGTTGCGTTTGGCCGCTTTCCGTACTCCGGCGGACGGCTGACCCAAGAGGACAACGAAATCATTGACCGCGCTATCGCCTACATGGAACTGGGCGATTTTGAGGAGCAGTTCATCGATGAACTGTCCGGCGGTCAGCGGCAGCGTGCCTATATTGCCATGGTCATTGCGCAGGACACCGAGTATATCCTGCTGGATGAACCGACCAACAATCTGGATATTTACCATGCAACCAACCTCATGCGCATCGTCCGCCGCCTGTGCGATGAGCTGGGCAAAACGGTGATCCTTGTTCTGCACGAGATCAACTATGCTGCGTTTTATTCCGACTACATCTGCGCCTTCGTGGATGGAAAAATCGCAAAGTTTGGCACCGTGCAGGAAGTGATCACCAAAGAAAACCTGTCCGATATCTACAAGGTAGACTTTGAGATCATGCAGATCGAAGGCAAGCCTTTGTCGATATATTATTGATTTCAGTACTTTTTAAAAGGAGCATTCTTATGAAGAAAATTTCTCGTCGTTCGTTTTTGACCGCTATGGCCGCTGTGAGTGCAGCGGGTGTTCTCGCCGCCTGCGGCGCTTCCTCCTCCACGGCAAGCTCCGTGGCATCCTCTGTGGCAGCATCCAGCGAAGCTACCACTTCCTCGGAAGCGGTGCCGGAGTCTGTGACCATCAAGGCGTTCAACGGTGCAAAGGAGTTAGTGGACGTGGAAGTACCCTTTGACCCGCAGCGCATTGCAATCCTCGACCTTGCTTCTCTGGACATTCTGGATGAACTGGGCGTTGGCGACCGTGTGGTCGGCACGGCATCCACCTCTCTGGATTATCTTCAGAGCTATGTTACCAATGACAGCATTGCGAACCTTGGCAACATCAAGGAAGCCGATATGGAAGCAGTCATGGCCTGTGAGCCGGACATCATCTTTATCGGCGGACGCCTGTCCAAATCCTATGATGCTCTGTGCGAGATCGCACCCGTTGTTTTCCTTTCGACCGACGCCGAAAAGGGCGTTGTGGAAAGCACCCGTGAAAACGCCATGACCATCGCTTCTATCTTTGGTCTGGAAGATCAGGTGGAAAGCCTGATGGCAGACTTTGACAGCCGCATCGACGCCCTGAAAGCCTTTGCGGAGGGCAAGACTGCCATCGTCGGCATGACCACCAGCGGCAGCTTCAATGTTCTGGGCAACGATGGCCGCTGCTCCATCATCGGCAAGGAGATCGGCTTTGAGAACATCGGCGTGGATGCCAATATCGACACCTCGACCCACGGCAACGAGGCTTCCTTCGAGTTCATTGTGGACAAGAACCCCGACTACATCTTCGCAATGGATCGTGATGCAGCCATTGGCACCGATGGCGCACAGATGGCACAGGAGATCCTGGAAAACGAACTGGTGGAGAGCACGGATGCCTACAAGAACGGCCACATCGTTTATCTGGCACACCCGAATGTCTGGTACACCGCAGAGGGCGGCATTCAGGCACTGAGCGAAATGCTGAGCGATCTGGAAAACGCACTGCTGTGATTTTTTCAAAATTCTTCTTGCAATTTTGAAAAAACTCCGGTATAATACCTTCCGTTAAGAATACAAAAAGCCGGCTTACAAAGCGTGAAATCCTGAGGAGATGCTACCCCTCAATGATTTCACGCTTTTTTGTTTGCCCGAAAAGGAGGACCTATGAACCCGAAAAACAAACTGGCGGAAATGCCCGTCCGCCCCCTGCTGTACACCATGGCGGTACCGCTGATGCTGTCACTGCTCATCCAATCGCTGTATAACATCGTGGACAGCATTTTTGTGGCACGGCTGTCGGAAACGGCCCTGACCGCCGCCTCTCTTGTATATGCCATCCAGTTTTTGATGATTGCCATTGGTGTGGGCACCGCCGTTGGTCTGAACGCCCTGCTCTCTCGCAAACTGGGGCAGAAAAAGCCGGAGGAAGCCTGCCGTGCCGCCACCACCGGGCTGTTTCTGATGCTGGGCACTTCGCTGGTGTTTACGCTGGTGGGGCTGCTGTTCTCGAACCGGATCGCTGCCGCCTTGACCAACGATCCCGAATTGCAGCAGCTCTGCCGGGAATACCTCTCGGTAAACCTCGTGTTCTGCTGGGGCATCTTTTTGCAAACCTACGGGCAGCGGCTCTTGCAGGCCGTGGGTGATACGGTGCTGTCTATGGTCTCCCTCATCATCGGCGCAGTGGTCAACATTATTCTCGACCCCATTATGATCTTCGGTCTGCTGGGCTGCCCGGCCATGGGCATCCGGGGCGCAGCCATTGCCACCGTCATCGGGCAGCTCATCGGCGCAGCGGCGGCGCTATGGTTCAATCGGGTCAAAAACCCGGTCATCCATGTCCGACTGAAGGGCTATCGCTTTTTGTGGCAGGATGTGGCCGACATCTACCGGGTGGGGCTGCCTACCATCGTGATGCAGGCCATCGGCAGCGTGATGACCTTTGCGGTCAACGGCATTCTGCTGGGGGTGTCCTCTACGGCAGTGGCGTTCTTCGGCATCTACTATAAGCTGCAAAACTTCCTGATGATGCCGGTGAATGGTCTGGGACAGGCGGCCATCCCGGTGGTGGGCTTCAACTATGGCAGTGGGCAGTCCGACCGGGTAAAGCAGGCATGGAAGGTGCTGCTACCCACCGGCGTGGTGTTTGCCCTGTGTGGCACGGCGGTGTTTCTGCTGTTCCCGGCGCAGCTGCTGGGGCTGTTCTCTGCCAGTGACGAGATGCTGGCTTTCGGTGTGCCTGCCCTGCGCATCATTTCGGTGACCTTCCTGTTTGCGGTCATCACGATCTTGTGCGGCTACTTTGCCTCCGGTCTTGGCAACGGCGTGGTCAATATGATCGGCGCTGCCCTGCGGCAACTGGTGGTGCTGGTGCCCTGCCTGTGGCTCCTCATCCGCACCATGGGCATCGACAGGGCGTGGTTTGCGTTCTGGGTGTCCGAGGTGATCGCCTGCGCTTACAGCCTGTGGGCAACGAAAAAAGAACTGCGGAATAAGGAGAAATAAGGCAAAACAAAAAACAGGGTGCGCCCCCGAATAGGACGCACCCTGAAAAATCCACATGCGATAGCAATATGTATAACAGGGCGTTCCCCGTCGGGAACGCTCTGTTTTTCTTTACTGGCGGTGTGATGAGCCTGTTCCGCCTGCCACGCGGCAAACTCCCGCTGGCCTTCCTCGCTGTTCCAGCAGGCAAGGATGGCCGGGTAGAATGCCCGTGCCAGACGGTCAATGACTTCATCGGGATAAGGGGAAGTGTTTGTGGACTTTTTCTTTTTGTTCAAACGCACGCTCCTTTGATCGTCCCACCGTGGCAAAGTCGGGCGAGAAAATCAAAGTTCCAATTTCATATCAGGCGCAAGGGCGCGGATGCTTTCCGCCCTGCACTTGCGGCTGGTGGCTCATTGATGGCTTACAAGTGCCTGTCGTTATGCGATTTCTTTATCGTTCAGCATTTCTTCAAACTGTGCCATATACGCTTTGTGCTGCTTGAGGATTTTTAGCGTTTCAGTTTTGGCGTAGGAATCGTCCGGTAGCTTAGGCAAGTATCTCATCAAAAAATCAAAGTCCTGCTGAATCCGCCGGACAGCGACCTCCAGCGCGGAGTAGTTGATTCCAGAGTAGTGTGAGTAGCTCGACTGCGGAGCGGGACGGTCTTCCGGGTGCAGAATCTCGTGCACGATCTGCTTGCGGTTCGGAAAATCAGCTCTAGCGAGGCGGTACATATCGGCATCACGGACTTTGAATTGCCCGGACAGGATTTTCTCCTGCATACCGGGCACCATCTGTTCCATGATCTCTACGCCGCGCATGAACTTTTCAGAACGGGCAACGTAGGATTCGCTGACATTGTTCCGCTCTGCGATCTGCTTACGAACGCTTGCTTCTGAGGCAGTGGGAGGAATTGTGTCAAATTGACACAATTCCTCCGGGGCGGTTTTCTTGGCAGCAGCCGTGTGCTGGTTGTTGCCGTTTCCACCGGGCTTTCGATGCTCCACACTGTACTGCTTTCCAATGAGGAACTTCTTTTGCTCCGGGGTCAGATTACGCCGCCCCAGCTGGTTTTTGCAAATCCAAGCGAGAACTTCTTCCCGGCTTTCAAACGGGAGCGGCATCGTGGAGAAAGAGATTTCGGGATGCTCCTGAACGATTTCATAACGATTGTGACCGTCAACAAGGGTATTGCCCCAAACGATCAAAGGAGAGAGCAGCTTGCCCTCTTTGAGGATATTTTCTTCAAGCTGCTTAAATTCATCATCGGTCAGAGGGGGAATCTGGGACTGAAACTCCGGGTCGATTTTCAGATTGATCATACGCACACTCCTTTATCTCTCCTGCTGCGCCGGTTCTTCCTCCCGGAAAAAGGACGCAACATTCTGCTTTGCGGTTTTTAGTTTGAGCAGTTCTTCCTTAGCTTCTTTGTACTGCTCGTAGAACTTCGCCTTTTCGGATGCCAGCTGCGCATACTCGGCTTCCAGCTTTTTCGGGCTGGGCAGCTTGGTGATGTTGTTTGCCTTGAAATAGGCTGCTGCCGCCCGGTACGCTGTCAGCTCTGCACGGTGCTGCTCCTCAAAGGCTGCGGGTCGCTTGGCGGTCTTTAGCTGCTGTGCGACATTCTTGGTGCTGGTGTAGGCTGCGATGTGATAGCGCAGCTCATTGTTGGCTTTCATGCGACCTTCGAGGTCTTTCACCACCGCCAGCGAGTCGTGATACTTGGTTTCCAGTTCGGTGATGCGCTGGTTCAGAGCGTCCTCGTCGGTCAAGCCCTTTTCCTGCAGAAGCTTCACGGTCTGTGCCATAACTTTGAGATTGTGTTTCGTGAGCCAACGCTTATAGCCGATGCCTTTGCCCTCGGTCATCCTCGACTGGATGTCGATCAGTTTCCCGATAGTATCCTGTTTGAACTGAACCTTGGGGTTGCGTTCGGCATTTGCCTGCAACGTGGCAAGCACTGCCGCCGTATCGAACTTGTCGCCGAGATGTTTCGCCCGGATAAACTTGGCTCTGCCAGCGGGCAGATAGCTCAGACACCCACGGCTTTCCTTGACAGCAATGCCATACTGCTGCATGAGCCTGTCAGAAAAATCTTCAAGGCTCACAGCGCGATACAGCACCGAAGAAATCTGCTTCCGCAGGGTATCTTTTACGGTTTCAAACTTCTTCTGCTGGGACGGTTGTCCGGCTGCGGTGAGGGCTGCGTTTGCAAGGTCGAGCTTCTGCTGACCGCGCCTGCGCGCCCAATACTCAGCTTCGCTAACACGCTCTTTCGAGCCGTTGAGCAGGTCGATCTGGTACAGTCCGGCACCCTCGCACAGTTCCATGACCTCGACACGCAAGTGCCGCATGGTCTGGGCTGTGCTGGAGTGCTTCATGCCCTCTAGCCAGTCGCGGGGCTTCTGCATATAGGGCTTGCGCTCCACCTCTCGTGTTCGGACGCTGCCGATCACGATGTGGACGTGGATATTTCCCGAATAGTTGTGTCCATCAGGGTGAGTGCAGACGATGGCAGGATGAGCGGGGAAGTTGTCCTTGCAGAACTGCAAGCCAAGGGCTTGCGCCCGCTCCATGGTCAGGCCGTTCTCTACTGCGTCCTTCGGGTCGAAGCTGATGATATAATGGTGGGTCTTCACGTCCGCAGACTGTTCGTAAAACAGTATTCAACAAATGACACGGCAACTGGATGTCAGGATTGGTTACTGTTCACTCCGCTAGGCCTAAAAAGCATTAAGTCCCATGACCACACCGCCGAGGTGTTGGCCATGGGACTTTTTGTGTCTGGGAGCGGCACACCTCTATCGAGGTGTAACACACTAGACTTTGTTCCAAAGTCGTGTGCCAAAGGAGATTACGCTCCTTTGAAATTTCCGTCATCATAGAGGAAAGAAACAACCTATTAACTTTCCCATGCAGCAACAATGCTTCTTTCTGGGTTTTGAGGGTCAATAGTCACCTTTATAGGTGTTCCCTTGCTCACGAGAGGTTTGAACCAAAACCAATGGGACTGTCCATAATAAGTGTCTTTTCCAATCTTGTATTGGTACCGAATCACCCAAGGATAAATTACATCTTCATCAGCAAGGTGATAGGTACTCATGTGGAATTTTATGTGAACCCTTTTTACTGCATTAACTTTTCCGGAAACAATCTTTCCGTTTTTCAGCAGGTCTGCTTTGCGGATGTCTGTAATCCATGCTACCCCGATAATTGCCATAGCAATAAGCCACGCAGCTATGAGTGCCCCGATTCCAACTTGCTTATAGGCGATAGAAATCAGAAAAGCAACAAAAATCCCAACAGCACCAAGAATATGGAGCAAATCTTTAGAAAAGAACTTATGGATTTTTTTCATGGAAAGACACTTCCTTTCTCGGTAGACAACATTATTTATTCTATTGTATCATATGCTCTGTGTTTTTTCAAACCAAGTCAAGTGATTGGTGAAACGACATGAAATAATTGCATCTCACGACAGGTCACCGAAGATAATTGGATTTTTGCAAAAAGAGGAGTAGTGTATCGTCGAAGGATGTGTTATACTCAGTCCATGGAACAATTATGAACTTTATTGTTACTCGGCAGGGTTTGGGGCAGGCACGCCCCAACAAGAAGCACTTCGGAAACGCACGAGCGTTGCAGAAGTGTAGTCCCGGAGGAACACAGAATTTTCAAGAATTGAAAATTTGTGGCCACGGGACGGTTCTTGCCCTCTACCGCTGCGCTCAAAACGCATTTTCAACAAATGTTTCCGAATTGTTAAGACGCAAAAAACAAGTAGAGGTTGTTCTGCTCATGTATGGGAGTCACCGTTTGCTCCGAACGCAGTTCCTGCCCCTGTTTGTGCAGCGGCGTTGACGAAAAGTCGGTATCACGTTCGGTCGGCTCATGAGATTTTCAAGGTGCGTTTCCCGTAAAAGAAAAATACCGCCCATGC
>ENA-UOOA01004229-UOOA01004229.1-human-gut-metagenome-genome-assembly--contig:-P61old-NODE-4229-length-16581-cov-6.736173_pt1 | contig 16581 bp, 11 predicted proteins | sample MGYA00242467_ERZ724014 | MGnify/ENA metagenome assembly ERZ724014
TTTTCGTTCGTTTCTTTTTTGTTTTTCCCGTTTTTCACTTTGTTTATGCGCTTGAATGAGATTTATTAAAGAAATCTGAGATTTCTGAAATACGCAACGGCATTCTGAGCGAAACCGATACTTGCGCTCGTTGCGTCTTGGGAGGGCGTAAACGTAAACTTATACCACTGTCCCGAAGAAACCTTTTTCACTGAATTACCCGCTGCATCGGTTACGCTCATATAATTCCAGATATCGGCATTGCTCGGTTCAAATTCCCCGTTTGTATGCCACCACGAATTTGTTTTACAAAGAGGGGTGATTGCATACACACCAGCAAAATATACTTCAAATTCGATTTTTTCCCAACCTTCCGTCTGGAACATATTGAAATCACTGACTTTAACACGATTTTTACTCAACCATTCACTTGCGTTGTTATCGGGATCTGGTTCATTCGCCGTGAATTTTATCGTATTCGCAAAATCGCCCTCGGTTTCTTTCACCAAAGTCGAACTGCCGGAAATATCGCCAATCGTAAACGCAAGGGAATCGGTTTGCCGTTTTTCTCTTTCCTGAGGGAAGTCTGTACCGAAACAAAGATTTTTCAGGTAATACACCGCGCCCCCACCGTTTGTAGCAATATCCGCGGTTGTATCAGACCAGTTTTCTATACGCATACTCATAGTAAACCACGCGTTTTTACTTAAAGGTTTTCGTACATATCCGTATTCGTCTTTCACATAAGAACGCAAATATTGTCCTTGCTTTCCGCTGTCGTTGTCTTTCCACTCATACCCGTCGGCACTCGTCCAGATATTCATTTTTGACGTATTGAACAGGAAATTCGAAGAAGATTCCACATACATATCGAACATAATATACGAGTATCCGCATTCGAAAAATTTACCTCTTACCCCGTCGGTAAGAACGTCTTTAAATCCGTTACCCTGTCCATCGGCAGTAACTACTTTAATCACCTGTTCGCCGTCTTTTTCCACCTGCGAAAGCGTTGCGCCGCTTGCTACAAACCCGAGCGGATCGGCGGTGATAGGTACGCTTACCTCGCAAGTAGCCGTATGATCGCCGAATTTCGCCGTGATCGTAGCTTTGCCGTAGTCTTTCGCGGTGATTACGCCGTTTTTATCCACAGAAACTATGCCGTCGTTGCTGCTGCTCCACACCGCTTTATAATCAACCGGATTCGTGGTAGCCGCAAGAGTTTTCGTTTCGTTCAATGCGGAAAGCGTTACTTTGCTTTCGCTGAGCGTTATGCCTTTCGCCACGGGTTTCAGATAGTTTATAAGCGCGTCGCCCGATTCGCCGTTGTTCAGCGCAGCCGAAGCCACGTACGCCGCCGAACGCGAAACTTCGTTCGAGGTATACTGCGTGTAAATCGCCGTTTCTTTATTTATATCCGCTTGCGCGTACACCGTTACATAACCCTTTGCCGAAATTTCCGTAGCGTAATCTGTTTCGGGAATTTCGTAAATCACCATTGTGTATTCGGTTTTCGCCTCGTCTTTCCACTGCTTAATGGGCGCGATCGTCTGCTTTTCGCCTACGGTGAGCACCGTGCCGAATTCGTAAACGTATTCTTCGGGCGAATACTTCTTTTCGAGCGAAGCGCGAAAAGCGGAATCGACAGAAGTTGCAAACCGAAGCCCTACGGGATTTTCTTTACGGATAGACATACCGTCCGTCATCGCAAAATTGCCCGTGATTCCGGTTTCTGCATCGGCGGCGTCTGCCGTATATATTGCATGATTTGCAACGCCGATCGCGGCTACGAACGCCGCGGAAAGCACCATCCCTGCAATCAATCTGTTTTTCGTTAATTTTTTCATTGTTCGAAGCCCCCCGTTAATGTGCCGAACTTAATGCCGTTGTCGCCGTCCGATAAAGACTGCGTACTTGTGGCGATTACGTCTTTTACACCGAACTCGAAAGTTGCGAGTTTCGGGCTTTCATACCGTTTGCCTTCTTTTTTGTTTTCACACATATCATTTTTCTCCTTTACATTTTTTTGTTTCGAAATTTTTGAGTTTAAGGGCTATTCTATCCGTATTCGCTCTTCATTTTCCTTTTCCCCTCCTGAATTTTTATTGCTTTTCGATTTATTTTTTATGCGAAATGCAGATTTCTCACATACGCCGCGCCGCCGTTTCCTATGCCGAAATAGGTGTTCGTTTCGTCGCCGCCCTTGATTTCCACAGTATACCACGCGCCGACGATTACCTTTGTCACCGATTCGCCCGAAGCGTTTTTCACTTCCATCCACGGCGAGAACGAAGGATTCGGGGCGTGCCCGAACGAGCTCCACCAGCAGTTGCCGTCTTTGCCGCCGAACGCAAGCGCGCTACCCGTTTCGAAATAAATTTCGAAGCAGACTTTCGTATAATTGCCTTTGGTAAATTCGCTTTCGCCGTCTACTTTATACAAGCCCTCGAAAATAATAATATTCGTCCATTCGCCGCCGCCCGTAGCCGTGATTTTTACGCTGTTTTCAAAATCGCCGGACACAACTTTCGCCAGCGTGAGATCGGAAGATCTTTGCACCAGCCCTTCCACCGCGTCGGGCAGTTTTTCCTGCGGGAACGACTTGCCGAAGCGAAGGTTTTTTAAATAATACGTTGCCGCGCCGCCGCTTGCGGATATGCTCGCTTCGACAGACCATTCGTACACACGCATACTCACCGTATACCACGCGCCTTTTTTCAAAGGTTCGCGGCGGCTATCCTGCGTGTACGAACGGAGATAATCGCCCTGCGAGCCGTATTCGTTGCCCGCGTTGTTTTTCCATTCGTAGCCGTCTGCGTTCGTCCAGATATTCAGCTTGGAAGTATTGAACAGGAACGCCGAACAGGATTCTACGTACATATCGAACGTAACGAATTCGTAGCCGCTTGCGAAAAAGTCGCCCGCGTTGCCGTCTTTATCGATTACGTCTTTGAAATACACGCCCGCGCCGTCTTTTGCCTCTATTTTTTTCACTTGCACGCCGTCTTTCGTTGCGTCGGTAACCGTCGCGCTTCCCGCGATGAAGCCGAGAGGATCGGCTACGATCGGTTCGAAATCTTTCCATTCGTGCGGCAGATTCATCGTACTTGTACAGTTTTTCAGGTAAGCCGCGCTGCCGTTTGCACCGATCGTGCGGAACGATACGAATCGCCAGTCCGGAGAAGTAGGATAGTTGAGTTCCATCGAAGCGGTGTACCATTGCCCCGCGCGCACTCTGTTTACGGATTCGCCCTTGGCGTTAAAGAAATAAATTCTGTCCGTATGCGAGAACACGCTGCCGACTTTGATTCTCTGAGCGAACGAAGTGTCTTTCACGCTCGGCGAAGTGATCCACGAATTAAGCGCGATTTCAGATACGTCGCTTGTGAGATAGAAATCGAAATTGAGGAATTTTTTGCTTTGTTCGAAGAACGAGCCGTTTTTCACCGCGGCGAACGATACGCCGCTGAAATCGTTTTGCGCAAGGTTAAAATAGCGGTACGCGCCTTTGAATTCGCCCTCTTTGCGTACAAGCACCACGCTCGATTCATCGCCGGAAGCATTGATCCAGCCGGGCATGAATTCGGGTTCGGGAAGCTCTTCGCCGTATACGGGCTGTTTCGTAAGCGACAAATCTTTGAGATATGCGCTTGCCGCGCCGCCGTTTTCGCCGATCGCCGCGAGAGTTACGTTTGCCGAAGCAGGCGAAGCCATATATTCCACGTAGAACGAGAGTATATACCATTTTCCCGTTTCGATTTCGTTGACTTCGCTGCCGTTTATATCGAAGATCAACAGGTTGCCGTCTTTTTCGTACGGCTCGCCCACGATCACCGTGCTTACGTTGTGAATCGGGTAGCCCGAAAACTGTGTAAGCGAAGAAATTTCAAGCGTTTTCGCGCCGTCCGTCAGACAGAAAGAAAGCGTGATGAATTTGTTTTGTTCCGAGAAGAATGTGCCGGGCGTAGTGCCTCTTTGCACTTCGCCGAAAATCACTTTTCCTTCGCCGTTTTTGTTTTCGTACAGCGTACTGCCCTTGTATTCGCCCGAAACAACGTTGGAGAGTTCCGCGTTTTCATCGGCGGCCTCTATACCCGACGGCGGGAAGTTTTCGTAAGCACTCGGCAAAAAGTCGCCGTCTTTATAGTATCTTACGTTGTTTATATACGCCGCGTCGCCGTTGCTTGCAAGCGCAAGTTCTATAGAAACGGGAGCATTGGCAAGTTGCGAGGAATACAAGCAAGCTTTTTCGTAATTGATACTCACCGTCTGCCAGCAGTCGGATTCAATCGTATATTGCAATTTGCCGCCACGCACGATGTCTATCCAGTCGCATTTCGAAAAATCGCTTACGCCCACGGTGGCGAGGAATTTCTTTTCGCCGCTTAAAATCGAGAAGCGCACGCTGTTCGCGCGGGAAATATACAGATCGAACGTTAAATATTTGCCGCGTTCCGCAAGGCGCGTTAACGAATCGCCGCGGGAAGTGCCCAGCGAAGAAAGCGCCGCCAGCGTGTTTTTATCGTAGCCGCCCGCTCTGCCCGTGAATTTGTAACTGCCCGTAACTCCGCCGATTGTTTCTTCTTCCGCAGGCGCATAAACGGGCGTTTCGGATACCGACGTGGAATGGAATTCCGCGTTATCCGCCTGAATATAGCCGTCTTTCGATTCGTACGAAAGCTTTTTATCTGCCATAAACGTGCCGTCGTAGCGGTAGCAGATATTCGAAAAATAAATGTTCTGCTCGGCAATCTGCGGCGCGTAATAAATGCTCAGAGTCGCCGAAGGGTATTCGAGAATCATCGCGTACAAATCGAGGCTGATCGTAAGCCACTTCTGTTCTTTCACGCGGTTGAACAGTTTGCCGTTTTCGTCGAGAATCTGTATCCACGAAGAATAAAAGAATTTATCGTACGGAATCGCGTAGTCGGTGCCGCCGTTCGTGAAGCCGAGCCGAAGCTCGCTTGCCGCGGGCAGGTAAATATCAAAAGTGAAATACCTGTAACCGTTTCTGTACGATTCGATCAGGTTGCCCCCGATTTCGCCGTTTAAAATACGACGCGGCCAGATGTCGTTCCAGCCCTCGGAAGAAAGCGCGAATTTTTCGGTGTAGTAGTACGTAATGCCGGAAAGCGTGTCTTCGGGGCTTCTGCCGCCCACCGCGCCCGTATACGGCGCGTAAGTAATCGGTTGCGTGACGTCGGCGATCGTGAATACTTCCGTTTTATAAGGAGGCAGTACGTTCACAACGAATTCCGCGCTCGCGTTTTCGGCGTTTTCCGCGTTACCCGCGCCCGTCAGCTCCGCGCGCACGGTAGCACTCCCCTCTTTCAGAGCGATCGCCTTGCCGTTTTCGATTTTGAAGCACGTTTCATCGCCGTCGATCACGCGATAAGAAATTGCGGGGGTTTCGAGAAGTTCGCCGTTTACACACGCTTCCGCTTCGATAACTGCCGAATTGATTTTCGCATTGTCGGTGAAGATCAGATTATATTCCCGCTTTTTCATTTCGAGATAGGTGGCGGGCTTCACCGTAACGCTCGCCTCGCCTTTGATTGTGAGTCCCTTATACTGCGTTTGCAATAAAATCGTGGTTTCGCCCACCGCCGTACCCGTGATTTTCAGCCCGTCGGCTTTAATCAGCGCGGAATCTTCGGCACTCACCGAATAAGTAAGCGAAAGTGAAGTAACGTCCGCCTGCTTGCCGTTGTACATAATTTTCGGCGAAAGCTCTTTTTCGATGCCCACGTACGCCGTGAAATCGTTTTGCACGATTTTCGGCTTTCCCGCCGTGTCGTTCACCTTTTTCACGGTGATGATAATCGTTTTTTTCTTACCCTTACCCGTAATCGTTACGGGATCTTTGCTCGTTTTATGCGCGATGAGCTTTCCGTTTTCCGCAGTAACCGCGCTTTCGTCTGACGAGGTCCATTCGTAATCGGAAAACGCGCCATCGGAAATCTGAATTTCCTGTTCTTCGTATCTTTGAAGCCAAACGTCGTAGCGTTCTTCCGGATCGGCGGCGCAAGCCGAAGCAACCGCGCCCACCGTTACCGCAAGAAAAACGCCCGCCAGAAACGCAACCGTCTTTTTCATACCCCTTTCCTCCTTATTTCGTTTTGCAGAACGCGCCGATGTAATTTTTGCCTTCCGTCGCGTTGCCCGCGTAATCTTTTTTCAGCATTTTCGCCAGCGGTTTGCCCGCGGTTAAGCAACGGGAATCCGAGCACAAAAACGCGTTCATACCGCTCAGTCCGTCCGCCGCCTGCACCGATTTCAAGCCCGTATCCGCTTCGAAGCAGTCTGTGCTTTCGCCCACGCGGTCGGAAAGGAAATTATCGGCGAAGTTATCGAAAATATTGTTCGTTACCACGGCGGTGGGGCAATACGCAAGGTCGAATATCGAAGAACGCTTGTTTCTCAGACAGAACACGTTATTCGCGAACACCCAGTTTTTTCCCGTGCCGCTATCGCCCCACGCGTTACTGATTACAATGCCCTGATCGCCCGTTTCCCCCGGAATCACAATCACGTTGTTCGCAATCGTAAGATCGGAAGAAACGCCCTGAATATGGAACGCGGTTTTTCCGTTATCGGCAAACACGTTGTTTCTGATTACGTTGTTTGTCCACGGCGAATGGCGCGTTTCGCTGATCGGCAAGCCGTCTTCGTCCGGCACGAACGAGCCGTCCTGATTGTATTTTATCTGCGAAGAGGAATGGTTGCACAGCAGAATGCCGCCGCCCTCGTTGTGGTGGCTGTAATTGTACTGAAAAAGAATGTTCGAACAGCCTATGTCTATATCGTAGCCTTGCCCGTCGCCCGTTCCGGAAGGCAGATGCGTATACGAGGCTTCGTTATACTGAAAAACGATGTTTTTCGAAGAATGACACCAGATGCCCGCCGTGTACGTTCCGGGAAGCCCCAGATATGCCGCATGATACGATTTGTTGCCCTGAATAAAGCCGCCGTTGCCCGCAATCAACACGATCGCGTCGCCGCCCGTAAACGAAATATCGTTGTTTAAAATATTGAAATTTTTATGCGGATACCACCCGTTTTCGTCGTCGTAATAACGGTTGTTGCCCCAGTCGATCCCTGGACGGCGAGCCCAGTCGGAATTGATGAAAATACCGCAACGGGAAACGCGCTCGATTTTGTTTTGTTCGATCCATACGTTCTCAAACCAGCTCGCCCCCGGGAACGTACCCGTGCTTGCGGTGAAATAAATGCCCGAATTCTGATACACGTACCGCGACGCAGAGCATACGTCGGAAGCCACCACCGTTTCGTAAGGCACTTCGCCCGGGCGATGCCCCTCCGAAAGATCGTCCCACAAGAAATTTACGTCGTGAATATAATTGTTTCTGAGCACGATGTTTTTCGTTGCGCCCGCTTCGGAAGTGTACACGTAAATGCCGCGGCACGCGGTTCTCGACTGCGTTTCCAAGCCCTCCACGCGCACGTTGCTGCCCGAAATTTCCACGCAGTAGGGCTCGGCGGTAAATTTCGCGTATTCGTTTTCTTCACTCTGCCCGTACGCGCCTATCAGAAGCGGCGTTTCTTCCGCGGCGCGGAAAGAAACGATTCTCAGCTCTTCGCCGTACTCCGTGCCCGCCTTGAAAAGCACTTGCACGGGTTTCTCTTCTTCCACGCCTTTAATCAGCGCATTCGCCGCACTCACCGTGCGTTTCGGCGCGGTTTCGGAAAGCCCGTCGTTTTTATCGTCGCCGTTTTCCGAATCGAAATAATACGAGGTGTATTTTTGCGTATCGGAAATTTCTTCGTAAGCGGGCGCTTGCAAAGCGTCTTCGTATACCGTAACTTCGCCCGAGGGCTCGTTTGAATTTTCTTCGGAACATCCCGCCGCGAACGGCAACACGAAAGAAGCCGCCATCAACAAACCTATCAATTTTTTACACATATCTTTTTCTCTCTTTACCATAGATTTTTTCGTAATTTATCATTGAGCCGCTTGCGTCGCGTTTTTTTTCGCCGCTCCGCCTTTTTTGAAAAAGAACAAAAACGGAATCGGCAGAAGTAACGCGCATACAAGTTTTTCATAAGGGAATCCGGCTCCCGTCATATCAAGAATTCTCGCCGAGGACGAAATTGTTCCCAGCCAATATACCAAAAGACAAGCAGCCACGGGCAACGCCATAATCTGTGCGAAATAGCCCGCCATTTCTTCATTCAGCGCGCCTTTCGCCCAGATACAGCCGCATTGTGCCAGAAGCACCACCGCCGCGAAAATCATCACCGTTTTCGCCCATTTTTTTACGGGAACGATGGCGATATAAAAGCCCTGCGTAAACGAATCAACGTAAAACAGCGCGGCAAACGGAACAAGATAAATCAGATAATTTTTTGCCCCGTTTCTCTTTGCCGCCGCCGCAATTCCCGCGGAATACAGTTCAAGCCAAGCGAAAAATATTATCCACCCGATCATCATCAGTTTTTACCCTTCTTATCCCTTTGCGTTTTCATTATTTTGTACTGCTGAGTAAGATAGTCCTGATATTTCTGCCCGCCGCCTTTCAGATAGTCGGTAACATTCACGGTAGCATAATGCAGCGAAGGATCAACCGCGCCGCGCCAAGCTTCGCCCACTCTGCCGTACAGCGTTTGCTTTTGCTGTGTGTAATCATTGTTGATCGCCGCGGGCGGAACGGGGAACAGATAGTTGATAATATCGTTTTCGATATAATTCGAAGGATCTGCCGCCGTGGCAATCCATTGTTTTTCTTCTTCGCTGTACCCCTTGTACGTAAGGTTGGAAACGTTCTGATTTTCCACAAGCGTCAGAATACCCGAATATGCGGGTTCGGTGGCGTAAATTTCCTTTCCCGCGGGATAAGAATACGTGCCGTCGCCGTTATTGATCCAATGCACTCCCTCCACGCCGTAGCGGCAAAGATTGTAATTATCTTCGCTTTCGTATACCCAGTTCATAAATTTTACGATTTCACCCGAGTTCTGCGAAGTTTTCATCACGCACGCCGCGAACGTTGCGGGAGTATTTTTCATAAACCCTTTTTTCGTGGTTTCTGCCGTTTCGGTAAGCGCGCCGAGTACGGTGAATTCCGCTTCCGAATGCTGAGCTTTCGTTTTCCGCGCCACTTTGATTAAATGCTGTACAGTGGGGTCAAGCACAAACACGCCCGTTTTTCCCGCAATGAAATTCGTTTCGCCCGTTTCGAGCTTGATCATTTCCGCTTCGTTGGAAACGATTCCCTCTCTCGCCCAGTCGTATTCCTCTTTCAGCACTTTCGCGTATTCGTCGGTTACAAACCCGGGCACCACCTGCAAAGCGTCGCCATCGCCGCGCGTGGTGTAGGTGAAATACCCCGAATCGCCGTACGCGCCCAGCGTAAGCACTTTTTCAAGATCCCACGGCGCGCCCGTAATCACGTGATTGAGATTGTATTTCGCTTTCATCGCCACGCACATATTTTCAAACGCTTCGAGATTATTCACTAAAATAAAGTCGCCGCTTTTCGCTTTTTTCGCGTCGTCGGTGTAGCCGCACGCTTCCATCCAGTCTTTCCGCACGAGTATACCGAATTTATAAGGACTGATTACGGAAGGAAAGCCGATGATTTCGTTCCTCACGGTTGTAAGCGAATCTATAGGATCGCCGGCAATTTTCGCCAGCACGTTTTCGCCGTAATCTTCGAGATCTTCGGTGAGATCGTAAAACCAGTTGTTCGAAAGTGCGGTATCGTCGATACCTGCGCCGCCGCGCGTGTGAGAAATGGCTATATCCAGCTGATCGCCGCCCGTTAAGGCGTTGGAAACGGCGGAAGAAAAGTCCGACGAACCTTTGAAAGTGATTTCGAAATCGAGCTTCGTGCCCGTGTCTTCGTAATAGGCGTTTTCCACAGCCTCGATCACTTCGGTTTCTTCCGATCCCTCCACCCACGCGAACTCGCTTGACCCGCCCGCGTAAATCACGATTTTAGTTGCGCTTGTTTCGTTCTTCTTATTGCCGTTCTTCTCCGCGCCGCAACCGCCCGCCGCACAGGCGAACGAAAGCGCGATTGCCGCAACCGTTGTCACTTTTTTCTTCATTGTTTTCACCTCTTGATTTTGATTATTTAACCTTTCACCGCGCCGGCGGTAATGCCTGCCGCGAAATATTTATGAAGGATTGGCGAAATCAGCACGAGCGGCATTGCCGCGATTACGATCGCCGCATTCTTCTGCGAAATCGTTGCCGTACTGCCCGCCTGACTATCGAGCATGGTGCGCAACGTGTACTGTACCATCCACAACTTTTCGTTTTTCACGCCGAGATACATCAGCGAATCAAGCCAGCTGTTCCACCTGCCCACAAACGTGATCAGTCCGATCGTAAACATCATCGGCACGGCAAGCGGGCAAAACACGTGTATCAGCGACTGCAATTCGTTCGCGCCGTCTAATTCCGCCGCTTCCGCAAGCGTTGCGGGCAAGCCGTAGAAATAATTGCGCATCAGCACGATATTTCCCAGCGACGCCACACAGGGCAGAATCAACGCCCACACCGTGTCGTATAATCCCACGTTACGTATTACGAGATACAAGGGAATCGCCCCGCCGCCAAAAAACATAGGAATCGTGAAATACCACGTGAGAAATTTTCTCCCCGCAATCGTCTTTTTTGAAAGCACGTACGCCGCACCGGTGCAAACCGCCACCGAAAGCAACGCCGCCGCGCACGATACGAACAACGTTACGCCCGCCGAGCGAAGCAGCTGCCCGGACTGAAACAGCTTCGTATAAGCGGAAAAGCCGAACCCCTGAAAGGTAAGCCCCAGGCCGTTCTGAATCAGTTTCATATCATCGCTGAAAGAAGCCGTGATCATCATCCAGAAAGGAAGAATAAACGCCACGGCGAGAAGCACCATAATCACGGCGTTTATATATACGAAAACGTCCGCTCTCTTTTTTATTGTTTTTTCACGCTTCGTCATTATATCAATCCCTCGTTATCCGTCTTTTTCACGATTCTGTTCATAATCAGCACAAGCATCAGCCCCACAAGTCCCTGCACGATTCCAAGGGCGGTGCTTCCCGAATACCCGCTTCCGCTTGTAATCGATTTCAGAATCGAAGTGCCGATCACCGAAGTGGTGCGATCAAGCGCAGGCGAAGAATTCGTCATCGCGAGTATCTGATCGGCATCGTCGCGCACCAGCGAAGCCACGTCAAGAAGAATTTGCAACGTAATCACGTTGGAAATACCCGGCAGCGTTACCGTAATCATTCTCCTGAATCTGCCGCCGCCGTCTATCGTGCACGCCTCGTACAGTTCGTCGTTAATCGAGCCCATTGCCGACATATAAATCAGCGTAGACCACCCCATACCTTTCCACAGCGAGGAAATCGAGAGAATCGCCCACCAGTAGCGCGGTTCGTTATACCAAGAAATCTCGCTTGCGCCGAGCGATGCCAGCAGTTTGTTCAGTACGCCGCCGTCCTGCGTGAACAGGTTGTTCGCCAAACCGCCGAGCGCCACCCACGAAATGAAATAGGGAATATAAGAAATCGCCTGAATCGCGCTTCGCGCCGAATTGCTTTTGATTTCGTGCAACAACAGCGAAAAAATCAGAATAAGCGGAAAGTTAGTACCGATACGGATCAGCGCGATATAAATCGTGTTTCTCACGGCAAGATAATTCGCCGTGGAATACTCCACGAAAATTCTGCGAAACGCTTTCATCCCCACCCATTCGCTTCCGCTTACGCCCTCAAGCAAATTGAAGTCTTGAAAGGCGATCACGATGCCCGCCATAGGGATGTAGCAAAAAAGAGCGACGAGAAGTATTGCGGGCAGTATAATCAGATACAGCCACCTGTTTTTGCAAATATTTTTCCACGTTTTTCCGCGAAATACGTCGGCTACTCCCGCAGCGAAATAATTTTCTTTCTTTACAAGCGGTTTTTCGACGCTTTCTTTTTTCATCGCGGACGCTCGCTGCAATTCGTAAAAAGGCTCGGTATCCGTTCTCGCAGTTTCCGTCGTTTCCGCCTTTTCCGCTGTTTCCGCTCCCTGCCCGCAAAGGGGCTTTTCGCCGCCGATTTTTTCCGCAAGAGGCACGGTAACTTTTTTGCCCCGCGCGATCAATGCCGCCGCAAGCGCCGCGATACCGCCGCCGAGCGCGGCGCAAAAAATTGCGATTCCTGCAATCGCGGCAGGCGAAAGCGACTGCTCATACACCGCATAGCCGAGCATAGCGTTCACTTCCACGTCGGTTAAAAGCTCTTCTTTGAGTTCTTCTTCGCCGTTTTCGTTTATATCGAGGCGATAGCGATGCACCAGCGCCGCCACGGTTTTCGTAGATCCGATTTCTATCGTATCATCGCCCGCAAGCGATACGTTGTTGCCGGCGTAGCAGGTGATCGTGCCGGGAAAAGTAATTTTGAGTGACCGCACATTCCCCATATCGGGCATACGGAACACAAAAATCTTTTCGTTTTTCTTCGCGCCGTCGGCGGCGTTTAAAAATTCTTCCGCCGAAAGTTTCTGTCCGTCCGCCGTACGGGGCAGAATTTTCGTTTGCCCCTCGGCGTTTTTATCGAATTGCACGCTTCCCGCCGCACCGTTATAGTACAGCGACCACGTATTGCGCCAGTTCCCTTTGGCGAGATTTTCTATCAGTTTCCTGTTTTCGGCATACCCCGCGAACGAAGAAAAAGAATTCCATTCGTAATTTCCCGCCGCTTTCACTTTATCGATTCTGCGGAAGTTCAACTGCACTTCGTACGCGCCGTCTTTGCGCGAACAGGACTTGATTTTTATGTAATCGGAATCTCCCGAATCGTCGTTATAGCCGCCGATCGTGCGTTCGAGATTCTTTAAAAATTCGCTTTCCGTTTCGTCGCTTTCCACCGTAAACGTGGCGTTGGCTTTTCCATTGTGCTTCAGGGAAGCGACGCCTCCGCCCGTCCAGCCGCCGAACAAAATCACGAAAATAGCCGAAAGCACGCATACGAATATGTATTTTTTAATTCTGTTTTTCAATGCGATCTTCTCCTCCTCCGTTATATCGCGCCGTTTTTGCCGCCGATTTTGCCGCTTTGAAAACGGCGGCACGCGTTGCCCGATTCCCGTGAAAATCAGCGGTTTGCGGGCTTTCGATTCCTGAAATTTTTATCACATAAATTTTAACATACCGCTCATTTCGATTGCAATAGAAATAATAACTTATATATGGAAGATATAACTTGTGGCGGCATTCGGCAAAAAACGAAATTTTGGCAAAATGCCCGTTTTTGCACTGTTTTTGCATCATTTTCGGCGTTTTTCGGGCTTAAATTCAAATTTTACATACGGCAAATTATAATTTACATACCTCCCGATTTGACTTGTTTTTCCTCTTGTGCTATACTATATTCAACACGATATTTCATCACGGCAAAGGAAAAAATTATGATAAAAACTTTGGTGTGCATCGGCGACTCGATCACGCGCGGCACGTTCACCGCCGCGAACGAAGAAGCTCCTTTATCGATAGCAACCTTCAACTATCCGAAACTGCTTAAAAATCTGCTTAAAGCCCGCGATCTGCACGAATACGGCGTAAACGGAATTTCTTATTGTTCGCTTTCGCCCGTTCAGTCGCGGGAAGCGCTTGCAAAAACGTGCGCAACTTTCCCCGCGGGCAACGTTACGATTGTAGCGGCAGGCACGAACGATTACGGCACAAGCGTGCCGCTCGGCAACTTCTCCGATACCGACGATACTTCTTTTTACGGCGCGGCGGATCTGGTTTTTCGCACATTGAAGAGGCTGAACGAACCGAACGGAAACATTTTCGTGCTGTTGCCGCTCCCCCGCAGAAACGAGCGCGAAAAAAACGGGGCGGGCTTTGTTCTCGCCGACTATCGCGCCGCCCTTTTGAAAAAAGCGGAAAAATATTCTCTTTTTACGATCAACGGAGCAAAACTTGCCATCGATCCTTACGATACAAGCGAAACTTCGTTGATGTTCGACGGCACGCACCCCAACGAACAGGGGCATCGACTGCTTGCGGAATTTCTGTTCCGCGAAATCGAAAACCAACTCAATTCCGCAAAATAATCGAAATCGCCCGAAAATACTTGCGTATCTCTGCGAATAAGCGAGGAAAAAATCAAATGGAAAAAACTTACACGTTTTTTTATAACGGACACGAAGCCACGGTAATCGTTCCGGATAACGCGAACGGCGAATGGATATGGAAAACGGAATTTCTTTACGCATTCGACGCCGCCGAACGGGCATTGCTTGAAAAAGGCTATACGCGCGTTTATTATTCCGTAAGCGACAAATACGGCTCGCCCGAAGCAATCAGGCTGATGCGCGCGTTTTTTTTCGAAGTTACGGCAAAATTTTCTTTGTGCGGAAAATGCCATTTGTTCGGATTCAGCCGCGGCGGGTTGTACGCGTTCAATTTCGCGTTGTTTTACCCCGAACTCGTGGCAAGCGTGTATCTCGACGCGCCCGTACTCGACTTAAAATCGTGGCCGCTTTCGCACTCCGAAGAACAACGGCAGATGTTCGGCGAATACGCGTTGAACGAAGACACGCTACCCCTGTTTCACGAAAACCCCGCGGACAATTTCGGTGAATTTTTTTCGTTGGGCTTACCCGTTCTTCTCGTGGCAGGAGCGAAAGATTCGCTTGTGGCGTTTACAGAAAACAGCGGCGCGCTCTTGAAGTATTGCACAAAGCATAAAATCGCGATCGAATCGTATATCAAGCCGAACGGCGATCATCACCCCCATTCGTTATCCGACGTATCGCCCATAGAACGCTTTGTCGTCTCTCACAGTTTTAAACACTAACCGCTTTTAAAAAGTTATGAATTCTCTGATCGAAAAAATTTCAAATTTGCGCTCGGGAGAAACGCTTCTGCTCGAAAAAAACGCCGTATACAACGTTTACGATGACGATTGTGTGCGCCTTACCGGTATATATTGCAGTAACACAACCACGAAAGAAGAAAACCCGACGGACGCGAAAAAAACGGCGATTTTTCTGCAAAACAAAAAAAACGTTACCATCAACGGTAACGGTGCAACGATTCTGGTCCACGGAATTCTCACGCCCGTGATTTTTCTCGGTTGCGAAAACATAACTCTGAAAAATCTCACGATCGATTACGCTCGCCCTACGATGTCGGAATTCACCGTGCTTGAAAACAGGCATGGGGAGTGCGTACTTGAAATTTCGGAAGAAAGTTTATTCGAAATCGAAAACGGGTCGCTGTGTTGGGTGGGCGAAAGAAAAGCCGACGGCTCACCGCGGTGGAAACATGCATACAAAGCCGACGACGTTTTATCGATGTATTTTTCTCCCGAAGAGAAAAAACTGCGTTTTTTAAAGCGAGAAGCGGGCGATAAATTTCCGTCCGTTCCCGCGTTTTCCCGCGTGGAAAAAATCGGCGCGCGCATGGTTCTGGCTACCTTGAAAAACAAAGAAGCGTTTCTGCCCGAAGGTGCGGTGATTCAGACAAGGCGGGTTACGCGCGATGAAATCGGCGGCTTTTTTAATCGGTGCAAAAACTGCGTATTCGAGGGGCTTCGAGTTGCGTTTTTCCACGGTTTGGGCTTGCTTTCGCAGCATTGCGAAAACATAACGTTTTTAAACTGCGATTTCACGCCGTCGCGCGGGCGCACGTTTTCAAGCAACGCCGATCTTCTGCATTTTTCGGGATGCAAAGGCAAAATCGTTATAAAAAATTGTAAATCGTATGGCACGCACGACGATTTCATCAATGTGCACGGCACGCACCTGAAAATCGTTGCCTTAAACGAAAAGCAAAGGCGCGCCATCGTGCGCTTTGCAAACCCGAACAGTCGAGGCTTTCAAGCGTTTTCCGTGGGCGATACGATAGAATTTATCCGCAGGGATACACTGTTGCCCTATCACAGAACAAAAGTCCTGCGTTTTTCGAAATTAAACGATACCGACGTAGAATTAACGCTTTCTGCATTGCCTCATAAAACGGCAAAAAACGGAGTCTGCGCTCTCGCCGACGCGATCGGCGACGCGGTGTACAACTATACGCAGAATCCGCGTGTGCTGATCGAGAACAATTATTTCGGATATTGCGCGGCGCGCGGCGTGCTTTGCACCACCCGAAAGAAAGCCGTAATCCGCGGGAACGTGTTTGAAAATATTGCGGGGGCGGCGTTGCTGATCGAGGACGATTGCAATTTCTGGTACGAATCGGGCTATACGAAAAACGTGATTTTCAGAAACAACAAAGTAATCGACTGCGGTTTTGAAAACGGCGAAACAGACAGAGAAATTGCGGTTACGCCGAAAGTTTTAAGCGTTGCGCCGCAAAAAAGCGTGCACGGAAAACTGACGATTACAGACAACAAATTTTACGCTCCGACGAAAAAGCACGAATTTCTTTTCGAGCACATTCGCCGCGTAATTTCTAAGCGCAACTTTTTCAACGGCGAACATACTACAAAATTTAAAAAATGAAAAGATTCGTTTGTTTACCGTCAAATGTTTATTTTATCGTCATTTTCTTATTGTTCGCAGAATAAAAGCGTCGTATTTATAAAAATATTATATATGGGTGCGCAAATTATATATGGGTGCGCAAAAAGCACGAGAAT
>ENA-UOOA01004241-UOOA01004241.1-human-gut-metagenome-genome-assembly--contig:-P61old-NODE-4241-length-16544-cov-336.077446_pt1 | contig 16544 bp, 8 predicted proteins | sample MGYA00242467_ERZ724014 | MGnify/ENA metagenome assembly ERZ724014
CAGGGGACTGAAAATCCCCGTGTCATTGGTTCGATTCCGATCGGAGGCACCATTTCTTGTGTATTCTTCGCAAAGAATACACATCCTGCGGCCGTAGCTCATCTGGTAGAGCGCCACCTTGCCAAGGTGGAGGTAGCGAGTTCGAGCCTCGTCGGCCGCTCCAAAAAACAGTGGAGATTGGTAAACATCGGTTTTCACTTATATGGTGACGTGGCCAAGTGGTAAGGCAAAGGTCTGCAAAACCTTCATTCACCAGTTCAAATCTGGTCGTCACCTCCATAAGACTGTGATAACAATGTTGTCACAGTTTTTTTGTTGTTTCTGATAGTAATTGTGAAATCTGAATCTTTGGCGCATCCATCACCTTGACCTGCTCCGGCGCGGTTCTGTGGCTGTAAGGTACTCGTCGGTAGTCATTTCGATGGTACAGGCCGCGCTGTCGGGACTGAGGGTAAACGCGGACGCGGACAGGAAAATCAACTCCTGCCTGATAGACCTGATAGAAAATTGGGTAGAGACGGCAGGAGCTAGGCAGATTTAAAACGGCACTTCAAACTGTGCAAACCGCCAGCCGCCGACCTCCCGCACCATTGTGATGGTGTAGGTGCTTGTGTCCGAGACAAGTCCATCCTGCACAGCCTGGCGGAAGGCTTGGCTGCCGGTATCGTCTGTGGCATAGACTGCTGTGACCCGGATGACAATTTTCTCGTCGGTTTCTTCCAATTTCGTAAATGTCATTGTGGTCGTAACCTGGTTATACCCGGCAGCAAAGCCGCGCTCGGTGAGAAGATAGTACATGCGGCCATCGATTGGGCGGAAGAGGCAGTACCCGTCCGACGCAAGGTACGAATCATCAAGAAAATCCCTCGTGAAGATATTCCGCAGCGCGGCGTAAAACATATCCCAATTCCGGTAGCGGTTCAGCGCGGGCGTGTAGTCGTACCCGTCTACAGTGACAGTATCCGTCTGCGTGCGGCCTGTGTCCGGGCTCTCATAGGGAAAATACTGCGTGTCATCAATGAGATACGTGCCCGCGCGGACAAGCATCATCTTATAGGCGCGCTGATAAACCATCTGCTGCTCCGAGGTCAGGAACTCTGGCACGGGAACCTGCAAATCCTGCTCCGACAGCGGCGGCTCCAGCACCGCCTCGGCGTATCCGAAATCGGTGGAATGGAATTCATCTACCCGCCAGCCATCCGCGGTGCGCACAAGGCGGATGGGATATTCGATGGTGTACACGTCCATATCGTCAGGCGCAAAAGAGCTTGCCCAGTTCCGGTCATAGTGGCTGATCAGCGCAAACACAACGGTGTCGTCGGTTACGGATTCCAAACGGTAGGTGTCGGGGCAGTTGTCCATCACGGTGCGGGAGAGATCGTTATGCATGGGGCATGCCAGCACGGAATCGCAGGAGGTCGCCAGGTGCCCGTCCAAATCAATAAATTTTTCGGTGTATAACGGCCCCAGTCGGCGGATAAAATCTGTTGTAAAAACGCTCTGCATCAGGTTCGTGAAATCCGTATACGGGTTTTCATACAGCGCGTAATTGCCCACTGTAAGCACAAAAACGCCCTCGCTGTCCGATTGCTGTGTGAACCGCGGGGAGACATCGACCCCGACCAGATTGTCCGGCAGGCCGTACAGGGTGTAGTTGAGCTTGTACGCCCCTTCATACGCCTGCCGCTGTTCTTCATTTAAAAAGGAAAGGTCGTCAAACTCCTTCCCGATTTCTGCCGGGGCGGTGGGGGAAGGCGTGGATGTGCTTTCGGCGGTAGCCTCCGGCACGGCGGCAGGGGACGGCACCGCCGCTGCGCCGGGCACATCCTGTGCGGCTTGCCTGCCGCAGGCGGAAAGAAGGGCAGCCAAAATCAGACAGAGTGCGCAAAAGCGGAATTTTTTCATAGCAGTACCCTCACACAAAACAAATTTTATTCGGCCTGCGCCCCAAAGAATTTCGGCAGTATGGCCCGGGCGCGGTGGATGCGTCCGTTTTGCGCAGAAATGTATCTATGGCAACACCGCATAATTCCCGCCTTACGGCTTGAGCACCGCTCCGGCAGCTGCCGCACCTCGCTCGCCGTATCGGCACTTAGAATTATGCGGTATTGCCCTATAATCCGTAGTATACCGCAAAAAAGTTTCACTGACAATATAAACTGTGCCGCCAGCACTTCGCCCGGGGGATTGCAAAGCACCCGGTATCGTGCTATACTACAATAGCAGTGATATAAGTCATACTTGTCATGAACGGACAAAAGGCTTGTAAAACCGGCAGGAAGGCCGGGATTGCAGGCCTTTTGTTTTTTGCGGCAAAATCAAAAGGCAAGAGGTATGGGATTTTATGGTTCTTGAAGCAATTGCAACCATCAATCAGGCGGTCAACAACTTTGTGTGGGGCATCCCGGCGATGGTGTGCATCATCGGCGTGGGGCTGCTGCTCAGTGTGCGGACGGGCTTTTTGCAGATCCGCAAATTCCCGTATGCGATCAAAACCACCATCGGGCGTATGTTCCGCAAAAAGGATGCCTCTGACGGTGCGATGACGCCGTTCCAGGCCGTCTGCACGGCGCTGGCGGGCACGGTGGGCACGGGCAACATTGCGGGCGTTGCGGGCGCTATCGCCATCGGCGGGCCGGGCGCAGTGTTCTGGATGTGGTGCTCTGCGCTGCTGGGTATGTGCACCAAATTTGCGGAGGTCACGCTCGCTGTACATTTTCGGGAGCGCAGCGCCACCGGCGAGTGGGTCGGCGGCCCCATGTACTACATTAAAAACGGTCTGGGCAGGCACTGGCAGTTCCTGGCCGTGCTCTACTCGCTGTTCGGCGTGCTGACGGTTTTTGGCACCGGCAACGCGACCCAGGTCAACACCATCGTCGCCGCCATCGACACGGCCCTGACGGAGTTCAATGTGGTCGGTCAGAACGCGCTTCCCACCCTGAACCTCGTTGTCGGCATCGTTGTGGCGATGCTCGTCGCCATGGTGCTGCTGGGCGGCATCAAGCGTATCGGCAGCGTCAGTGAACGGCTGGTGCCCTTCATGGCACTGTTCTACATCGTGCTGGCTGTGGGCGTCGTTATTCTGAACATTCAGCGCTTCCCGGCGGTGATCGAGGCCGTCTTTGCAGGTGCGTTCAACCCGGCGGCCTTCACGGGCGGCACCATCGGCAGCCTGTTCATCAGTATGCAGAAGGGCGTCTCCCGCGGCATCTTCTCCAACGAGGCAGGCCTTGGTACGGGTTCCATCGCCCACGCCTGTGCTGACACGAAAAAGCCGGTCAAGCAGGGCATGTTCGGCATCTTTGAAGTCTTTGCGGACACCATCGTCATCTGCACGCTGACGGCTATGGTCATTCTGTGCAGCGGCACGACGGTCAACTACGGCACCGCCGCGGGCGCGGAGCTGACGATCTCCGGCTTTACCACGACCTACGGCGGCTGGGCATCCATCTTCACGGCGGTGGCACTGTGCTGCTTTGCTTTCTCCACTATCATCGGCTGGGGGCTGTACGGCTCACGCTTTATCGCATTCCTCTGCCGCAGCGACAAGGTCGTGCGCCCCTTCTTCGTGGTGTACTCCTTCGTTTCCATCCTGGGTGCTACGATGGACCTGGGCCTGATGTGGAGCATTGCCGATACCTTCAACGGTCTGATGAGCATCCCGAACCTGATTGCGCTGCTGCTGCTTTCCGGCACGGTGGCGCAGCTGACAAAGGAATATTTTGAAAAGGAAAAGGTGTAAGAAATGTTTGTAGGAACTTGGTGGTCCCTGATGCCGCCGATCATCGCCATTCTGCTGGCGCTGTTCACAAAGGAAGTCTATCTCTCGCTGTTCGCTGGCTGTGCGCTGGGTGCGCTGCTGGTGGCAGAGTTTCACCCCTGGGTCGCGTTTGACACACTGTTCAACACGATGATCGACAGCGTTGACTTCTCGATTCTGATGTTCATGATCCTGCTTGGCATGGTCGTTATGCTCATGCAGGAGTCCGGCGGCACCCGCGCTTATGGTGAGTGGGCGGCGAAAAAGCTCAAGAGCAAGCGCGCCACCCTCGTGGCGACCTCGCTGCTGGGTGCGCTGATTTTTGTAGACGACTACTTCAACTGCCTGACCGTCGGCTCCGTAATGCGCCCGGTTACCGACAAGTACAAGGTTTCCCGCGCCAAGTTGGCTTACCTCATCGACGCCACGGCGGCCCCGGTCTGCATCATTGCGCCGATCTCGTCCTGGGCGGCGGCGGTCAACTCCTACGTCCCGGCGGGCAGCTCGATGTCCGGCTTTGAGATGTTCGTCCGCACGATCCCGTTCAACCTGTACGCGATGCTGACGCTCTACATGGTGTTCTTTACCTCGCTGCTGGGCTTCGACTTCGGCCTGATGAAAAAGCACGAGCGCAACGCCGCCCACGGTGACCTGTTCACCTCGGGCGGGGAGGCATTCCAAAACCAGGAAATTAAGGACCCCACCGAGGGCGGTAAATTCGCCAAGGGCAAGGTCATTGACCTGATTGCACCGATGATCGTCATGATCTTTACGGCCATCGCCACGATGATCTGGACCGGCTACCTGAACGGCGGCACGAACCTTGTCGAGGACTTTGCCAACTGCTCCTCGTCGGAGTCGCTGGTCTTTGCGGGCCTTGTCACGGTGGGCTTCCTGCTGCTGTTCTACCTGCCGCGCCGCGTTATTGGCTTTAAGGACTTCATGAACTCCGTGCCCGAGGGCGGCAAGCTGATGATGCCGCCCATCCTGATTCTGGTGCTGGCCTGGACGCTGAAGGGCATGACCGACGCGCTGGGCATCGGCGACTTTGTGCGCCAGGCCGTCAGCCTGAATGAGGGTCTCATGCGCTTTGTGCCGCTGCTGATCTTCTGCATTGCGATTTTTATTGCGTTCTCCTCCGGCACCAGCTGGGGCACGTTTGCGATTTTGGTCCCCATCGTCGTCAATATGTTCTCCGAGACGGACCCCACCATGATGATCGTGGCGGTATCCGCGGTGCTGGCGGGTGCGGTCTGCGGCGACCATATTTCGCCGATCTCGGATACGACCATCATGTCCAGCTCCGGTGCACAGTCTAACCACATCAACCACGTGCAGACCCAGATGCAGTACGCCATGGTCGTCGTGGCGGCCTGTGTGCCCGGCTACCTGATCGCGGGCTTTACCGAAAACTGGCTCATCACGCTGGTGTCGTCGCTTGCCATTCTGACCGCAGCCCTGCTGTATCTGCGCAGGCGCAGTCTGGCCGAGGACGCCAGGGCATAAAGAAAAAACAGTGCTTTCCAAGCGGAAGGCACTGCTTTTTTTGTAGGGGCGACCATTGGTCGCACGCAGCCGTTTGCGGCGGCGAAAAGCCCCGCGGGTCGTCGAGGACGCCGACCCCTACACCGTAGGGACAAATTCCGTATCCGCCCGGCCCAAAGCTTTTACTTCAGCGTACCGTCCAGAATCTGCTGGTAATACCACGGCTTCTCGGCGTGGAATACCCGCCCGGCGAGATGCGCAAACCGCGGGTCGCTGATTTGCGCAGGAAAGCGCAGCTCCCACGCGCAGAGCGCCTGATACTTGAACCGCAGCTCGCGGTTGGCGGCGTTGTTGCCGTACTTGGAATCACCCAGAATCGGGCAGCCGATGTGTGCTAAATGCGCGCGGATCTGATGGGTGCGCCCGGTCACAAGCTCGACCTCCAACAGGGCCAGCCGTCCGCTGACAGCCAGCGTTTCATACCCGGTGATGACCTCCTTCGCACCGCCCGCCGTCGTGTCGGTGATGCGCACAATGCCGCGCTCGGCGTCCTTCAAAAGGTAGTCGCGCAGCAGGGCGGCGGGCGGGTTCGGGCGGCCAAACGTCACGCAGAGGTAGCGCTTTTCAATATCGCGCGCCTTAATGGCGGCGGTCAGAAACGCCTCCGCTGCACTGTTCTTCGCCAGCAGCACCAGCCCGCTTGTACCGGTGTCCAGCCGGTGGCAGAGCACGGCGTGGGCGGTCTTGCCCTCGGCGGCCAGCTTCGTTTGCACGCGGCGGAGCAGCGTGTCACTGTCCGGGCCGTCCACAGCGATGCCTGCGGGCTTGCTGGCAATGATGATGTCGTCGTCCTCATACACAAACACGGCGGCGGGGGTGGGGCGGTTCTCCAGCTGGTCGTCGTTCAGGAACAGCTTGATAATATCGCCGTTCTGCACGCGGGTGGAGAGTGGCTGCTTCTTGCCGTTCAGCTTGATCTTGTTCTCGCGCAGGGCCTTGTTCAGCCGCCCCATGCCCAGAGCGGGGAACTGGTCCATCAGGTACTTGTCCAGCCGCACGGGCAGCAGGCTTTTTACATGCAGTTCTTTCATTTTGTCGTCAACTCCTGATCCCACAAAACCGTGGCATCCTCAATATCCAAGGTGACCATCAGCCAACCGGCGTCGTGGTCATCGACCTTCAAAATCGGGTATTCCTGCCCGCCCGCGCAAAGCAGCGCCGCACCGTCCAGCTTAGCACGCGCAAACGGGGAATCCTTAAAGCAGACGGTCTGCTTTGTCTCGTCCAGCACGCCGCGGTTCCACAGCGCGTCGGTGTAGTCTGCCAGGCGCAGGGGATAGTCCTCGTCGTAGGGCGCGCACAGAGCGTCAAACGTTTGTCCCTGCAGCCCCGGCGCAATGACATACCAGCTGGCGCTGCCGTCGGCGCTCGTCACGCGCCCGCACCAGGCCAGCGCCTTGACCGGCTCCACGGCCTGCAAAAAGGCACCCTCGTCCTCGAACAGGTAGAGCGTGTCACTCTGCGGCGTGCCCGCGTCCAGAGCGTCCAGCGCGGTTTGGCGCTCGGCGGCAAGAGCAGTCTCGTCGTAGCGGGCGGCGAACGGATCGTTCGTCGTCATGCCGTTGTCGGCAGCCCACAGCGCCAAGTGCAAGCTGTCGGCCTGCATGCCCTGCACGGATTCGATGTGGCGGTACTGTGCCGCGCTCTGCCAGAAATCGCTGTCCAACTCGGACGGGAACGCGTCCGTGACCTGCGCGGCCTGCATGGCGTCGTGCCGCTGGAAAAGCGCCGGGCTTACATCCCACAGCTGCACGGCGGTAAACAGTGCGACCCAGACGGCCCCGCGGGGCAGACGCGCCAGCCCTGCGAACGCTGCCAGCGTCAGCAGGTAGTAGACGGGCCAGAACAGCCGCCCGCCGGAGCGAAAGACCGAGAACAGCTTAATAAAGGAAGCGGGCAGCGGCAGCGTGGCCAGCGTCACGCCGTTGGCGGTGATGACGTTGCTGACGGCAAACGCGGTCAGCACAGCGCAGACCGCACACAGCGCCCAGTGACGGCGCACAGTGCCCAGGATATGCCGCCGCGCTGACACGACCACGACAGGCAGTGCAGCCAGCACGCCCAGCCCCAGATAGGCAAAGGCGTCATAGTTGCCGCCGACCTGATTCTGTGCGGGCAGCAGGCGGCTGTACAAAACGCCGTTCACACCCGCCGGGTTCCACAGCGCGTTCAGGTTCATGGCAAAATAGCCGTACAGCGCCTGCCCGCCGCTGGTGGCTGTGCCGTAAAGCAGCCCCAGCGCCCAGCCCAGCGCCGCGGTGCAGAGCATATTGCCGCCCAAAAACAGCGCGGGCCGCAGCCATTGCCGCTGCTTTACGGCGTACTCAAGCAAAAGCGCCAGTGTGACAGCGTAGGTCATGGGCAGAAAATACGGGTGGATACCGACGGCCAGAATGTTGATGACAAACAATCCGCGCGACGCAAACCGGCTCTGCCGGCGGCAGACAAAATAACAGTACAGCGCCGCCAGCACAAGCCACTGCGCGCCGAGCGAGGTGTGCCGGAACGCGCGCTCCAGTAAAATCGGGCTGGCCGCAAACACAAGCGAGCCCGCCAAAGGAGCGGCAAGCCCCTCAGCAAACAGCCCACACAGCAGCGCCGCAAAGCCGCCCTGCAAAGCAAAGCAGACAAGGGTAAACCAGCCGAAATACTGGAACGTCCCGCCCAGCGCTGCCGCCAGCGGGCGGCACAGCACAGCCAGCAGCGGGATAGAATCGGTGTACGCAACGCTGACGCCCTGCGGCGCGTTGATGGCCTGCGTTACGCCGAGCGGCCAGCCCAGCGCACTGCTTCGGTAGAACAGCCAGCCCGCGTAGTGCTGCTGGATGTCCTTTTCAATGTAGCCGCCGCGGCAGAAGGCGTCGTTGGCTGCGTCCAGTGGTGCAAGGCCGTACACCAGCAAAAATACGGCAGCGCCGAGCAGCGCCCCCAGCCAGAACAGCCGGGCGCTGCGGGTAGATTTATGGTTCAGCATACCATGCCTCACAGGATTCAATAGAAAAAGCCGAAACAACCGGTAAAGCTGTTTCGGCTCGGGTAAATGCCGCTGACCGGGATCGAACCGGTACGGTATCGCTACCGAGGGATTTTAAGTCCCTTGCGTCTGCCAGTTCCGCCACAGCGGCATAATATATGTATTGTAGCGCAAGAAGGCGGAAATGTCAATCTTCCTGCCGCGTCTTTTTGCCGTCTTTTTGCGGAACGGGTGCAAAAAGCGGATTCCCCGCCCGACGGCACAAAAAATTCACCTTCTGCCGCTTGTGCTTTTGCTTTGAATTTGTTATACTAATATGGTATGTTTGGATAGGTACGCCCATTTGAGCGTTTATATAAGGAGAAATTCACTTGGAAAAACTGACCTACACCCACAACGATGCCGCCGCCAAGGCGCTGGCGGCGTTCTATGAGACACCGCCGCTGGCGTATGTGCGCAGCTACGGCTGCCAGCAGAACGTCAACGACGGCGAGAAGATCAAGGGCGTTTTGCAGGATGTCGGCTACGGCCTGTGCGACAATGTCGAACACGCCGACCTCATCCTGTTCAACACCTGCGCCGTGCGTGAGCACGCCGAGCAGCGCGTTTTCGGCAATGTCGGCGCGCTGAAAAAGCTCAAGGAGCAGAACCCGCGTCTGATGATCGGTGTCTGCGGCTGCATGGCCCAGCAGGAGCACATCGTCGAAAAGCTGCGCCAGAGCTACCCCTATGTGGACCTTGTCTTTGGCGTGGACGGCATTGACCGGCTGCCCGCCATGCTGGCCGAGCGCATTCGCAAGGGCAAGCGCTATCTGGAAAAGCCCGCCGAGCGCAACGCCGTGGTCGAGGAGCTGCCCATCCGCCGCGATTCCGGCTTCCGCGCGTGGCTGCCCATCATGTACGGGTGTGACAACTTCTGCACCTACTGCATCGTGCCCTACGTCCGCGGGCGGGAACGCAGCCGCGAGCCCGCCGCAATTCTGGCGGAGTTCAGGCAGCTTGTCGAGCAGGGCTATAAGGAGATCACCCTCCTGGGCCAGAACGTCAACAGCTACGGCAAGGGGCTGGAACATCCCATCGACTTTGCCGACCTTTTGAACCTGCTGTGCGAAGTCCCCGGCGACTACCAGATCCGCTTCATGACGAGCCACCCGAAGGACGCCAGCCGCAAGCTCATCGACACGATTGCCGCGCAGGAGCATCTGTGCAAGCATATCCACCTGCCCGTGCAGTCCGGCTCGGACCGGCTGCTCAAGGAGATGAACCGCCACTACAACGTCGCGCAGTACATGGATCTGATCCGCTACGCCAAGGAAAAAATTCCCGGTGTGACCTTCTCCAGCGACATCATCGTCGGCTTCCCCGGCGAGACGGAGGAGGACTTTGCCGCGACGCTCGACCTCATCCGTGAGGTGGGCTATATGCAGCTGTTTACCTTCATCTATTCCAAGCGCGCCGGCACCCCGGCGGCCAAGCTGCCCGACCCAACGACCCACGCTGAGAAGGCCGCCCGCATGGACCGCCTGCTGAAAACGCAGGAGGAGTTCGCCTTTGCCGCCACCGCCGCCATGGCAGGCCGGACCGTCCGTGTGCTGGTCGAGGCTGCGGGCCGCAATGAGGGCACCGTCAACGGACGCCTCGACAACAATCTGGTCGTGGAGTTCAAGGCTCCTGAAAGTCTTATCGGCCAGTGGGCCGACGTCCACATCACCGGCTCGCGCGCCGCACTGCTGGTGGGCGAGCTTGCTGAATAAACCTATGGCAACACCGCATAATTCCCGCCTTACGGCTTAAGCGCCGCTCCGGCGGCTGCGGCACGGCATCTGCGTTGCCAAAATGCTCGATAATACACAAAGTATTATCTGCGCTTTTGGCTTAGCAGCTGCCGCACCTCGCTCGCCGTATCGGCACTTAGAATTATGCGGTATTGCCCTATACATTATATTTATAAGGAGAATTTTACAATGGATTGCATTGATCTTTTCAAGAAAGCCGCCGCTGCCCTGCAGACTGACCCCCGCTACCTGGAGCTGGACGCTGCCCGCCGTGAGAACGATATGGACGAGGAGCTGCAGAACATGATCGGTGAGTTCAACCTCGCCCGCCTCGATCTGAACAATGAGAGTGCCAAGGCCGAGACCGATGCCGCCCGCGTGGCCGAGCTGAACCAGCGCGTCAACGACCTGTACAGCCAGATCATGGCCAGCGAGGGCATGGTCCGCTACAACGCCGCCAAGGCCGAGTGCGAGGCAATGGTCAGCCACATTGACGCCATCATCAACACCGCTATGAACGGCGGCGACCCCATGACCGTGCAGGCCCCCACCGGCGGCTGCACCGGCAGCTGCTCCACCTGCGGCGGCTGCCACTAAAGCTTGAGGCGCGGTAGGAAACTGTAGGGGCGAGCATTGCTCGCCCGTCACTTCCCGTTGCCGCCCATAGCCCGGGCAAACGGCCCGCGGGCGGGCAATGCCCGCCCCTACAAAGCAACGTATCAACCAGACAAAAACAGGAGTGTGAAACATGGCCGAGCAAGCAGTATCGCCCATGATGCAGCAGTATTTTGAAATCAAAAAACAGCATCCCAACGAGATTCTGTTCTACCGCGTCGGTGACTTCTATGAAATGTTCTACGACGACGCGCTGACGGCTTCGCGGGAGCTGGAGCTGACGCTGACCGGCAAAAACTGCGGCAAGGAAGAACGTGCCCCTATGTGCGGCGTGCCGTTCCACTCCTACGAGACTTACATGGCGCGCCTGGTCGCTAAGGGCTACAAGGTTGCCATCTGTGAGCAGATGGAGGATCCAGCCCTCGCCAAGGGTCTTGTCAAGCGCGACATCATCCGCGTTGTCACGCCGGGTACGGTCATTGAAAGCAGCATGCTGTCCGAGGATAAAAACAACTATCTGGCGAGCATTTACTGCAAGCGCACCCGCGGCCGCTGGCGTGCGGGCGTCTGCTTTGCGGACGTTTCCACCGGCGAGGCCTACGCCACCGAGCTGAACGCTGAAAAAATCGGCGGAGCCATCATCACCGAGCTGTGCCGCTATATGCCCAGCGAGATTTTGATCTGCCCGCCGATGCTTGACTTTAAAGATGTCACGACCTACATCAAGCAGCACACGAACGCCCTGGTCGAGCTGCGCGAGGATGCCTGCTTTAAGGACGCCGTCATGGAGCAGACCATGGCCGACCAGTTCGGCGCCGACTGGCGCACGACCCTCGGCTATGAGAAGGACGCGCTTGTCCCGTATGCTGTGGCGGCGCTTCTCAACTACCTGCACGAGACCCAAAAGCACGGCGTTGAGCGCATCAAGACCGTGCAGAACTACGCCGACGCACAGTATATGCGCCTGTCGCCTGTGACCCGCGCAAATCTGGAACTGACCGAGACGATGCGCGGGCGCGAGAAGCGCGGCACGCTGCTCTGGGTGCTCGACAAGACCGAAACCTCGATGGGCAAGCGCCTGCTGCGCTCCTGGATCGAGCAGCCCCTTGTGGACGCCAACGCCATCAACGCGCGGCTCTGTGCGGTGCAGGCACTCTATTCTGCCAGCATTGCCCGCGCCGATTTGAAAGAAGCCCTCGGCCATGTCTTTGACATTGAGCGGCTGACGACCCGCATTCTCTACGGCTCCGCCACTCCGCGCGAGGTCAAGGCACTGGGGGATACCTGCGCCATGCTGCCCCAGGTCAAGGCCCAGGCTGCAGCCTGCGGTGCGCCGCTGCTGACGCAGCTGGCTGACCAGATCGACCTGCTCGAGGATGTTTTGCAGAACATCCAGACCGCCCTTGTGGATGACCCGCCCGCCAACATGAAGGACGGCGGCGCTATCCGCGCGGGCTTCAACAGCGAGGTCGATGAGCTGCGCGACATCATGCACGGCGGCAAGGGGTATCTGTCAAACCTTGAGGCCCGCTACCGCGAGGAAACCGGCATCCCCAAGCTGAAGATCGGCTTCAACAAGGTGTTCGGCTACTATATTGAGGTCAGCCGCTCCTACACCGACTCGGTGCCCGATACCTTCACCCGCAAGCAGACGCTGACGACGGGCGAGCGCTACATCACGCCCGAACTGAAGGAGCTGGAAAATAAGATCCTCGGCGCAAACGAGCGCCTGCTGGTTCTGGAACACCAGCTGTTTGCCGACCTGCTTTCGTCGATCTCCGCCGAGGTCGTCCGCATCCAGCGCACGGCATCGGCTGTGGCCCAGCTCGATGTGCTGGCAGGCTTTGCCGAGGCGGCGCTGCAAAACAACTACGTCATGCCAAACGTGGATGAGAGCGGTGTTATGGAGATCAAGGAGGGCCGCCACCCGGTCATTGAACAGATGCTCAAGGGCAGTCTGTTTGTGCCCAACGATACGATGCTCGACGAGGACGAGAACCGGATGCTGCTCATCACCGGCCCGAACATGGCCGGTAAATCTACGTACATGCGCCAGAATGCGCTGATTGCCCTGATGGCGCAGATCGGCAGCTTTGTGCCTGCCGCCGCGGCGCATATCGGCGTGGTGGATGCCATCTTCACCCGCGTCGGCGCGTCGGATGACCTCGCCGCCGGGCAGTCGACCTTCATGGTCGAGATGACCGAGGTTGCGGAGATCCTGAAAAACGCGACGAAGGACAGCTTGGTGATTCTGGATGAAATTGGCCGCGGCACTTCGACGTTTGACGGCATGAGCATTGCGCGCAGTGTGGTAGAATTTATCTGCGAGAACATCGGCTGCAAGACGCTGTTCGCCACGCACTACCACGAGCTGACGAGCATGGAGCAGGATATTCACGGCGTCAAAAACTATAATATCGCCGTCAAAAAGCGCGGCGAGGACATCACGTTTTTGCGCCGCATTGTGGCAGGCCCCGCCGACGACAGCTACGGCATCGAGGTCGCGAAGCTCGCGGGTCTGCCCGGCAGCGTGACAAAGCGCGCCCACGCCGTGCTGCGCCAGCTGGAGGCCAGCGCACCGGGACGCAATAACACGATGCAGCTCGATTTTGACACCGTCGAGGCTTACAACAACCCCAGCGTACCCAGCGAGGTCGTCGAAAAGCTCCACAATGTAGACATTGAGACACTGACCCCGCTGGAGGCGCTGAACTTCCTGTACGAGCTGAAAAATACACTGGACAAAGACTAAAGGCAGGTGAAAACCATGGCGGAAATTCGTGTACTGGACAAGCATACCGCAGAGCTGATCGCGGCGGGCGAGGTCGTCGAACGGCCCGCCTCCGTGGCGAAGGAACTGCTGGAAAATGCCATTGACGCAGGCGCGACGCAGATCACGCTGTCGGCGGTGCGCGGCGGCATCCAGCAGCTGCAAATCGTAGATAACGGTTCAGGCATAGAAGCGGAATATATCGATAAAGCGTTTATCCGCCATGCCACCAGCAAGATCGCGACGGCAGAGGACCTCGGGCACATCCATACCTTGGGCTTCCGCGGCGAGGCACTTGCCTCCATTGCCAGCGTTGCCCGCGTCGAGGTGCTGACCCGCACAGAGGCCGACGAGTACGCCTGCTGCTACCGCATCGAAGGCGGCGAGGAGCGTGGGATGGAGCCCGGTGCGCGCCCCGTCGGCACGACCATCACGGTCAGTGACCTGTTTTACAACACGCCCGCCCGCATGAAGTTTTTGAAAAAGGACGCCAGCGAGGGCACGTTTGTGGCTGAGACCGTCCTGCACGCGGCGCTGTCCCACCCGGAGATCAGCTTCCGCTATCTGCGCGACGGCAAGCAGCAGTATGTGACCCCAGGCGACGGCGACCTGCGCAGTGCGGTCTACGCGGTCCTGGGCCGTGAATTTGCCCGCGACCTGCTGCCCGTGGACGGCGGCAGCGAGCTGTACCATGTGACCGGCCTGGTCACGCCGCCGCGTGCCTGCCGCGCCAGCCGCGGTGCGCAGCATTTCTTTGTTAATGGCCGCTACGTCAAAAACCGCACAATGATGGCGGCACTCGAAAACGCCTACAAGGGCACGATGATGCAGGGCAAGTTCCCGGGCGCGGTGCTCATGCTGGAGCTGCCGCCCGACATGGTCGATGTCAACGTCCACCCGGCGAAAACCGAAATTCGCTTTGCGAAAGAGAGTGACGTCTTTGACGCTGTCTACCGTGCCGTGCGCGCCGCGCTGGCAACGCCCGGCAGCGGCGAGTGCCGCTTTGAGATGGGCCACACCGCGCCCGAAGAAAAGTCCGGGCAGACCGTGCTGCAGCCCGCCGCCCCGGCACCTGCCGCGCGGCCCGCTGCGACCCAGCCGAAAAAGGGCGGCTTCACGACGCTGTCCGCGGCAGAATACCGCGCTTTGAACGGCCTGACCGCGCCCGTGCCTGTGCGCCCGCTGTCGACGGCGCAGGGCGTTCAGAATGCACAGGGCACACAGCCTGTCCCGGGCGTGCTGGAGGCACAGTCCCCGAAGCCCGCCTACACGGCGGGGCCCGCACCGAGACCGCTGACCCCGGTCACGCCGGTGACGGCGGTTGAAACGCCCGCGTCGGAGCCCGTAACGATTCCCGCCCCGCAGCCGATGCCCCACGCCGCCAGCGATGACACGGTGCTGGACATCCTGCCGGAGCTGCCCGACGAGGCCCCCGCGACAGACCCCGAGACGGATTACGTTCGGAATGACCCGCATGCTTTAAGCGCCCTGCCCGACATGGTCAGCACACGTCCCGAGCAGACGACGCTGACTCCGCCGCCTGCAAGTGAGCCGCTGCGCCTTGTCGGCGAGGTGTTCAAGACCTATATCATCACCGAGCGCGGCAGTGAGATTTGCCTTATCGACAAGCACGCTGCGCATGAGCGCATTCTGTTTGAGCAGCTGGCCAGGGACTACGGCAGCGTGCCGTCCCAGATGCTGCTCGTCCCCGTGCAGGTCAATCTGACCGCCGCGGAAAAACAGGCCGTTTTGCAGAACCTTGACCTTCTGACCGATGCCGGCATCGAGGCCGAGGACTTCGGCGGCTCGACGGTTGTCGTACGCGCCGTGCCCGCGGACGTGCCGGTGGACGATGTAGAGGATATGATCGTGGAGCTGGCGGCAAAGCTCGCCGACGGCGGACGCGATGCCCTGCGTGAAAAGACCGAGTGGGTGCTGCATTCCATCGCCTGCCGCGCGGCCATCAAAGCAGGGGACCGCACGAACGCCGCCGAGATGCTCGCGCTGGCCCAGCGCATCATGGACGGCACAATCCCGCCGTTCTGCCCGCACGGGCGGCCCTGCGTATTGAAAATCACCCGGAAGGAGCTGGAAAAGCAGTTTGGCCGACTTGTCTAAACCCCGCGTCGTCGCCGTCGGCGGGCCGACGGCCAGCGGCAAGACCGCACTTTCCGTCGCGTTGGCCAGAGCCTTTGACGGCGAGATCATCAACGCAGACTCGATGCAGATTTACAAGAATCTCGACGTAGGCACGGCGAAGCCGAGTGCGGAGGAGCGGCAGGGGATACCGCATTATCTTTTGGACTTTCTGTCGCCGGAGACCCCTTACAGCGTGGCGGACTTCACCGCCGCCGCTGACCCGCTGATACGGGACATCACGGCCCGCGGCAGACTGCCCCTCGTCGTGGGCGGCACGGGGCTGTATATCACCAGTCTTTTGAGCGGTATGGCGTTTGCCCCGGAAAAGACCGACCCCGCCATCCGCGCCCGATTACAGGCGCGGGCGGACACCGAGGGCAGCGCGGCACTTTACGCCGAGCTGCAAAGGATCGACCCCGACTACGCCGCTCAGGTCCACCCCAACAACCTGCCGCGCGTCATCCGCGCACTGGAGCTGTTTGAAGCCGCAGGCCGCCGCATGAGCGACCAGCGCCGCGAGGCCAGGCCCGCCGAGGCACCCTACCATGCGCTCTGCCTCTGCCTGACCTGCCGGGACCGCGCAGTGCTGTACAGCCGCATTGACCGCCGCGTGGACGAAATGGTCGAAAACAGTGTGCTGGACGAAGCAAGGCAGGTCTACGACCACCGCGATGCCTACCGCACGGCGGCGCAGGCCATCGGCTACAAGGAATTCTTCCCGTACTTTGAGGGCACGGCCAATCTGACCGAATGCACCGAGCGTCTCAAGCAGGCAACGCGCAACTACGCCAAGCGCCAACTGACCTGGTTCCGCCGCCAGAACGACGCGGTGTGGCTCTATCTGGATGAGGAGGATGTCACCGAGCGCGCCTGCACGCTGGTGCGGGCCTTTTTGCACAACGAGGAATAACGGAAAGACTAACTATTAAAAGTCAAGGCCCAAAACAAAATTTTCGAGAGAAATTT
>ENA-UOOA01004255-UOOA01004255.1-human-gut-metagenome-genome-assembly--contig:-P61old-NODE-4255-length-16522-cov-33.410518_pt1 | contig 16522 bp, 10 predicted proteins | sample MGYA00242467_ERZ724014 | MGnify/ENA metagenome assembly ERZ724014
CGTACTGACGGATAAGTAAGCACTCTCGTGCCGGCTACTCCCTTTCACTTATATATTATGATATGTCAACGCAGTGTATTCGTCAATAGAAAATCTAAACTATTTTATCTCCGGCTGGAATTTCTTTATATCACTTGCTATCTCACCGCTTAAAAGAAGCATACAGATGAGGTTTGGAATAGCCATAAGCGCGTTTGCGATATCTGAGAAGTTCCACACCAGGCTCAGAGTCTGTGTACAGCCTATGTATGCAACGAGTGAGAAAATCACCCTGTAAACCATGTTAAACCTGTGTGTGCCAAGCAAATACTCAAAGGCCTTCTCTCCGTGATACTCCCAGCCAAGTATTGTCGAAAAAGCAAACAGGGTGATACCTATTGTCACAAGCCATCCTCCTCCTGTTCCAAGCACTGTCTTAAAGGCCGCTATGGTGATATCAGAGCCTGTCAGATAGTCTCCGGCAGCATCTTTCATGCCAAGCACACCTGATGATGCAATTGCCAGTCCGGTAATTGTACAAACAACTATTGTATCCCAGAAGGTTCCTGTCATGTTGATATAACCCTGGCGTACCGGATTGTCGGTTGTGGCTGCCGCTGCTGTGATTGCAGCTGAACCCATGCCTGCCTCATTTGAGAAAACACCTCTGGCTACACCATAACGCATAGCATTCATCATTGACGCTACGATTGTTCCACACATTCCGCCACCCACTGCCTCGACAGAAAATGCCATCTTGAAAATCATTGCAATGCCGGCCGGAAGGTTAGAAATATTTCCTATTATTACTATAAGTCCACAGATTACATAGAAGATAGCCATTACAGGCACAACAACCGATGAAACCTTTGATATTGACTTGATACCACCTACGATGATAAGAAGTGCAAACACTGTAATAATTATTCCTGACAGCCAGGTTGGCACATTGAAGGTAGCCTTTAATGCACCTGATATAGAGTTTCCCTGTGTCATGTTTCCGATTCCAAACGAAGCTACCACTGCAAAAAATGCAAAAAGCCATGCTAAAACAGCTCCAAGCTTCTTATTCTTTATTCCCTTTTTCATCGTATACATCGGGCCACCGCTCATTTCGCCCTTTTCATTTACCTCCCGGTATTTGATGGCAAGCATACACTCAGAGAATTTTGATGTAAGTCCAAAGGCTGCTGAAATCCACATCCATACCAGTGCTCCCGGTCCTCCGGAAACCATAGCTGTAGCGACACCTACTATATTGCCTGTACCGATTGTAGCTGCAAGCGCCGTGGTCAGTGCCGAGAACGGTGATACATCACCCTCTCCTCTGCTCTTTGTGCGAGCCTCCTTGCTGAGTGTGCTCTTTAGCGCATATCCCAGGTTTCTCCATGTAAGAAATCTCGTCCGAAATGTCAGATAAATTCCTGTTCCAACCAAGAGCACCAGCATAACCGGCCCCCAGACAAAGTCATCAATTGCCGAAATAACATTGCTCAATTCTTTCATAATACACCCTCGCTTTCCTCCAACCATGCATAAAAATGCAAAAAGAGCGATGTATGAACAACATCGCTCTTTTGTTGGATTACTTATTAAATTAAATCCCATTTTAAACTTTTTTCGGAATATGTCAAGAGAAAGTTTTTCTTGCCTTTAAACTAAATCATTTACCTATATTATTTACGGTTTGGCTTTTTCGCAAAAAGAGCTGCTCCCACAAGACTTATCGATGCAAACGCCAAAGCGAGCATGCCCATAAGAGGGTTTGTATCACCTGTCTTTGAAGCCTTCTTTACTGTTGTATTCTTTGCTGTATTTGCGTTTGTGTTTGTCTTATTATTTCCGTTTGAAACTGTTGTTCCTGTTCCATTGCCTGTTCCTGTAGATTCTGAACCTGTTCCGATACCTGATCCACCCTGCTGTCCGCCTGAAGGATTTGAAGAAGTCTCTTTCTTCTTGAGGCTTTCAATAGCCTTGTTGAGTGACTCTGTTGCATTATCAACCTTTGCCTGATTATCCTTCTGCTCTAATACTGCCTTTGCACTTGCAAGCATCTCAGAGAATGTCTTCCAGCTCTCGGCTGTATAGTCAGCTTCTTTTAAGTTTTCTGCCTTTGCGATAGCACTCTCAAGAGCTACTGTGTCGATAACTACAGGTTTTACATATGTGAATGTATATGCCTCGTAGCCTGTTGCATTTACAGTGATCTCGAATGTATTTTCCTCTGCAAATGCAGCCGCTGTTGTATCGATCGTACCATCTTCCTTGATGATAGTAACTGCACCTCTACCTGATGCTGCGTACTCCTTGCCGTTTACACTTACACTTGTGATCTTTCGAATATAATCAGCAAACTGTGATGCTGCTGCACCATCTGCCATACCAAGCTTAGGTGACTCTGCATCGTTATTGTATGCTGCCGGGATTGCATCTGCAATAAGCTCAAATGTTGTTGTTACCGGTGCATATTTTTCTGACTTATCAGAGATTGTCAGTGTATATGCTATGTTCTCAAGAGTTTTAGGATAAGTAATAACAAGCTTCTTCTCTACGTTATTGACCTCTGCTGCTAATGTAGCAACACCTGCTGTTGCTGCAGCCTCTTCATTTACTTCAAATCCTTTGATTTTATTTCCGCTTGCGTCTGTAAATGTATACTCAGCGTCAAAATCCTCCGGAAGTGATACTGTAAGCTCTGTCTGTCCTGCTGTTACCTTTGCGTTTTCTACTGCTGCTGATGTAGTAGTCTTTACAGGAACGTAAATTCCATTATCACCACCAACTGCTACTTCAAAGATACCCTTATCTGTATAATAAGTTACTTTGTTGATATGCTGTCCCATCATTGCTGCATAGTGAGCTGATGATGTAGTGCATCCATGTACCTGTGTTGTAAAGCCTGTAGACCATGCGAGTTCTTCTACTCTCCAGATGTTTTCGATATGGCGCATTCCATAATCATTGCCCTCTTTAGTGCTTACGATAACACCATAGATTGCAGCAGTATCATTGTCACCATATCCCATTCCAGCCTTAAGACCGTCAAGGTTAAGCTGGTAATCACCATATTTTGAGTTTGTTGTAAATTCTGCCTCAACACCTTCGCTGATTGTTTTTACAACTCCGTTTGTCTTTCCAAATGAATAGCTTCCGTCTTCATTTATTGTTGCTGCTTTCCAGTATGAAGGAACTTCTGAAAGTACATAGTAAGAATAATCTCCACTCTCAAACAGGGCATCCTTGCCTGTGTATGTAGCGGTTGTTGTCTGTCCTCTGTTTGTAACAGTGATGTCTACTGAGCTTTCATCAGTAACCTGTGTATACTTATTATTTTTGTAGAAATCATCTGTTACCTTTACAGGGAAGGTTACACCATTTATGGCATCACCTGTAGCATCTGTATGGTATGAACCTGCTGCAAGTGAACCTGATCTTGTCTTTGATTTTGTAGCTGATGTGAAAGCGTCTACCTTTACATCATTAGATACATTTGCCTTGTAAAACTCATCATATGGAATGTTCATGAGTACATACTGTGATTTCAGGTTATTTACAGCGTCTGTGAGGTGTGATAATGCTTCCTTTGCTTCCGATTGCATGAGGTCAGTCTTTGCTAAAGCATCCTTTGCTTCCTTAAGCTCAATCTGCATATTTGACCATGTTTTGTCAGTATAAAGCTCCTGGGTCAGCTTATCAGCCTCCGAAACCTTATCAGAAAGAGCTTTCTTTGAAGTCTCATCTGCCGGTACCGGTGGTGTAACTATATTTGCAGCTGTTGCCTCAAAATTATATGTATAGTCCTCATATCCTAATGCATAAATTGTAACAGACCAGTATCCTGTTCCATCATATCCACTTGGCAGGCTGCATCTGAGCGAATCTGTGAGACCAAGCTGGATTCCCATAGACTTATGCATCCAGTTATCTGATGCAAACTTTGTGCCATATGTGGCAAGTGCTTTGGTTCTTGTGCTGTCATTACCATAATATGTCCACTTAACAGCCTGCATATTGGCTCCAAGATCACCATAGTTACCGTTAAAATCAACTCTTAAAAACTCTCCGTATGATCCGTTTGCAGCTTTAACTTCCGGCTCAAGTCCATCTGCTTTTTTAAGAGAAGACATTACACCTGAGTCATTTCCGGTTGCTCTGGCTGAGAATGAGAAGCTTCCGTCTGCAGTCTTTGTAGCAGTCTTAAGACCGTTTGTATCTGCGGTAACGTTTGCCACCTCTTCAATAACCTTAAGGTTATTCTCTCCATAACCGCCCTTCAACTCAGAACCATTCTCGTAAACTGTATATTTTGCCTTGAATGCCTCGTAATCCTCTGCTTTTACTTTTACAGGGACAAATTTAAGACCTGTTACTTTGTAATCTTTAAGGTTTAATGTAACAGAGTCGTTTGTAAATACACCTCTGTTATAGGTATACTCTGTCCCATCTGTCATAACAGCAATCTGCTTGTCTTTTCCGTCATCGCCTTTAACGGTTTTCCAATATGACAGATTAAGTGTTTTACCCTCTTCTGTCTCTACAACTGCATTGCACTGGAAGCTTCCTCTGTGAAGACCATGGTTTTTAGTAGCACGAGTTACTGTATCAAATGCACCTTTATCATACTCACCCTTTGCGTCTACCTCATCTGATGATGCTGTGCTTCCTGCTGCCTGTACTCCCTCAGCAGCCCAGTACTCTGCCCATGTAAGCCCTGCATAGCAGTATACATATTTTTCTTCTTTTACAAGTCCATTTACAGCAGCATTTAAAGCTGTTACCGCTGAGTCAACTGCTGTCTGCGACTCTTTTGCTGTAAGTGCGCTCTTTGCTGCTGTAAGAGCTTCCGATACCTTGCTCCATGTAGCTGCTGTATAATCAGACTCTGTAAGTGCCTCTGCTGACTTGATAGCAGACTCAAGAGCTGTAGTGTCCACTGCCACTTCATCTTTCTTCTCTGATGCCTGATCAATAGCTTTAAGAGCTGCTGCTTTGATAGCTGAAGATGTACATGTTGCACCTGAAACTGTATCCCAGCTACTTATTGTATCAACAGTTGCATCTTTACCAACAATTTTTGTATTTATTCCACCTCTGTTCGCATCAGTAGTACTCCATCTGACATACTTAGCATCATTAGACGTATATCCATTTCCCGGAGTTGTAACAATATCAGTTATTTTTCCGTCCTTTACTGTGAGGCTTACTTCTACATCATACTCTTCCCACTCATCTTCATTTGCCTCTGCATCTTCATTTCTTGTAACATGAGCAGTACTTATGTACGTCCCGTCAGCCGCCACCTGGCTACCTGTCACTGCAAATGCACTTGTCGGAAACATAGTGGCTGTCACCGATGCTGTCAGTGCAAATGTAAGAAATTTCTGTGCTAAAATCTTTCTCTTCATTTTTTCCTCCTTAAGATTTTAATGCTTTATAGTTAATGTGGCTGCCTTCTAATTTGCAATCCACAATTGCTACCCATTTCAATATTAAGCAGATATACGTAATTGATATCTATTCTCAATAAGTTAGTTCTCGCTAACCTATATTCAAAAAATTTTTCCCGCTTATTCCTACTGCGGGAAAGACTTTTTGTGCGACAATTCCTATCAAAAGTCCTGTCAGTGTGCCAGCCACAAGAAGTGGTGGCAGATAATACACCACCGCAGTGCTTTTAAGCACTATCGCAGCGGCCAAAAGCTGTCCTATGTTGTGGCTGATTCCACCAGCCACGCTAACACTGACCATCGAAAATTTATCTGTTTTCTTTATAATAAGCATTACCGTAAGACTCAGCAGACCACCTGCCAGACTGTATATGATGGAAACACCATTTCCAAACATAAAGCCCACGAGAAATATCCTCATTATCACTACAGTAAGTACCTCACAAGGCCCAAGGAAAAATATTCCAAGAACAGTGACCAGATTTGCCACTCCCAGCTTAATACCCGGAATGCCTATGCTTATCGGAATAAGGCTCTCCACATAACTGAATATCATCGCAAGCGCCACAAGCATGGCGCCGTATGCTATTTTTCCTGATTTAGTCATATTTCTTTTCATTTAGTTTTGTTCTCCATAATACCTGCATGCTACACACCAAGCCATATACATATAGCTATAAGTATCGCAGCTCTTATACCGGTAAACCAAAGCTCATTTCCACGCAGCTGCTTTATACCTGTATGAATATTGCTCTTTGGACATATTCCGTTACATTTCTGACACTGGAAGCAGTCACCTGATATCCTGCCTGAGCCATCATCCGGCAAGCCTATGTCACACGGACATGTCTTCTCACAGGCGCCGCAGCCCTTTATACAGCCTGCCCTGTCCCTGTGCAAGGTAAAGGTAGCTGCTATAGGGAGTATTGAAAAAACAGCTCCCATCGGACACATAAAGCGGCAGAAAAATCTCTCCTGCACACACATACCGATGATTATAAGCACAAGCACTACTGCTCCTGTAATATATGAGCCAAGACCTAAATTTCCTGCCCGAAGCATTGAGAAAACATCCCACGGACTTGTGCCCTTCAATGAGCTATACACTCCCAGATAGCATAATATCAATATGATTGTAAGTATCACATATTTCATATATGTAAGCTTTTTTGCAGCCTTCGCCGGTATACTTACCGGCTTTTTCTTAAGCTTACGGCAACATGACACATATATTGCATGCACAGCATCACCAAAGCTTCCGAATGCACAGGCAAAGCCGCAGAAGAACCTGCCGAATATCATTGTGTACACGCAAAGCATCAGAAGAACCGCTACAAATGATGTAAGCTCAATTCTGTTTCCTGAGCCAATCTGTGTAAAAATGTACTTGACGCCATTGAACGCTGCCGTGAACATTGACGGAAAAAGTATGAAAAATAAAAGCTGTACTCCTGCACGAAACCAGGTCTGTATTTTTCTCTTTCGAAGCTTTGGATTCATATCTTTTATTCTCATCTATTTCACCGCCTTTTCAAGTGCCTGCTTAGTGGCATTTCTTATTGCAGTTGAGCTGAATGTCGCACCGCTTACCGTGTCCACATCCGCAGACTGTGCCGAAATGATGGACGGTATGATATCCTCTGCCATCGCCAGATATGCGCCATCTTCCTTCTCTGCCGCAGTAATGTCAACCGACGATATTTTCCCTGCCTCGATTGTCACCTTTACATCTACATTTCCACCAAAGCCCTCTGCACTGCCTGTGTATGTGCCATCCTTATAAGCTCCTTGACTGTCTGTGCTTTCAGTTTCTGCCGCAATATGCTGCGTATTTTTATTTTCCTGTTCTCTTTTATCTATTGTCATGTTGTATCCCCAAAGCGACGATACAACTATAAACAGGCTCACCAGTCTGATCCAAAATTCCTGCATGTTATCTCCATCCTGTAAATGTCCTTGCGGTTTTATTTCTTTTTAGCAGATTCAAGTGCGCTCTTACAGCCATCAATTATAGCCTTTGATGTGCATGTGGCACGGGAAACAGTATCAATACTGCTAAAGTCAATGCTGTCTGCATTTGTCTGTGATGTAAGAACAGAAACCATACCGGGCTGATTTTTTGTACCATCTGCTGCTTTATTTATATAAGGGGCATTTTGTGAATCTCCATCTCCCTTTACATCAGTAATGGAAACTATCCTGTCATTTGCTATAGTCACCTTCATGCTCAGATTATATGCACTAAAGTCCATGTCATCATCCGGTATGCACAGTGTAGATACATCATATGTGCCATCCTCGTATACATTTGTGGATGTATCATTTTTCTGAAGTGCATTTATTGCAGCCTGAAGCTTCTCCTGTGCGCAGCTTACATCCTTCTTAGTTGACTCCGCGGATTCCAATACCTCCTGTGCATCCCCCAGACGTATCTGAAGCAGATACCAGCTAAGCTGTGTGTACTGTGCGCCGTCAAGCGATGCCTGTGACTGCACAAGCTTCGACAGGACTGCCTTGTCCTCTTCTCCCGCAATATTGCCATTATTATCATTGCTGTTATTGCTATCTGAATTGCTGTCACCTGTATTCTCACCTGCAGTTGTCTTTCGTGCTTCCTCAAATGCAGCCTTTACGGCTCCTATGAGTCCCTTTGAGCTGTAGGTGGCTCCTGATACCGTATCCACATCCGCACTCTGCTTTTTCATCATATTTTTTAACACATCCATTGCATTAGTGATAAAAGGCTCATCATCTTGTTTTTTAGTGACAAGAATCGCTTTAAGCGTCTTGTCCTGGATAACAACCGCTACCCTTATGTCACCCCTGTAGCCCTCTGCTGTGCCGTAGTATATACCGTCAACATACGGAAGTGTACCTTCTGTGCCCTTTTCAGATGCACTGCCGGATGAATTTTCATCAGTCTGTCCATTTCCTGATGCCTCTGCAGCACTCTGTTTATCTGTATTATTGCCTGTTGTATTATCACTCACAGCCGCCTGGCTCAGTGCACTTCTTACAGCAGCTATGATTCCACGCGAGCTGAATGTAGCACCTGAGACTGTATCCACGTTAGTGCTCTGCTTTTCAACTATTGTATCAAGCAGCGATGATGCACTCTTTACATAGCTGTCACCATCCTTTGTGCTGACTATGCTTATAGAGGCTATTTTACCGCCTGATATATCAACCTTTACCTTCATAGTGCCCGCAAAGCCTTTTCCGGTGCCGTAATATGTGCCATCCTTGTAAGCGGATGCGTCCTGTACAGCAGCTATCTCTGCCAAAGAGCTGTCAGATTCTGACTCTGATGTGCTTTCCTGTTTTGATTTTCCTGTAACACCATTATCCTTCTCACCTGTCAGGGCATTTTTCACTGCTCCGATTATTCCGTTTGAACTGTATGTAGCTCCGGATACAACATCCACATCAAAAGATTGTGACGCTATAATCCTGTCTATTACACCCTTTGCCCTATTGAAAAATGCCTCATCATCCGTAGATGAAAGAATATCAATGGAAATAATCTTCTTATCCATGATAGTTACAGCCACTGTCACAGGTCCGCTAAAGCCTGTCGCAGAGCCCTTGTACACACCATCTGCAAGTTCGAACGAGCCTGTGGCTGTTTGCGTATCCTCTGCAGCATTCTCTGTTTCAGCATCAGTCACCCTCTCTGAAACCTGCTGCTTTTTATCCTTTGAAGGTTCACTCGCCTTTGTCTGATATCCACTCAATGAAATCACCACACATGCAGCAATCACAAGTGACACTCCAAGTGGTGCATATACCTTTATTTTTTCCAAAACTTCCTTGAACTTCATATATACCTCTTATATTTCCGATAGCACCGCTATCTGTACAATTTTACTTTTGCTCTGCTCTATTTTGCATTTATTACCTCATACTCATAGTCAGATGAATAGTCATCCGCTATCCCCTCTGAAATATACATGCTGTCATCATCTGTAAGCAGTACAAAATCAAATTCATCACTGTGTGCCTTCCAGAACTCACACGCCTTATCCTTTCCCATGATAAACAGCGATGTTGATAATCCATCTGCGAGTGTTCCGTCATCACTCACAATGGTGACTGATTTAAGTCCGCTCTCTGCAGGATAGCCTGTAGCAGGATCTATGATATGGTGGTAGATTTTTCCATCCTGCTCAAAATAACGCTCATATCCACCTGAGGTGATAACCGCCTTGTCGCTCACATCAACCACTCCTATATACTGACTTTCATCCTCCGGGCTTTGCACAGCAACTCTCCACTTGCTGCCATCAGTCTTGGTTTTGTAAGTCTGGACATTGCCTCCCAGATTCACAAGACCGCTATCCACGTCATACTCCTTGAAAATATCCATAATCCTTGATGAAGTATATCCCTTTGCAATACCACCAAGGTCTATCTCCATACCTGCATCCTCAAAGGAAATCTCTCTGCTTTTATTGTCGTAATCTATTTTTGAAACATCTGCAAGCTTTAGCAGCTCTTTTAGAGTTGCATCATCCGGCACCTTAAAGTCCTTCGTCGGAAATCCCCACTCCTGCATAACAGGATATATCGCTATGTCAAAGGCTCCATCAGTCATCGTACTAAGCTCAATTCCTCTCTGCACGAGATATCCCCCATCCTCTGACAAAGTGGCTGACTTATTCACATTCAGCTTTGCTATTTCACTGTCTTCATCTCCTGTTGAAAGCAATGCATCAAGCCGCTTTATCTCTTCTATAGATGCATCCACCGCTTTTTTCGCATTTTTACCGTATGCAGTCACTGTCATATATGTATCCATTGCAAATACTTCCTGTGAGGACTCATTTGCGGATTTTAAATCACTATTTATTCCTTCCTGCGAAGCTGTTGTATTCTCTGTCGCATCACTTCCACCTGAGCCACAACCGGAAACTGCCAATGCGACTGTCAGTAATATCGCAGCTGCTATCTTATTTTTCACCTTATTACCTCTTATCTAAAAATATATATTGTTAACTTACGTACATTGCGCTAACTCGTGTATTGTATTTCTACCTTCGATTAGCCTTTACTAACTTCAAGATTTTATTTTAAATCACGTTTTATGTCAATAACAGTCCACGAAAAAAATACCTATCGAGTTTTTTTATCATTAATTTTTTCTTGCCTTTATCACGCTAACGTGGTAGCATGGTTACTAAATAAACTATTAAAGAGGTACTACAAATGAAAACATCAGAAATTATTGTATTTATCGTCTATCTGCTGTGCATGCTGGGTATCGGTATCTTCTTCTTCGTGAAAAACAGAAACGGTGGAGAAAAGACCTACTTCCTCGGCGGACGTGAGATGGGACCATGGGTTGCGGCGCTGTCAGCCGGAGCCTCAGACATGAGTGCATGGGTACTCATGGGACTTCCTACTTCTATCTATGCACTGGGCTTAGGTCAGGTATGGATTCCTGTAGGACTTGCAATCGGCTACACTATAAGCTGGCTGCTTGAAGCACCGAGACTGAGAAAATTCTCGATTGTAGCAAACGACTCAATCACCATTCCGCAGTATCTGACCAACAGATTCCTGTCCAAATCACTTGCACTGCAGGTGATATGTGCAATTGTGTTTTTGGTTGCATACACTATTTATGCGGCATCAAGCGTAAAGGCATGCGGTACTCTTTTCCACACTGTAATAGGAATGGATCCACAGATTGCCATGTATCTTGCAGCAGTTGTCATCGTAGGCTATACTTTCCTCGGAGGCTTCTCGGCTGTATGCTGGACCGATTTTTTCCAGGGCATGCTTGTGCTTGGTTCTATGTTTATAGCACCGATTTTTGCAGCATTTATGCTTGATACATCATCTATGTCATCACTCCCGGGCGGTTACTTAAATCCATTCTCAAGCTGGCAGGATATCGTGTCAGGACTGGCATGGGGACTTGGTTACTTTGGTATGCCACATATCATTATCAGATTCATGTCCATCAAATCACAGAAGGATTTGAAAAAATCAGCAAAAATCGGAATCACATGGACTCTGCTTATTGTATTTTTTGCAACCTTAATCGGAGTAATCGGAAGACTTTTCCTTGGCTTTGACGAATCAATCAATGAAAACTCTCTTGTTTTCATCCAGATAGTAAGAAAGATTTTCCCGGGTGTTATCTCAGGTATACTGCTCTCAGCAGTGCTTGCCGCTTCCATGAGTACCGCAGACAGCCAGCTGCTTGCTGCTTCATCTGCTTTCTCGAGTGATGTGTACAAGCCCGTCATCAGAAAAGGCAAGGCAAGTGACAAAGAGATGATGTGGACCGGCCGTATTGTCGTTCTTGGAATCGCTGTTGCAGCACTCATCATCGCATCAAACCCTAATGCCGGCTCTATCATGGCACTTGTTTCCAATGCATGGGGTATCTTTGGAGCTGCCTTTGGACCTGCAATCATGCTCAGCCTCTTCTGGAAGCGCTTTAACTTCAAGGGTGCTGTTGCAGGAATCATAACAGGTGCTGCCGTTGATATATTGTGGTATGCATTCCTCACATCAACCGGAATCTACGAGCTGCTGCCGGGATTTGTTTTCGGACTTATCGCAGCCGTTGTTGTGACACTTTGCACAAATGAACCTTCAAAAGAGGTTTATGAGCTCTTCGATAAGGCTCAAAAATTTGATGAGTAATTAAAATAATTAATCATTTAAGAACATAAGTAAAACCGTCGTACCCTGCCATTTACGGCCCGGTACGACGGTTTTATTTTTCTTATGCTTTATGTTGTGCTTTTAGAAACACTGCTATGCCTGCTCCTTTTTGCGGTTCGTAAGAGCTGCGATTGATACGCCAAGACCTGCCATTGCGATAACAAGCCACATATACATATTGCTGTCATCTGAGGTCTTTGCTGCGTCTGCAGCAGCTGCTTTAGTACCTGCATTGGTATTTACCTTTACAAAGGCAAATGTGCTGAAATGGTCTGTCTCAAATACAAGTTTTCCATCTGCTACCATTGATGTGCACGCTATAAGCTTGTCTGAATCTACACGGAATACCTTGATTGCCTCATTGTCAGCTAATGCAAACGGCATATCCATAGTTACCTGAACCTTGTCTGCAAGCTGATGAAGCTGTGTAGTGCCATCTGTCAGATTAAGCTCATATATTAAAACATCCTTTACTCCTACAATTTTATCCTTTACTACATCTGCAACCTTTGCCACTTCCTTCTCATCAGTTACCTTCTTTGACTCGAATTTTACTGTATCCGGAAGGATTCCCTTAGTGTCCTTTACAGTTGTTTTGGTGTCGGATGTGCTTGATACAACCGCTCCCGGTGTAAGAACCTTTGCAGGCTGTGTGGTCGGTGCTGTTGTTGGTACTGTTGTGCTGCCTTTGTTGGCATCATCTTTGTCTGTGCCATTATCCTTGTCAGTGGTAGTATCACCGCTACCTGTATTGTCCTTGTTATTATCATCAGTAGATGGGGTATCCGGCTTCTTGTTTTCATCATCACCGGTATTACCATTATCGGCATCACTCTTGTCAGCTGACTTTGTCTGATATAAGTATAGGTCATCAACTGTTCCCCAGCCACCTTTTGCACTCACGATACCGACAACAAGTGTAACTTTGGTTTCTTTCTCAAGCTTAAATGAAACGCTTGGAGTCTTCCAGTTTTTCCAGCCTGTAAGTGTTACATTGTCACCCTTTGCAATGATATTGCCTTCTGAATCCATAACCTCAGCATAAAGCTCATCTCCGTTGGCTCCCTGTCCTACATACTCAAAGATGTACTCGCCTGAAGCAAGTGTAATAGCTTTATTGTAAGTAATGGCAGCCTCGGTCTTATCTTCTCCACCATTATACCAGTGAGCACATGCTTCTCCTGACTTCTTATCATCCTTGGTGGAAGAAACTGAATCGACAATCTTGTTATTGACAGTAAAATTATCAGCCTTTTCAAGGCCTGCATCATCTGCATCTGTAATAAGATTTTTCTGCTTTATAACTACTGTACATTTTGTTGTACCGGATGTCTTATCTTTATAAGCACCACGCTCGATTTTTCTGCTGAATTTGACAGTTCCCTCTACAGTGTATGTTCCTGCCTTTGAAAAATCAATTCCCTCTGTATTCCAAACAACGTTCTCTTCAACCTTTTCGGTATTGTATGTCACATTAACTGTTTTGGGAAGCTCTATCTCTTTTCCTGCCTCTCCTGTGACATTTGCAGTTTCTATATCCTCAGCTCCGATTTTGGTTACCTTTGCGCCGGTCTTTACGTAATTCCACACCTTAAGGCCTGCTGTTGCTGTTCCATCCGGATAAAACATTGCCTGGTTGTCTACAGCAGAACCGCCATACCATTTTCCGGCATCCTTTGGATCATACTCACCGCCGTAGCTTGCTGCCCAGCCTGAGCCTTTTTCTTCCCAAATCTTTTTATTTGCTTCATATCTTGCCGCTGCATCTTTCTCTGAAAGACCTGTTGTATCTCCTACGGTAATCCATGCCGGCTCCCAGTAATATACACCAAGTCCGTCTGCCTCATTTACAGCATTGATGAGATTTCTCATGAAAGTAGCCTGTCCCTGCACTGTGAAAGGCTCTGTGGCATCTGCCGAGTCATCATTATTTCCCTCACGGACAGTATTTCCATGACCATCTGAATCATCAAGTGTATATGCGTAGCTTGTTTCTACAACCATTGCATCCTTGTTGTGCTTAGTCTGAACATAACTTATTTCATCCTTTAAATTGCTCAATGTACCATGCCAGTACGGATAATAGCTTGTTCCAAGAATATCATAATTTACATTATATTTTTCAAGATTATCTGACCAATTTGTAAGTGTATTCTTCTGTGGACTTTCCACATGGATCACAACCTTTACGTCACTGTTGTAATCCTTAACACCTTTTGAGCCTGCGGAAAAGAGCTTGCACATGGCTTCCGTATTTGTTTCACCTATAAAACCGCCTGTTGTCTCGTTTCCAACCTGAACCATATCAACAACATCCTTTGATGCATCAATTGTATTTAATGATTCGTTGATAAACTTTTCTACAGCTACGGCCTTCTCATCAACTGTATAGTCCTTCCATGCCTTAGGCACCATCTGTTTACTCGGATCTGTCCAGAAATCTGAGCAATGAAAATCAACAAGCATTTTTATGCCTGCGCTGCGGCATGCATCAGCAATTTTCTTTGCGGTTGCCACATCGTTATTTCCACCACCATATCCGTTTCCGTTTGAATCATATGGATCATTCCATACTCTGACACGGATATGGTTTATGCCGTTTTCTGCCAGGAATTTGCAGAAATCTGTCACGTTGTTAATTTCTTTTCCGCTATAATCCTTGTATACAACACCACTGCCTAATTCTGTTATAACAGATGAAATGTCCATTCCCATTATGAAATCAGAGGACAAATCCTTTACCTTTGCAACAACAATATCATCATTGTCTACTGAGGTATCAATTTCCGGCGCCTTTGATGTAATGGTTGTACATACAGAACCAAGTTCATTGTCATTTGCATCCTTAAGCTGGGCTACAACATAATACTTACCGGCTGACTTTGTTGTGTAGGCTGCTTTAAAAGTTTTTCCGGAACCATTGTCATTTTCTAATGTTCCGTCACTCAATCCATCTGTGTGATCATTCCATGTATCAACCCACCACCATAAATTTACTCCCTCAGGAAGTTCACTTATTTCTTTTCCATCATAAGTAATCTTTGCTTCAAGATTGACTGTATCACCATTTTCTACGGCTACTTCAGTCTGGTTTACTGAAATTGTGTAGCCTTTCTTGTTTTCTTCGGAAGAGTCAGTATCATCTGCTTCTTTTTCATACAAAACAATATCATCAATTGCGCTGCCTTTATTCCATGCTGTCAGCTTTCCTGAAACAAAAACCTTCACGTCACTTTCCTTATCAAGAATGAATTCTCCTGTCTCAATTGATTCCCATTTGCTCTGATCATCAGCCCACTCAGAAGCCTTTAAATCTGTGCTGACATATTCTCCTGCACTCAGTTTTAATCCACCTGCTGCACCGGTGCTTTTTATTCCAAGTTTATATGTTCCGGCCGGAAGCTTAACGGTTTGTGAGATAGATACATTTTTTTCTTCCTCTGTTTTATTCTCCCAGATGCAATAATATCCATTTTCTGCTCCCGATCCGTAAAGCCAGTTTTCAGTGTCTTTTGGTATATTAATATCCCAATTATCTGCTCCTGACTCGAAATCTCCATTCACCACATATTCTGTGTTTACCCACTTTGCGGCTTCCTCTGCTGCCTTAACCTGCTCTGTACCCAAATCCGCCACAGCGCTCTGGCTTAAAAGCATTGCAAACACCAGTCCGGCACTTGTTATAGATGCCATTTTTCTCTTCCTGCTCATATTTTCCTCCTTGTTTTTATGCAGTGGTAAATGACTATCAAATTGATAAATATCAAAGCCATTAAGCCACTGTCATGCACATTCACAAATTGCATGTCACACATGATTTTATCTGTTTCATGCGCAACAGCGCAATCGGTTGCAATAACTGTATTTACAGTTTATACATTAAATGTTTACGTTTCAATAGACATAAATGCCAACTTATTTCTGTAATATTTAGCAAAAATACATCAATTTAATATTTGTAAATATGGGAAAATATACAAAATTCAGCTTATTCAAACGGTTATTCAAGAAATGACATTCACATTAATTTTGTGGAAATTTCACAATACTTTTACGCGTTTAGAAGTATAATAATCTTTTTATGCAAGTTAAATATATTAATATGCATCAGAATTTTTAGTTTTTTCATAGGCAAATTGCCAGAGTCCCCGGTACTATATAAAAAAGCCGTACCGTAGCTTTTTAATTTAATATCTGTCAACGCACCACCAAAAAAACCTAGCATTATATGCTAGGTTTTTTATCGAAAGTAATGCCTCCATTACTTAGCGCCCTTAAGGGCATCTCATTTGTTGTGTGCATTATACTACTAATTTATAAAAATGTCAAGGAAATTATAAAAAATATTTTGTTTCAAATAAAGCTATATTCCATTTTTTATAGTCTCCGCATCCCATTCGTGCTAATATTTTATTATA
>ENA-UOOA01004270-UOOA01004270.1-human-gut-metagenome-genome-assembly--contig:-P61old-NODE-4270-length-16462-cov-257.074419_pt1 | contig 16462 bp, 9 predicted proteins | sample MGYA00242467_ERZ724014 | MGnify/ENA metagenome assembly ERZ724014
GCCCGATTGCGACGTTCGCGGATAACACGAAAAACGCCGCGGGCATCCTCGATACCTACGTTAAGGAAGGTTCGACGCAGAACTTTTCGCACGACGAGCGTCTGTGGATCAGCAACACGAATTATTACGGCAATCGCCTGACCTACCTGAAGGTTGTGGACTTGCCGCGTCTGGGCGCAAACCACTTCATCACGGCTGCGAAACTGTGCGTTCGCAACGTCTACGCACCGACGGCGGATACCGCCATCATGTGCAAAGAAGTGCTGGAGGACTGGAATCCGGAGACCATCACCTACGAGAATCGACCGGAAGTCAGCGGCGTGTATCAGGACTATTGCCGCGTGCTGAAAAATCAGTATTCGTGGAAAGAGTTCGATGTCACGAGCCTTGCGCGCAAGTGGTATCTGGGCGAAAATCACGGTGTTCAGCTGAGCGCGCCCGAAAGTGAAAGCAGCTTTTCTCAGCTGCATTCGAGCGAAACGGCGAATCAGCCGTATTTCGTATTGGAGTATGCGAGCCTTGCGGGTCTGGAGAGCTATCTGACTTACGACCATCAGTCTGCGGGATTGGCAGGGACTGGCAGTGTCAGTCTTGTCAATGGCAACCTGATTTTCTCCCATGCGGATACCGCGATGAATGGCAATCGTCTGCCGGTCTCGATTACGCACTATTACAATTCTTGCGACAGCGACAAAGACGAGTTCGGCATGGGCTATGGCTGGCGGACTTCGCTGCATCAGACGCTGCACAAGGTGCTGTATAATGGCGAAGTGGAGTTCGTGTACACGGACGGCGACGGCACGGAACACTTCTTCAAGAAGAATGAGGATGACCAAAAGAAGTATTCAGACCAATCTGGTTTGTCTCTGATGCTGGAAGTCGGCGATGAGAACGTCACAATCACCGACAAGGGCGACAACGTGATGACGTTCCCGCTGGTGAGCGAGACTCCGACGGAGGATGTGCCGGAAACTGAGAAGGTGCTGATTCAGAAGATTCAGGATGCGGTCGGCAGCGAAGTCACGGTGACGGCGTTGGCGGATTCGCCGCTGAAAATCGCATCTGTGACGGACGGCGCGAACCGAGTTACGACGCTTCATTACACGGATGGTCGGTGCGACCGGATTCAGACACCGTGGCAGGATGAAAACAGCTGCGTGCGCTTCGACTATAATAATGAAGAAACGCTGTACATTACGCATGAAGATGGGCGTATGAGCAAGTACGAATACAAAGTGGTCAACGGCTATCACCTGCTTGTGTCGGCATCTGCGATTGAACAGCACGTCGAAAATCAGGAAGATAAGAAGCTGGCGGACGTGACTTACGAATACAGCAACACGAACGCCATCGACGGACTGCCGCACTGCATCATCCACGCGACCGTGACGGGCACGAAGAATGACACGACGCTGACTGCTGCGAACGTCTCGTACACCTACGGCAATCACATGACGCTGGTCAAGGATGAAATTTCGGGCAAGACGCTGCGCTACCATTTCAACGATGATGGCAATCAAGTGAGTGTCGATGACGAGCTGGGCTACGCGATGTACACCCGCTATGACCGCACCGACGACAACGCAAATGCGCCGATTAACCACGCGACGGAACGTTCCCGGATGCAGCGGGTTGTCAGGAATTTGCTTCTCGACCCGATGTGCGAGGAAAACAGCAGCGTCTGGGAAAAGAGCAGCACGGGCACGATTACGCGCGACCAGTCCACGCGGCAGTTCGGTCTCGTTTCGTATCGGCTGACGATTTGGTCGAGCGACTGCGTGTATGTCCGTCAGGCAGTGAAGCTCACGCCGGGCAAGTCGTATACGCTGTCGGGCTATGTCCGCTCTGGCGGCCCGCGCGGTGTGATGCGCGTTGCGTACACGGTGGGTAATGAGACGTTCACGTTGGATTCCGAACCGGGCAAGGTCTGGGAAAAGACGGATAACATGCCGTATGAGCGTGTGTCTGTGTCCTTCACGCTGCCGGAAAATGCAGAACCTAAGGTTTACTGTATGGCGTATTGCGACATGCAGAACGGCTTCACGGGCGGCAATTGCTGGTTCGATGCGATGCAGCTGGAAGAAGGGCTGACACTGAATCACTTCAACATGATTCAGAACAGCGATTTCTCTGCGGTTGGCACGGACGGCAAGCCGAAGGCATGGACGGTTGGAAGTAATTCCAATTCCTACGTTTCTGTGCTGCCGCTGGATGATGAAAAGGATATTTTCCACGCGCCAGACTGCCTGAAACATGACAATACGCAGAAAATTCATCTCTTGGGTCGCTATGACCGCACGGTAACATACTACCAGCAGTTCCGGCACTACGGCAAAATCGGCGACCGATTCACGGTGGGCGGCTGGTGCAGTTCGTTCGCGAAGAAGAACGATCCGGACAACTACATCTACTGCCGAATTACCGTTTTGTTTACGGCAGGCAATCCGGACAATGCGAACTGCTACTGGGCAACAGGCGGTTCTGCGGTGTTCAACGCGGAAGAAGGCAACTGGCAGTTCGCGAGCGCGGGCATTGTTGCGCCCAACAACTGCACCTATATTCGAGTGGTCTTGCAGATGAATCGGCAGATGAATTTTGCGGACTTCACCGGCATCTACCTGTACCCGGAAGCGTTCGGTACGCAGTATGTTTATGACAAAAATGGCAACCGCAAGACGCGGAAGATGCTCTACGGCGGTCAGGAGAAATCGGAGTTCGACGATGCGGACAACCTGACGAAGCACACCGCCGCGGGCCGCACGGTGTCCAGTACGTTCTCGTATGGCGACACGGAAGCGGAGCAAAAGAAGCATCTGCTGCTGAAAAGCATTGCGCCGCTGGGCAGTGTCGGCACGTTCACTTACGATGCGTTCGGGAATCCGCTGACGAGTCAGGTGCAGAATGCGGATACGAATCCGAGCTACTTCATCCGCGGCGAAACTTCGTACACGAATGATGGCAACTATGTCACGGAGCAGAAGGACGCGCGCGGCAAGATTGTGCGCACAGAAACCGACCTGCAGCGCGGCACGACGACGAGCGTGACCGATGCGAAGGGGCAGAAGGTGACGTATGAATACGACAATCTGCGTCGAATTGTAAAAACTTCTGCAAAAACGGGCGCAGAAGCAGGAATTCCGACAATACATAACGAATATACCTATGACGCAAAGCGTGGGAATCTGGTCGAAATCCGTCACAATACGGACGGGGACACAGCGAACGACGTGGTGTACAGCTTCGAGCAGGATGCGCTGGGTCGCCAGACGGCGGTCAAGGTCGGGAATCAGACCTTGTCGCAGAGCCAGTATCAGAACGATCCGACGAAGCCGAATTTCGGCACGTTGACCGCGACGACTTACGGCAACGGGGCGAAAGTCAGCAGTCGGTACGACGATTTCAACCGCGTGACGGGGGTGGTGTACGGCGAGGAAACCGCGCCGCGATACGAATACGACTACAACGCAAAGGGGCAAGTAGCACGAATCCGCGACAATCTGCTGAATCGGACGACGCAGAGCGAGTACGACTTGGCGAATCGTCCGGTGCGCGTAAAGACCGCAGAAGCTGGTCAGCATGTGTACACGGGACAGGTCGCATACGACAATGTGTACGGCAACTTGAGCGAATTCACGGAGAAAGTGGGTGAAAATCGACAGGAATTTGGAACGAAATTCGGTTATGATGACGAAAATCGTCCGACGTCGCTGACGTACAGCATGGGTGCAGCCACCATTGGGCAGAGCACGACGACCATTGACAAGCTGAATCGGACGACGTTCTCGGCGGTCAAGCTGGGCAGCAAGACGTTCACGAGCGAGTACCACTTCGCGGCGGGCGGCTACGGCACCGGGAGTGTGACGAATCTCGTTTCGTCGATTACCCAGCCGGGGTGCAATTGCGGCTACGGCTACGACGACAATGGCAACATTGCGAGTGCGACGCTGAACGGGAAGTGGACTGGCTACACCTACGATGCGCTGGGGCAGCTGATTCAGGTCAACGACCACAGCGATACCCGTTCCGGTGAAAATGGCACGACGTGGAAGTATACCTACGACCTCGGCGGCAACATCCTGAAAAAGGAACGCTTCGCGTACAACGATACGACGACTCCTCTGGAAACCGTTACCTATACCTACGGTGACGCGAACTGGCGCGACAAGCTCACGGCGGTTAACGGGAACGCCATTCGCTACGATGCGATTGGCAATCCGCTGAGCGACGGGACGTGGACGTACACTTGGCAGAACGGCCGGCAGCTGCAAAAGATGCAGAAGGCGGGCGTGACGGCTGAATTTGTGTACAACGCGGACGGCTTGCGTGTGCAGAAAACGGTCAACGGCGTGGCGACGAAGTACACGCTGCACGGCAAGAATGTTGTGCATATGACTTCCGGCACGGATGAGCTGCACTTCTTCTATGATGCGCAGAACCGCCCGGCGGTGGTGGTGTACAACGGAGTTCCCTATGCGTATGTCAAGAGCTTGCAGGGCGACATTGTTGCGATTCTGGATGAGAATGGCAATACCGTCGTCAGCTACGGCTATGATGCGTGGGGCGCGCCGCTGTGGTGTACCGGTGAACTGGCGGAAACGCTGGGGATGGTGCAGCCGTTCCGCTATCGTGGGTATGTGTTTGATGAGGAGACGGGGCTGTACTATCTCAGGAGCCGGTACTATAATGCACAGTGGGGACGGTTTGTTAATGCGGATGAATGCTTTGACAACGGTGCAGGGCTCTTGGCAGCTAATCTGTTTGCATATTGTGCAAATTCCGCAGTCGCATTTAAAGATACAAATGGTCGCGGGCTTGTTCTTGCTTGTGTTATAGCGTTTGGTGTAATTGGTGCAGTTTTGGGTGGCTGCTATGGTGCTGCAAAATCTGAAGAAGAACTTGGCTATGTAGATGCAGGTTGGGTGGCTGGCGGTGCAATCATCGGTGGTGCTGCTGGGGCAGTGATTGGCTGGGGTGTAGGCACTGTTGCAAGTTCAGTGATGGCTTCCCAAATTATAGGTCAACTTGGACCACCTACATATGCATCATGGCAACAGGCAGAGGCTTCACTACGTCAAACTATGAACTGCTTTTTAGATCAGGCAGAGCGGACGCTATGGACACCATATGGAAATCGGATTGTGGATGCATGGAACACATGCGAAAGGGTAATTGGTGAAGCAAAGTATGGTTATACCTGTCTTACGCGCTTTATTGAATTGCAGATTGAAAAAGATGTGTGGCTGTTAGAAAATGGAGTTGTTCAAGCGGTAGAATGGCATTTTTATGCCAGCCAAGTAACAGGTCAAGGCGGGGCTTCGCAACCGCTCATTGATGCACTCTTAGAAGCTGGATTTACTGTTTTCTTTCATTAACAGCAAGGAGGAAAATCATGGCGATATTAATGAATAGATTAGAGCGCGCATTGCGCTATGAGCCGCTGGTTCCACCTATAAATAAACCAATTTGTACATTTACGGAAGATGAAACTAAGTGTTTTTTTGACTGGTATATGCAGAATATCCCAAATAGAATTAAGTATCTTGCACAGCAATGCCGGCTGCCTGCATATATTAACAGCGAATCTTACGAATGGAAAACAGAACATTTGCTAACAATTTGGAAGTGGTTCTACAAATCGGTCGTTATTCAATGCGATCCTATAACTGGTAAGAAAAAACTTTCGGTAATGTCAGAATATATGTTACGTGACATTGGAATGTACATGGGAGAAATGTTTGTTAGCGTTTTTCCCAATCTGCATTGGGGTTATTACACGCAACCGAAAAGTGATTTTTTTGTTAATCAACCAACGATTTTTGGTTTTGTCGATTACACATTTGAACCACCGTTTCATTTTCGATTTGAACCAATTCATCTGGTGGGAGTACGCGGGGCTAAGATACTTCGTGGCAAGTTTGTCAAAACTGATCTATATGATTTCTTTCAATACTGGGCAAAATATGCAGATTATAAAGTTACAGATACCGCAGAAAGAAGCGAAATATAAACAGTAATACAAACGATAATCGCAAACATGTTTGACAGTCACTTTGCAATCATAAAGATTTATGAACCTTCGGCACGATGTTATTTTACCTCAGAAAAATTAATGATAGATTGACTTTTATTTTGCTAAAAAATTTCGAGCAACTATTGCTGATGACTCTTCATAGATAAAAGAACGATACATCCGAATAAATTGAACGGCATACAACTGACTCACACTCAGCTGTGTGCCGCTTTTTCTATGCCCGAAAATTTTCTTCATTTTCGCGTTTCAGAAACTGAAATTCAGGCAGCCCGGAAAGGCTTGCATTGCCCCGATTCCCAAGTGGACGGCAAAGAAAAAAGTCCTGAATCCCTTGGAATTACTGGGGTTCAGGATTTCAGTTTCTGGTTTTGAATTCGCGAACTTTTCTGCTATGATGAGGGCACGAAACAACGACAGGAGGTTTGCGGAATGAGCATTGCATGGAACTATCTGGACAAGCGGAGCGCGGCAATGGCGGCGCTGAAAGATTATCGCAGTATGAAGGCGATTCTGGCGACAACGGCGGAGGAGATTGCGAATGTGCGGCAGGACATGGTTCGCATTGGCGGGATGCGCTTCGAGGAGTCGGCGCATGGTGCGCGAAATCCGCAGGCAGGCGAAAACCAGATCCTGCATGGAATTGCGGAAATTGATGTGCTGGAAGAGCGGAAGCGGCAGGCGGAAGAGTTCATGGCGTGGTTTCAGCCGGCGTGGGATGCGCTGGGGGAGGACGAAAAAACGGTGCTGACGATGTTCTATCTGTCAGAAAACGGGAAAACGGACGCGATAGAGGAAATCAGCGAACGGTTTTGCGTGGAGCGGAGCTCCGCCTACAAGAAGAAGGATCGCGCGCTGGCGCACTTGGCGCTGCTGCTGTATGGGAGGTGAAAGGGGAGGAGAAGTTGATAGATGATATTGACAGGACAATCACATTATGTTACAATAAACATGGAAAACTTAACTGCAAATATACCTAATGCTGATTTTTGCAGCAATAAATGAACTTCAGAATAATCTGAAGCTGAAAGGAGTGGAATTGTGAAAGCAAATGGCAATAGGGTGGTGACAAGAGGCAATTCTGACGCAACAGAGCAGATTAGGAAAACGCGAATGCCCCCAAATACATCACACCTGTTTGCTAAAATGCTGGTCAAAAGGCTAACACTTTCCATATGTACATAATGACTGTGATTGCAAGACCAGCAGCTCAATTGCTTTCTTTGAACAGTCAAAATGTATGTGCGAAAAAGATAAATCCATAGAGCTGTCTGACGGTCAGGATTAGTTCTCAAAAGAGAACTATTTCTGACCGCTTTTTTTGTAACAAAGAGCCGTATGCAGAATCCCTTCGGAGCCGGCATCCCCGAAGGAATTGCCTGATGAAGGATACGGCGCATATCAGCATCAGCCGAGGCAATGGCTGCTGCCAACCAAATGAATGGAGAAATTCATGATGGTAGGCGGCACTGTTCAGTATACCCTTCTTTTGCGATTTTCTCCATTCGAGACAAAGGAATGGAGGAAAAATTGCAATGTCACAAGGACGTTACGTTTGGATTGCAGGGAAGAAAGTATATCTGAATCCGGAGCTGCAGAAGGAATGGGACAAACTCATCAACAAGGAACGTTATAGAGCTCGTCAGGAAAAAATCTGCGGACAGGCGGATTACCGTCGCTGCAATGGGGATTGCTTCGTGTGTCCATGGCGCAAGGAAGGAATTGTTGTTTCGTATGAAACGGAACACTTTGCAGAAGGGTTCGGCAAACGGCTACCATCTGCTTATGTCGGCATCTGCCATTGAAAAGCATGTTGACCAGCAGCCGGATAAAAAGCTGACGGACGTGACTTACGAATACAGCAACACGAACGCCATCGACGGACTGCCGCACTGCATTACCCACGCGACCGTAACGGGCACGAAGAATGGCACGATGCTGACTGCGGCGAACGTTTCGTACACTTACGGCAACCATATGGCACTGGTCAAGGATGAAATTTCCGGCAAGACGCTTCGCTACCATTTCAACGATGACGGCAACCAAACCAGCGTGGACGACGAGCTGGGCTACGCGATGTATACCCGATACGACCGCACCGACGACAACGCGAATGCGCCGATTAACCACGCGACGGAACGCTCCCGGATGCAGCGGGTTGTCCGAAATCTGCTGCTTGACCCGATGTGCGAGGAAAATAGCAGTGTTTGGGAGAAGAGCAGCACGGGCACGATTACGCGCGACCAGTCCACGCGGCAGTTCGGGCTTGTTTCGTATCGGCTGACGATTTGGTCGAGCGACTGCGTGTATGTCCGTCAGGCGGTGACGCTCACACCGGGCAAGTCGTACACATTGTCGGGCTATGTCCGATCTGGCGGCCCGCGCGGTGTGATGCGCATTGCGTACACGGTGGGCGAACAGGAAATTACGCTGGATTCCGAACCGGGCAAGGTGTGGGAAAAGACGGACAACATGCCGTATGAACGTGTGTCTGTGTCCTTCACGCTGCCGGAGAATGCAGAACCTAAGGTTTACTGCATGGCGTACTGCGACATGCAGAACGGCTTCGCGGGCGGCAATTGCTGGTTCGATGCGATGCAGCTGGAAGAAGGGCTGACGCTGAATCATTTCAATATGGTTCAGAACAGTGACTTCTCTGTGACCGGCACGGACGGCAAGCCGAAGGCATGGACGGTTGGTAAAAACGATGCGTCGTATGTTAAAGTGCTGCCTTTGGAGACGCCGAAGGATGAATTTCACGCGCCGGACTGTTTGAAGCATGACAATACGCAGAAAATTCGTCTGGCAGGCCGCTACGACCGCACGGTAACATACTACCAGCAGTTCCGGCACTACGGCAAAATCGGCGACCGCTTCACGGTGGGCGGCTGGTGCAGCTCGTTCGCGAAAAAGAACGACCCGGACAACTACATCTACTGCCGAATTACCGTTCAGTTTACTTCCGCTGACCCTGTGACGGACAAAAGCTACTGGGCGACGGGCGGTTCTGCGGTCTTCAATGCAGAAGAAGGCAACTGGCAGTTCGCGAGCGCGGGCATTGTCGCGCCCAACAACTGTACCTATATCCGAGTGGTCTTGCAGATGAATCGGCAGATGAACTTTGCGGATTTCACCGGCATCTATCTGTACCCCGAAGCGTTTGGTACGCAGTATATTTATGACAAAAATGGCAACCGCAAGACGCGGAAGATGCTCTACGGTGGTCAGGAGAAGTCGGAGTTCGACGATGCGGACAACCTGACGAAGCACACTGCCGCGGGCCGCACGGTATCCAGCACCTTCCATTACGGCGACACGGAAGAGGAGCAGAAGAAGCATCTGCTGCTGAAAAGCATTGCGCCGCTGGGCAGCGTCAGCAAGTTCAGCTATGACAATTTCGGGAATCCGCTGACGAGTCAGGTGCAGAATGCGGATGCGAATCCGAGCTACTTCATCCGTGGCGAAACGACGTACACGGATGACGGCAATTATGTTACCGAGCAGAAGGATGCACGCGGCAAGATTGTGCGCACGGAAACCGATCCGCAGCGCGGCACGACGACGAGCGTCACCGACGCGAAGGGGCAGACGGTGGAATACAAGTACGACGAATTGCGTCGGATTGTAAAAACTTCTGCAAAAATGGGCGCAAAAGAAGGAATTCCGACAATACATAACGAATATACCTATGACGAGCAGCGTGGGAATCTGGTCGAAATCCGTCACAATACGGACGGGAACGCCGCAAACGACGTGGTGTACAGTTTCGAGCAGGACGCGCTGGGTCGCCAGACGGCGGTCAAGGTCGGGAATCAGACCTTGTCGCAGAGTGCGTATCAGAACGATCCGACGAAGCCGAATTTCGGCACGCTGACCGCGACGACTTACGGCAACGGTGCGAAAATCAGCAGTCGGTACGACGATTTCAACCGCGTGACGGGGGTGGTGTACGGCGAGGAAACCGCGCCGCGATACGAGTACGACTACAACGCGAAGGGTCAAGTGGCACGAGTCCGCGACAATCTGCTGAATCGGACGACGCAGAGTGAGTACGATTTGGCGAATCGCCCGGTGCGCGTGAAAACGTCGGAGGACGCGAAGCACGTCTACACGGGACAGGTCGCTTACGACAACGTGTACGGCAATCTGAGCGAATTTACGGAGAAAGTGGGTGAAAATCGACAGGAATTTGGGACGAAATTCGGCTATGATGACGAAAATCGTCCGACGTCGCTGACGTACAGCATGGGTGCAGCCACCATTGGGCAGAGCACGACGACCATTGACAAGCTGAATCGGACGACGTTCTCGGCGGTCAAGCTGGGCAGCAAGACGTTCACGAGCGAATACCATTTCGCGGCGGGCGGCTACGGCACCGGCAGCGTGACGAATCTCGTTGCGTCGATTACCCAGCCGGGGTGCAATTGCGGCTACGGCTATGACGATAACGGGAACATTGCGAGCGCGACGCTGAACGGCAAGTGGACGGGCTACACCTACGACGAACTTGGTCAGCTGATTCAGGTCAACGACCACAGCGATACCCGCTCTGGTGCGGATGGCACGACGTGGAAGTACACCTACGACCTCGGCGGCAACATCTTGCAGAAGCAGCGGTTTGCTTACAAGGACACGACGAATCCTCTGGAAACTGTTACCTACGAATACGGTGACGCGAACTGGCGCGACAAGCTCACGGCGGTCAACGGCAGCACGATTCGCTACGATGCGATTGGCAATCCGCTGAACGACGGAACGTGGACGTACACTTGGCAGAACGGCCGGCAGCTGCAAAAGATGCAGAAATCGGGCGTGACGGCTGAATTTGTGTACAACGCGGACGGCTTGCGCGTGCAGAAAACGGTCAACGGCGTGGTGACGAAGTACACGCTGCACGGCAAGAATGTTGTGCATATGACTTCTGGTGCGGATGAGCTGCATTTCTTCTATGACGCGCAGAACCGCCCGGCGGTGGTGGTGTACAACGGAGTTCCCTATGCGTATGTCAAGAGCTTGCAGGGCGACATTGCTGCAATTCTGGATGAGAATGGCAATACCGTCGTTAGCTACGGCTACGATGCGTGGGGTATGCCACTGTGGTGCACTGGTGAGCTGGCGGAAACGCTGGGCAAGGTGCAGCCGTTCCGCTATCGCGGGTATGTGTTTGATGAGGAGACGGGGCTGTACTATCTGCGGAGCCGGTACTATAATGCACAGTGGGGACGGTTTGTTAATGCGGATGCGCTAATTACGGATAACACAGGGCTGCTCTGTCAAAATCTCTTTGCATATTGTTGCAATGAACCAGTTCGTTTGGAGGATTCTGAGGGAACTTGGCCGTGGGACACGATTGTTAAAAGTGTTATTGCTGTAACAGTTGTTGTTGCCGTAGCAGCGGCCTGTGCGCTTACCGCAGGTGCAGCACTTGTTGCTGTTGGTGCAACTACATCAATGGCTGTTTCAGTAGGAACGGTTACGGCAGCTGCTGGCATAGCATCCGGTGCCATGGCCGTAGCAAACGAAGCAATCACAAAGCCTGACGAAGATTGGGATTATGGAAGAATTGCCACGGATACATTTTTCGGTTCGGCTCATGGTTTTGTCGATGCTATGACTGCGGGGAAAAGCCGCTTCCTAAAAGCTGGATACAAAATTGTACTTGCTGCATGTTGGAAAATGGCGAATTGTTTCCATGACGGAGTATCAATTAATGATACTATCCATGAAACATACGACTCAATTGGAACAGCTTCGGTGGTGCAAATACTAGTAATTTCTGCCTCGCGGCGTCGTGGAGGTAGTTGCTGCGAGAGTATTCTTGTTTCATGTCCAATAGACTATGGTAGGATAATGTTGTCATCGTCAGGTGTTCGTATCGCATCAGGCATTGGCAAGTATGTTTGGAAGAATGTTAAAGAAAAGAAAATGCCATTAGGAGATGAAATAAAAGAGAATTGAACATGAATGATATTGGTCGCTTTATTTTAGATTGTATTGACTGGGCTCTTTTTTTTGAACCAAGATATAGGGCTCTGAATACAATTGCTGATAAAAATTACGGGCTAATAAAATCAACAATTGGGAAGATGATTATTTTAATTATAGCGCTTCCGTTTGCTATACTTGCTGGGGAATTCCTCAGAAAACTTGACGAAAGAAAAAAGAAGAAAAACAAGCGAAACCGCCAATGAGTAGAATGAGCAGTTATACAATGCAGAGCGAAAAGCAATTCATTCAGTTGACTACACAAGTGATGGCTTATTTTAAGCTGATGCGTTTTTAAACCCAAAATCCGGCAATTGTGCGATTGATTTGCATACCTTCGGCGGCACACAACTAACTCGCACTCGGTTGTGTGCTTCTTCTGTGAGAACGGCATGGTCAATAACTAAGTGGTGAAAGACCACAACGTACTTGGCAGTAGGAAGCGTTAGTCGAGGGCGAGAGTATCCATTGAGAGGTGGAACCTGAAGGAAGCTGGATGTCAGCGAATAATCTGCAAATTCCGGACGATAAAACATACCAGTGGGGCATTTCAGATTGGGCTATTGGTGAATAGTTGGAAGCCAAGTTTTAACATATCCTATTATAAACGAAAGACTCGCAACGGCAGGACACTTTACTATCCTGCCGTTGCGAGTTCTTGCACTTATGCGATTGAACCGCCGTGTACCGGTCGGGAGGCACGGCGGTGTAAGAGGTCGGCTCTCTATTTAGGAGTGTACCCCTATTCGATTCTCCCGTTAATCACTACAAACTACTAACAGGAGGCATTAACCATGAACGAACTTTTCCTTTCCGGCACGATTCTCACTCTTGTCAAGACACCCACGACGGGTGACACTTCGCATATCGTCTGTCAGCTGCGGCATTCGCACCGCAACTGTCAGCAGCAGGTGATTCACGAAACTTACACGGTTCATGCGTGGAATCGCCTTGCGGACTGGGTGTCGCAGACGCTGAAACCCGGTGCGCGGGTGTATGTCAAGGGCTACCTGACGCAAAAGCTGCGCGGCGATGTTGTTATGACAGAGGTCACCGCCGCGCAGTTCTTTGTCCAGTCTCATGCCGTGGTGGACGCGGAGAATCAACTGGCAAGCTGAGAAAAATCATCAGTGCTTCATAAACAGCGTTTGTATATACAGGATAAGAATGTAAAACGGAATGGCGGCGGCTTTCTTTCGGATGCGTCGCGCGGCATCGTTCACGGTGCTGCGCTCCACGCCTAACACAGCTGCGGTTTCTTCGGCGGTTTTGTCATTTTGGTAGTATTCTATATACACGCTGTGCTCCAGCGGTGTCAGGCGGCTTTGCAGCTCATCAAGAAATTCGACTGCTTCCGTCTGACTAAGCCAGCGCAGCAGGCTGTCTTGAACAGGCGTGGCGACGATATTCTCGTTAAGCTCAACCACTTTGCCGACGTTGCGATGCTCCGTGTAGGCACGGCGATAAAGAGCCTTGCATTCCTTGGAACAGGCGACGACAAACCAACCGATGAGATTCTCATGGTACTCCAACTTTTCTTTTTTCTCCCATGCCTGTAGCATAACACGTTGGACAATATCCTCCGGCCCCAGACCGTGAATTGTCTGACCGTGCAGGAGGACATTGCATAGGAGAACAAAATCTTTCATGTTATTTTCATAAATTGTTTCGACACGGTATTTCTGCATGATTCCTCACCTTCTCCCCCAGCAAGTCGTGGATTCAGGGGAAATTCGCACTGTGATGTGTCAATCATCCTGTTCTGATTGCAGAACAAAACACACCATTATATTCTATTATATTGTAAATGAAAATCCTACATCGTAAAGATGCTTATAAGTCAGAGTTAATGCCATTGGATTGCTTTTGAGCAAATTTATTTATATGTCCGAACGATCACAAGAAAACAATGCGACAAAGTTCGCTATACTGATACAAAACAGGAGGTCACATGCCAAACATTTCATCCCTTAAGCTGATTGCGCAGTTCCAAACGGCACTGCGCGAGGGCTGGGGGTACATCTACGGCGCGTCGGGCGAAATCTGGACGCAGGCACAGCAGAACGCCGCGAGCCGTGAACAGACAAAGAAATATGGTCAAGAGTGGGTCGGACACCGCGTGGCGGACTGCTCCGGCCTTTTTGCGTGGGCGTTTCGGCAGCTCGGCGGGTACTGCTACCACGGCAGCAACACCATGTTCCGCCGTTACAGCAGCGCATCCGGCAGCCTGTCCGCCGGAAAACGAACCGATGGCGAGCCGCTCAAACCCGGCACTGCCGTCTACAAATTCAACGCCTCGGAGGGGTATCACCACGTCGGATTGTATATTGGCGAGGGCGTAGTCATCGAAGCCAAAGGCACGGCGTATGGCGTGGTCAAGTCGAAAATCGGCAGCGGGTGGACGCATTGGGGCGAGCTGAAAGGCGTGGATTACGCCGAGAAAGGAGAACAAATTGCAATGAGTAAAACGAAATTGGCGGTCGTGACGACGGCATCCGGCAGCCTGAACATGCGCAAAACGGCGAGCAAGTCCGCCGAAGTGATTGCGAAAATCCCGCAAGGCGCAACCGTAACTGTTCTTATGGAAGCGGATGAGTGGTGGCGCGTGCAGTACAAAAACAGCACCGGCTGGTGCGCGGCGGAGTTTCTCACGAAGCAGGAAAATGCGGATAATCAGGCGCGGAGGAGCATCCAAATCGTCGATAGTGTCGGAAACGTGTTTGAACCTGTGGGTGATTTTACGGTGAAGGTGGCGAACGCAGATGTGGGCGATTCTTGAACAGATGCGCGACCACGCGACAAGCACAACCATCCCTGCCATGTCTAAAAACGCGGATGCACACGCTGCAAAAGTGTGTTAGAATCATATCGTCGAAAGATGCAGAGGAGCTCCCGCACACGGCGCGAGGGGCTTTTTCGTATCGTCCGATAGAAAAAAACGTGCGCAAAATGAGCGCACAGAAAAGAAAGGAAATGTATGAGCAACAAAGAAAAACATCGAGAATAGATTCAGTTTCCGCTTCGGCAGAGACTGAAACACCTGTGTATGCACTTGGCAACAGCAGGTGGAACTATCCGCGGAACGGTGCAGTAGATTGCTTCCAATGAGGAAAGCACAATCATCCCCGTCATGTCTAAAATCGCGGATGCGAGCCACATAAAAGTGTGTTAGAATCATACCATCGAAAGATGCAGAGAAGCTCCCGCGCACGGCGCGAGGGGCTTTTTTCGTACCGTTCGATAGAAAAAAACGTGCGCAAGGAGCGCACAGAAAAGAAAGGAACCATATGAGTAACCAAGAAACCAATCAGGAACAGCTTCAGTTTCCGGCTCAGCAGGAACTGAAACACCTGCGCACCCGATGCGGCAAGGTGTACGCGCTGGGCAACAATCGTTTTCGGGCGGTTGTGCAGACCACGCCGGTGCACGAGTACGACGCGGCGACGCACCAGTGGGTGGAACTGTCCGCCGAAAAGCGTCAGCAGATGGCGACACAGGCACACAGCCCGATTGCGATGCTCGCGGATAATTCGGCGGATTCTGCTGCCGGTATCCTTGATACCTACGTTAAAGAGGGCTCACAGCAGAACTTTTCTCACGACGAGCGGCTGTGGATCAGCAACACGAATTACTACGGCAACCGCCTGACTTATCTGAAAGTCGTGGACTTGCCGCGTCTGGGCGCGAACCACTTCATCACGTCCGCGAAACTGTGCGTTCGCAATGTCTATGCACCGACGGCAGATACCGCTATCATGTGCACGGAAGTGCTGGAGGACTGGAATCCGGAGACCATCACCTATGACCACCAGCCGGATGTCAGCGGCGTGTATCAGGACTATTGCCGCGTGCTGAAAAATCAGTATTCGTGGAAAGAGTTCGATGTCACGAGCCTTGCGCGCAAGTGGTATCTGGGCGAAAATCACGGTGTTCAGCTGAGCGCGCCCAAAAGCGAAAGCAGCTTTTCGCAGCTGCATTCGAGCGAAACGGCGAATCAGCCGTATTTCGTGCTGGAGTATGCGAGCCTTGCGGGTCTGGAGAGCTATCTGACTTACGACCATCAGCCTGCGGGTTTGGAAGGGACTGGCAGCGTCAGCCTCGTCAACGGCAACCTGATTTTCTCCCACGCCGATACCGCAATGAACGGCAATCGGCTGCCCGTCTCCGTGACCCATTACTACAATTCTTGCGACAGCGACAAAGACGAGTTCGGCATGGGCTACGGCTGGCGGACTTCGCTGCATCAGACGCTGCACAAGGTGCTGTACAATGGCGAAGTGGAGTTCGTGTATACGGATGGCGACGGGACTGAACACTTCTTCAAGCAAGAAGATAGTGACCAAAAGAAGTATTGCGACCAGTCGGGTTTGTCTCTGACGCTGGAAGTCGGGGATGAGAACATCACGATTACCGACAAGGGCGACAACGTCATGACGTTCCCGCTGGTAT
>ENA-UOOA01004272-UOOA01004272.1-human-gut-metagenome-genome-assembly--contig:-P61old-NODE-4272-length-16461-cov-10.948129_pt1 | contig 16461 bp, 15 predicted proteins | sample MGYA00242467_ERZ724014 | MGnify/ENA metagenome assembly ERZ724014
GGCTTGTCCGAGCCTTCGATGGCGCGGCAGACCTCCGGCAGCGCCGGGGGCACGGGCGGCTTGCCAAATTCGCGAATGTCGGCCCCGGCAATGAAGGCCTTGCCTGCGCCCACCAGCAGCACGGCGGCCACGGCTGCATCGGCCTGCGCCTGTTGCAGGGCGGCCAGCAGGCCCTGGCGCACGGCAGCGCCGAGGGCGTTGACCGGTGGGTTGTCGATGGTGACCACCAACACGTCACCGTGAAGCGCGGTGGTAACAACGGAAGAGGCGGAAGCGGCAGCGCCCATGCGGGGAGTCTCCTGGTCAGTGGCTGTTGATGACCGGGTGATTGTTGATGCGCGAAACTATCTTGACAATTACATAGTCCATTGACAGACTGTCAAAACGCTTTTGACAAAAGCGGCGCATGGCCTCATCACACCACCTTTGTTATGGAACTCACTTCGCTCACCGTGCTGGTGGACATCCTGGACGCCGGCAACCTGAGCCAGGCGGCCCGCAACCTGAAGATGACGCGGGCCAATGTGAGCTACCACCTGCACCAGCTGGAAAAGTCGGTGGGCGTGCAACTGGTGCGCCGCACCACGCGGCGGGTGGAGCCTACCGAAGTGGGTCTGCGCCTGTACGCGCATGGCCGCGCCATCCAGAACGAGATGCTGGCCGCGCGCGAAACCATTGCCACGCTGGGCCAGGGCCTGCAGGGCCGCGTGGGCCTGAGCGTGCCCAGCGGCTACGGACAGATGGTGATGTCGGACTGGCTGATCGACTTCAAGCGCCTGTACCCCGGCATCGTGCTGGATGTGCGCTTTGAAAACCGGGTGGACGACCTGATCCGCGACGAAGTGGACATCGCCATCCGCGTGATGCCCGAGCCCCCGCCCACGCTGGTGGCGCGCGACCTGGGCAGCGTGCGCTACATCGCCTGCGCATCCCGCGCCTATGCAGAAGCGCAGGGCCTGCCGCAAACCTTCGAGGCGCTGCAGGCCGCGCCGGTGATCACCTCGGGCGTGGTGGGCAAGCAGCTGCGCCTGCGGGGCTACCAAGGCGAGTTGCGCCAGGAAGTGATGCTGGAGCCGACCATCATCTCCGAGCACTTTCCGTTTCTGCGCCAGGGCATTCTGGCCGGGCTGGGCGTGGGCCTGGTGCCCGACTATGTGGTGCAAGACGCCGTGACCAGCGGCGAGGTGCTGACCACGCTGAACGAATGGCGCCTGAGCATTTTCGGCACGCAGATGTTCATGCTCTACATGCCTGACCGGCACCAGACGCGAGCGGTGCGCACCTGCATCGACTACCTGCTGGGGCGCGCACTGCCCACGCAGGCTTGATTCCAGCATCACATACAAAAATAGCCTCCAGCGCTTGATAGATAAGCGCCAGAAGCTATGCTTTTTATAGCAAACGTCTACCCACCAGTGTGGGCAGAGATGGCTGTTGAAATCAGAGAGCGTACCGAGTGTGCGTTTTCACGCCCCCTCAGATGCGCCCTTCTTCCACCGCGTGGCATGCAATGCGGATGCCGCCAATGCTTTGCAGCTTGGGGCGCTCGGTGCGGCATCGGTCATTCGCGTGGGGGCAGCGCGGGTTGAAGGCGCAGCCCGGTGGCGGGTTGAGCGGGTTGGGCACCTCGCCCTGCACGGGGGTGCGGGCCTTGCCGGTGTCGTGCATCTTGGGGATGGCATCGAGCAGCATGCGCGTATAGGGGTGGCGGGGCGTGTCAAACAGCGTGTGCTTGTCGGCCAGTTCTACCAGGCGGCCCAGGTACATCACACCCACCTGATCGCTCACGTGGCGCACCACGGCCAGGTTGTGGCTGATGAACAGGTAGGTGAGCTGCCGCTCGCGCTGCAGGTCCTTCATGATGTTGAGCACCTGGGCCTGCACCGACACGTCGAGCGCGCTGGTGGGCTCGTCGCACACCAGAAATTCAGGCTCGGTGGCCAGGGCGCGGGCAATGGAAATGCGCTGGCGCTGGCCGCCCGAGAATTGGTGCGGGTACTTCACCATGTCCAGCGGCGACAGGCCCACCGACTGCAGCAGCTCGCCCACGCGTTGCTTAAGCTGGGCCTTGTCGGTGATGAGGCCATGCTCCTTGAGCGGCTCGCCAATGATGTCTTCGACCAGCCAGCGCGGGTTCAGGCTGGCGTAGGGGTCCTGGAAGATCATCTGGATGCGGCGGCGCATGGCCTTGGCGTTGCTGCCCTTGAAGGCGGCGTGGGCGTCTTGCCCGTCAAACGTCAGGCCACCGCGCGTGGGGTCGTACAGGCCCACCAGCAAGCGGGCCACGGTGCTCTTGCCACAGCCGGATTCGCCCACCAGGGCCAGCGTCTTGCCCTTCTCGATCTCGAAGCTCACACCGTCCACAGCGTGCAGCAGCGTGCGGGGTTTTCCTTCCAGCACGCGGTTGAGCCAGGGGGCGGACACGTCAAAAGTCTTGGCCAGGTCGTGTGCCTGCACCAGGGGCTTGTGTGTGGAATTCACGGCGCTGCTCATGCGACCACCTTGGTATTGTCAGCGGCGTGAAGCCAGCAGGCGGCGCGGGTGTTTCCGGCACTCATCAGGTCGGGGCGGTCGGTCATGCAGCGGTCAAATTTCTGTGGGCAGCGCGGGTTGTAGGCGCAGCCCTGGGGAATGGCATTCAGGCGCGGCATGGCGCCATCGATCTGGTTCAGGCGCTCGCGGTCTTGCTCCATGTCGGGGATGGAGGCCATGAGGCCGGCGGTGTAGGGGTGCGAGGGCTGGTTGATCACATCGTGCACCGGGCCAATCTCGGCCACGCGGCCAGCGTACAGCACGGCCACGCGGTCGCAGGTTTCGGCAATCACGCCCATGTCGTGGGTGATGAGCATGACAGCCGCACCGCGCGATTTGCAGATGTTTTTCAGCAGCGTGATGATCTGCGCCTGGATGGACACATCCAGCGCCGTGGTGGGCTCGTCGGCCACGATCAGCTTGGGCTCGGCCGCCAGGGCCAGGGCAATCACCACGCGCTGGCGCATGCCGCCCGAGAACTGGTGCGGGTAGTGGTCAATGCGCTCTTCGGCCGCCGGAATGCCGGTGTCCTTGAGCAGCTGGATGGCGCGCTGGCGGGCTTCGGCCGCGTTCACGGGCAGGTGGGCCAGGATGGTTTCCGTCAACTGGCGGCCCACGGTGTACAGCGGGTTCAGCGAGGTCAGCGGGTCCTGAAAAATCGCACCGATGCGGCGGCCACGGATGTGGCGCATTTCTTCGTCGCCCAGGTTGTCGATGCGCTGGCCTTCGAGCAGGATCTGGCCCGAGGCCACACGGCCTGGAGGTTCGAGCAGGCCGATGATGGCCGCGCCGGTGAGCGACTTGCCCGCGCCCGATTCACCCACCACGCCCAGGATCTCGCCGGGTGCGATGGAGAAAGAGATGTCGTCCAGAGCGCGCAGGGTGCCGCGGCGGCCTGGAAATTCGACGACGAGGTTTTTGACTTCTAGAAGGCTCATGGGAGTATCGACTTTTGTTCTTGTGATGGCTTAGCGAAGGCGCGGGTTCAGGGCATCACGCAGCCAGTCGCCCAGCAGGTTCACAGAAAGCGCAATCAGCACCAGCATGACGCCGGGGAACACGGTGATCCACCATTCGCCCGAGAACAGGTAGTCGTTACCAATGCGGATCAGGGTGCCCAGCGAGGGCGATGTGGGAGGCGCGCCCACCCCCAGGAAGGACAGCGTGGCCTCGGTGATGATGGCCGTGGCCACCTGGATGGTGGCCAGCACCATGACGGGGCCCAGCACATTGGGCAGCACATGCTTGCGCATGATGCGCAGCGGCGAGACACCGGTGACGCGGGCTGCCTGCACATATTCCTTGTTGCGCTCCACCAGCGTGGAGCCGCGCACGGTGCGCGCGTACTGCACCCAGCCGGTGAGCGAAATCGAGATGATGAGCACGCCAAATGCCAGCGACTCGTGCGCGTTGGGGAACAAGGCCCGGCCCACGCCAGCGATCAACAGGGCCACCAGGATGGCTGGGAACGACAGCATCACGTCGCACAGGCGCATCAGCACGGCATCGATCCAGCCGCCCCGAAAGCCGGCCAGCAAGCCCAGGCCCACGCCCACAACCACCGACAGCAGCACCGACGCCAGGCCCACCACCAGCGAGATGCGGGCGCCGTAGATCAGTGCAGAAAGAATGTCACGGCCCTGGTCGTCCGTGCCGAGCAGATATTTGGTGGTGCCATGCTCGCTCCAGGCGGGTGGCAGGCGCGCATCGCTCAATTCGAGCGTGGCCAGGTCAAAGGGGTTGTGCGGTGCCACCCAGCCGGCAAAGATCGAGCAGAACACGCACACCAGTGCAATCAAGGCCGCCACCATCGCCATGGGCGAGGTGCGGAAGCTGTAGCCAACGTCGCTGTCGAGCCAGCGGGCAAGTGTTTTTTTCATCGTAAGAACCAGAGGCATCCGCCAGCGCACCAGGCTTGTGGCCTTCGTGCGCTGCGGTCAACAGAAAAAGCGAAACGGGAAACAGCGTGGAATCAGGGCAGGCTGATCCACTTGAAGTACATGAAGTTGTCGGCCAGCTGCACGAGCTTGACCTTCTTGTTCACGCCCCAGGCCAGTGCTTGCTGGTGCAGTGGGATGTGGCCCACATCGGCGGCATGCAGGTCAAACGCTTCCTTGATGTAGGCGTTGCGCTTGTCCTTGTCCGTCTCGGCCTGGACCTTGAGGGTCAGCTCGTCCACCTTGGGGTTGCAATAGGCCCCTAGGTTGAACTGGCCTGCGCCCTTGTCGTCCACGCAGCGCATGATGGCATTCATGGCGTTGTGCGCGTCGTAGGTCGCGGGGGTCCAGCCCAGCATGTAGAAGCTGGTGTCGCGGCGCAGCACCTTGGGGAAGTACGTGCCCTTGGTTTCGGCCTGCAGGTTGATCTTGACATTGATGCGCGAGAGGTTGGCCGCCACCGTCTGGCAAATGCGCCCGTCGTTCACATAACGGTCATTGGGGCAGTTCATCGACACTTCAAAGCCGTTGGGGTAGCCGGCCTCAGCCATCAGCTTCTTGGCTGCTTCCACGTCGTAGGGCAGTCGCTTCATCTCAGGCTGGAAGCCGTTGATGCCAGGGCCCACCAGTTGCGCGGAGGGGTTGGAAGCACCGCGCATCACGGTCTTCTTGATGCCTTCAATGTCGATGGCCTGATAGAAGGCCTGGCGCACGCGCTTGTCCTTGAAGGGGTTCTTGCCCTTGACGTTGGAATACAGCAGCTCGTCGCGCTTTTGGTCCATGCCCAGGAAGATGGTGCGCAGCTCAGGGCCGGTGATGGCGCGGGTGTTGGCGCTGCTGTTGACGCGGTCAATGTCCTGCACGGGCACGGGCTCCATCACGTCCACTTCGCCCGAGAGCAAAGCCGCCACGCGGGTGGCATCGTTGCCGATGGGGGTGAACACCACCTCGGTCACATTGCCTTCGATCTTGCCCCAGTAAGAGCCGTTGCGCGTGAACACGGTGCGCACGTTGGGCTGGCGCTCGCGCACACGGAAGGGGCCGGTGCCATTGGCCTTGAACGATGCCGTGTTCTCCACCCCCTTGCGGCGGTCCACAGGCACGGTGGCCTGGTTGGTCTCGCACCACTTCTTGCTCATGATGTACACGAGCGAGAGCACGTCGGGCAGGATGGGGAAAGGCGTCTTGGTTTCAATCTCGACGGTATGGCTGTCGATCTTGCGCACTTCCTTGAAGTCGTTGGTGTAGCTCTTCATGTCCGAGCCTTCGACCTGGGTGCGGGCCAGGCTGAACACCACGTCATCGGCGGTGAAGGGAGTGCCGTCGTGGAATTGCACGCCCTTGCGCAGCTCAAAGCGCCACACTGTGGGCGATGTCTGCTTCCAGCTGGTGGCCAGCATGGGGGTGAGGCTGAGGTCCTTGTTGCGGCCCACCAGGGGTTCGTAGACGTTGCCCGTCACGCTCAACTGCAGGCTCTCGTTGAGCGAGTGCGGGTCCATCGACAAGGCGTCACCCTGGTTGGCGATGCGCACGGTCTGCGCGCTGGCTACAACGCCGGCTGCAGACAGGGCAACAAACAATGCTGTCGCGGCCATTTTCCGTTCGATCTTCATGCGGTTCTCCTGGGAGGGGTGGGGAATTGCCGGTGTGCCCATCATCGTCAAACGGGTTGCTTCAAGGCGTGGGCAGCGGCATGGCTTGCTCGATCAGGCTCGCATGCAAGGCCGAGCCCAACGGCAGGATGTCGTCATTGAAGTCGTAGCGGCTGTTGTGCAATGCACTGCCGCTGGCGCCGGTGCCCTGCCCTATGCGCAGGTAGGCGCCAGGCTTGGTCTGCAGCATGAAAGAGAAGTCTTCGGCGCCCATGCTGGGTTCGAGGTCGCGCACCACATGGTCCGCCCCCACCAGAGATTCGGCCACATCGCCAGCAAACAGCGCTTCACTTTCGGTGTTGATGGTGGCAGGGTAAATGCGCTCGTAATGCACCGTGGCGGTGGCACCAAAGCCCAGGGCAATGGCGTTGCACAGTTCCTTGAGGCGGTTCTCCACCATCTCCTGCACGAGGGGATCGAACGTGCGCACGGTGCCCACCAGCGTGGCCGACCCGGGCAGCACACTGAAGGCCCCCAGATCGCCAGCCTTCATCGCGCACAGGCTGATGACTGCGCTCTCTATGGGCCGCACGTTGCGCGAGACGATGCTCTGCGCCGCCGTGATGATGTGGGCTGCCACCAGCACCACGTCCACCGTCTGGTAGGCGTGTGCGCCATGGCCGCCACGGCCTGTGATCTCGATGGTGATGCGGTCTGCCGCGGCCATCATCGGGCCGGGGTTGATGCCAATCGTGCCCGGCTTCATGGCGGGCCAGTTGTGCATGGCGTAGATGGACTGCACCGGAAAGCGGTCAAACAATCCGTCTTCCATCATTACCCGCGCACCAGCAAAGCCTTCCTCGCCTGGCTGGAATACCAGCACGGCCGTGCCGTCAAAGTTACGCGTCTGCGCGAGGTAACGCGCAGCCCCTACCAGCATGGCCGTGTGCCCGTCGTGGCCGCAACCGTGCATCAGTCCGGGCTTGCAAGACTTCCAGGAAAAGTCGTTGTGCTCCGTCAGCGGAAGCGCATCCATGTCAGCCCGCAAGCCCACCATGGCGCCGCTGGCTACGCTGCGCCCACGAATCACCGCCACGATGCCTGTGCGGCCGATGCCTTGGTGGATCTCATCCACCCCGCAGACCTTGAGCGCCTCTACCACCCGCTTGCCGGTGTAAACCTCTTCAAAACCCAGTTCAGGGTGCGCGTGCAGGTCGCGGCGCAATGCAGTCAGCTCAGGATGAAACTGGGCAATGTGGGCAAACGCCCGCCCGCCCGCTTTCAGGCGAGAGCCTTGCATCAGTGGCCCCCGGCCTTGCCCACGCGCAGGCGCGGGTCGACCACGAAGTACAGCAAGTCCACCACCAGATTGATGACCACGAAGATCAAGGCAATCAGGCACAGGTAGGCGGCCATCACAGGGATGTCAGCGAACGTCACCGCCTGGATGAACAGCAAGCCCATGCCGGGCCACTGGAACACCGTCTCGGTGATGATGGCGAATGCGATCAGACCACCCAGCTGCAGCCCGGTGATCGTCATCACCGGCACCAGCGTGTTTTTGAGCGCATGGCCGAAATGGATGGCCCGGTTGGACAGGCCCCGCGCGCGTGCAAACTTGATGTAGTCGGTGCGCAGCACCTCCAGCATCTCGGCGCGCACCAGGCGCATGATGAGCGTGAGCTGAAAAATCGCCAGCGTGATGGCTGGCAGCGTGATGTGGTGCCAGCCCTTGGCCGTGAGCAGCCCTGAAGTCCACCACCCGATATGCACCACCTCGCCCCGGCCAAAGCTGGGGAACCAGCCCAGCACCACGGCAAACACCAAAATGAGCAAAATGCCGATCAAAAAGGTGGGCAGCGACACACCCAGCAGTGACAAGGTCATGAACGCCTGGCTGATGAAGGTGCCGCGCTTGAGCGCCGCATACACCCCCATGGGCACTCCGATCAATAGGGCCAGCGCTGCAGCCACCAGAGCTAGCTCCAGCGTGGCCGGAAAACGCTCGGCCATCAAGCGGGACACCTTGGCGCCCTGGCGCAGGCTCAGTCCAAACTCACCCTGCGCGGCATTCACCAGAAAGTGCCCGAACTGCACAAAAAAGGGTTTGTCGAGCCCCAGATCGGCGCGCAGGCTGCGAATCTGCTCGGGGGTGGCATCCTGCCCCAGCAAAAACACCACCGGATCACCCACATACTGAAACAGCATGAAGGCAATAAAGGCCACCGCAACCATCACCATGACCGCCTGAATCAGGCGCCGCAAAATAAAGGCAAGCATCAGAAAAGCAAAGAATGATGGACCATGCTAACAGGGAAGTTTGCGACGATGACCCATGGTTTTCGAGCGCACGACGCCGAAAACGCCCGTGCCGCTCAGCCCTCCCATGCAGGAAAGGTGCCAACCGCTTCTACCCCGCGGGCACCTGAAAAAAGAACTCTCTCGCGCCCTTGCGGGTTGGGATGGGTTTTTGGGTATTTCTTGGGTTTTTCTTGAGGTGTCCTGGAAATTGGGGTCGTTCTGAGAAAGAAAAAAACCGGATCACTATCGCTAGCGACCCGGTTTTCCCTTGGAAACCTGCGCCACTCTGTTGCCAGAGCAGCGCTTTTCCCCCACCAGTGATTAGAAGCGGTGACGAATACCCATGGTGACACCGGTACGGCTGCGGGCGCCGCTCACTGCGTCAAGCACAAGCGCGCCGCCCCCGCTGATGCTGGTGTGGTCTACGCCAAAGTAGGCGTCGGTGCGCTTGCTGAATGCATAGTCCGCCACGGCGACATAGAAGTTGACGTTGCCATTAGACGTGCCGTTGACCGAGCCTGATTGCTTGCCGCGGAAGTAATGCGCACCCAGGTTCAGTTGAGGCGTCAGCTGATAGCCCACGCCCACCTTGAACAGTTGGCGCTTGTCGGCATCACCCGGCTGGAAGCCGCCGTTGGTCTGACCCGCCCAGAACTGGCCCAGGAGTGCTCGGTCTACGATGTTACGGAAACCCTGGACCGGGCTGGTCACCGCAGCGTATTTCGCCTTGTTCAGGCCGTAGCCGGTGCTGAAGTACCAAGGGCCGGTGCGATACGAACCGCCCAGGGTCCAGGCATCGACATCGGTGCCGCCTGGCAGCGTCGTGCGCAGGTAGCCGCCACCCAATGCGAAGCCGTTGGCGGCGTAGCGCAGATAGCCGCCAGCTGTCTGCCAGGCGCCGCCACCCAGCGTGCTGCCCACATAGGCAGGCACCTGCGCAGCAGAAGCAGGCAGACCCGCTTCCAGAGCCTTGGTATCGTTATTCTCATCGAACGAATATTGCAGCGAACCCACCCAACTGCGGTCAGGCGTTGCAAAGGTGTACTTCAGCATGTTGCTGGTGCGCGCTCCCATGGCCATGCCCAACTCAGGTTTGTAGGCTTCCATATACGGCGAATAGGGGAACGAAGCGTAGGTACTGGTCACGACGTCGAACAGGACGTTCCATTGACGGCCTGCGGTCAAGCGACCGTAAGGGCCCTGCAACCCCACATAGGACAACTGAAAGAAGGGAGTGGAAACACTGCCGGTATCTGCATCGACACGATTTTCCAAAACAACCAGAGCCTTGGAGCCACCGCCCAGATCTTCGTCCACGTTGATACCCCAGCGGCTTTGCGACATGCCGCCACCAATCATCTTCGACAGACCATCTTTACCGGCGCCTTCGTTATTGGTATGGCGATAAGCCACATCAACGATACCGTAAAGCTGCACCGAACTGGTGCTGGTGCTGGCTTGTGCAAATGCAGAACCAGAAGCGAGAGCAATAGCTCCCAGAGCAAAGAATTTCTTAGCAGCGACTTTTTTCATGGATCCCATCTCTTTCTGAGGTTGAAGTGGCTAGGGGCAGTTTAGTAAGCACCCTCCCCGTCAGGACCCCTTTGTTGCTCAATCCCTACACAGGATTTCCCTAATAGAACGACCGTTCACTTATAAAAGATTCACTCAGAACCCCTCTTCTGCAAAAGTGGATGCGTGACCCTCATCCACCCACTTCTGCAACGCCAGGCTTCAAGGCCATATCCACCTCCCACAAAGTGGCGAAACAAAGCATCCGTAAAGAAAAGAAACCCCCATGAAAAAAGCCACCCGTCTTGCGACGGGTGGCTTGGGTCACGTCTGTGAATGCTGGCACAAGGCCAGCATGTCATCAGAAGGAGTGACGGATACCGACTTGCACGCCGGTCTGGCTGTCGCCAGCGCGGGCATCAATGGTACCCAGGCCCTTGGCAGACAGATTCAGTTTCGAGGCATCCTTGTTGTCCATGTATGCCACGGTGCCGTACACAGCGGTGCGCTTGGACAGTTTGTGGACATAACCCAGGCTGATCTGGTGGGCCTTGGAGTCGATGGCCTTCTGGTCATACAGAGCGTATTGCAGCTTGACTTCGCCAGCGCCCACAGGAGCGGATGCGCCCAACATGTAGGCGTTAACCTTGCGCTCGGAACCGCCAGGGACATCATCCTTGGTCTGCTGCAGGATGGCGTTCAGCTTGACAACGTTCAGGTCGTACGAACCGCCCAAGGTCAGACGATTGCGGTCAGCACCAGTGGCAGCAGGGGAGGTAAGGACCAGGGCGCTGCTCTCGTCATAAGACAGGGCAACACTCAAAGGGCCGTTGTCATAGGCAACATAACCACCAACGTAACGACCCTTCTTCGAGTTCGTCGCGTCAGCCTTTTCGTCGAAGCCATAGCCCAGGCCAGCGGTGAAGCCGCTGAAGTTGGGGGTGTAGTAGCTGATCATGTTGCTCGAACGGATGCCGTTGGCATCGTTGTTGTTGTTAGCCGTGGTTTGGTTGTTGCCATTCCAGTTGCTCCAGCCCATGAATTGGCCAATGCCAACCTGGCCGAAGACGTCGTACGAGATGAACTTGGTGTAGCCAGGGGTCAGGTCACGGCCCAGGCGCACTTCACCGAAACCACCAGCCAGGCTGACCGTGGAACGACGCTTGAAATTGAAGCCAGAAGCATTGCCGTCGTCACCGAAGATTTCGCCTTCCAGGTGGAAACCAGCCTTCAGGCCGCCACCCAGGTCTTCCACGCCACGGAAGCCCAGACGGCTGGTAGCGTTGCCGCTGGTGCCAATGCCATACTTGCTTTCAGTGTTGGTGCCAGCAGCGTTGGAAACGCCGTCGAGGTAGCTGACGTTGGTATCAACAATACCAAACAGGGTCACGGAAGATTGGGCCATTGCGGCGCCGGAAGCAGCCAGCACAGCCAGGGCAATCAGGGATTTTTTCATTGCGAGTTACTCCAAGGTTAAACATAGGGCGCCGGTACGGGGGGTCTATGGTGAAAGCACCTGCACAGTCCCGCCGGTTCCCCGGGCCAACCTCCTGGTGGGGAAGTTGCCCCTATTGCACCAGAGCCCGCCGGGTTTCGCAAAGGAATTCACCCACAATCGGCCGGAACGGAGAAAATCGTTGCAGTGATGCAACATCCACCAGAGTCATCAATTCGCAGCATTTCCTTGCAAAGAAGGATCTGCGCGGCATGATTTTTGTATCTTTGTGAAATTGATACGTCAAAACACCTTTGAAGCATGGACCGCCTACTTTCCAGTCTCGACAATGCCCTGCGCACCTTGTTCGCCCAGCCTCATGCGCATGAGAAGTCACCAGCCCAGGGGGTGAACGAAGCCGCGTTGAACGACGAGCAGAAAAAACTGGCGGGAGCCCTGATGCGGGTGAACCATGTGGGTGAAGTTTGCGCCCAGGCGCTGTACAGCGCGCAGGCCCTGGCCACCAAAGATGAGCATTTGAGACAGCATTTGCTTCAGGCAGCCCGAGAAGAAACAGACCACCTGGCCTGGACCCACGAGCGACTGCAAGCGCTGGGCGCCCGCCCGAGCTTGCTCAACCCCCTCTGGTTCTCAGGGGCATTTGCCCTGGGCTTTGTGGCTGCCAAGGTGAGTGACCGGGCCAGCCTGGGTTTTGTGGTGGAAACGGAACGCCAGGTGGCAAAACACCTGCAAAGCCACCTTTCCAGGCTGCCCGAGGAAGATGCCGCCTCCCGCGCAGTGGTTGAACGCATGAAGCAGGACGAGGAACGGCATGCCGAGGAGGCCGCATACCGCGGCGCCTTGCCCCTGCCCAAAGCGGCTCAGGGCTTGATGCGTTTTGCAGCCAAGGTGATGACAACCACAGCGCACCGCATCTGAGGGGCGCGCCCGGAGGCTGCCACCCTCCTGGCTGCGACCTTAGGCCTCTACCAGGTCAAAACCAGTGGTGATCTCGGCCGTTTTGCCCAGCATGATGCTGGCGGAACAGTATTTTTCGTGGCTCATCGCAATGGCACGCTCCACGGCCGCCGCAGGAATGCCACGCCCCGTTACGGTGAACTGCATGTGGATCTTGGTGAACACCTTGGGGTCGGTGTCAGCCCGCTCGGAAGTCAACTTGACGCTGCAGCCCCGCACATCGTGGCGCCCCCGCTTGAGGATCAGCACCACGTCATAAGCCGTGCAACCGCCGGTACCGGCCAGCACGGTTTCCATCGGCCTGGGGGCCAGGTTTTGGCCACCGTTGGCGGGGTTGGCCGCATCGGGCGCACCGTCCATGACCAAAACGTGGCCGCTCCCGGTTTCTGCGACAAAGCCCATTCCGGACCGGGTACCGGCCGCGGCCGTCCAACTGACTGTGCATTCCATGTGTTTTTCTCCTGGGGATCGCATGGGAACAGGACCCACGCGTGGTTTTTTTCTTACGGTTTTACCAAGCCGTCAAAAACGGCTGCGAATTTTTGCTGCATCGCAACAAGCATGAGGATACAATTCACCCATGCGCGGTTGTTCAAACAAACAACCAAAAGCAATCAGTACAAACGCTGGTTTGCTCGCTCCGATTGTCTCCTCCATCTCCTCAAAGGATGGATTCAGCCCCAGGCCTCACGGCCTGGGGCTTTTTTTTGCCCCGGGTTTGGTTGCAAGGAACCCAGCGTCACCCCGACCAGCACCGCAGAGACTGTTTAAAAAACAGGCACCAACCGCCCCCACTATGATGTGTGCCCCGCCTGCTCTGCTGGGCGGGTGATCCTATCGCCCCATGACACAGCCACTCACCCCCGCCGATTACCTGAAAAAAATCCTCACCGCCCGTGTGTACGACGTGGCCGTGGAGTCCCCCCTGGAGCCTGCCAAAAACCTGAGCCAGCGCCTGAAGAACCGGGTGCTCTTGAAGCGTGAAGACCAGCAGCCTGTCTTCAGCTTCAAGCTGCGGGGGGCGTACAACAAGATGGCGCACCTGACGCCTGCGCAGCTGGAACGCGGCGTGATCTGCGCTTCGGCCGGCAACCACGCGCAAGGTGTGGCCATGAGCGCCAAGCGCCTGGGCGTGCGTGCCGTGATCGTGATGCCCACCACCACCCCACAGCTCAAGATTGACGCGGTGAAGAGCCTGGGTGGCGAAGTGGTGCTGTTTGGCGACAGCTATTCGGACGCTTACGGCCACTCGCTCAAGCTCGAAAAGGAACAGGGCCTGACCTTCGTGCACCCCTTCGATGACCCCGACGTGATTGCCGGACAAGGCACGATTGCGATGGAAATCCTGCGGCAGTTGCAAAGCCTGGGCAGCAACCAGCTCAATGCGGTGTTTGTGGCGATTGGCGGCGGCGGGCTGGTCAGCGGTGTGGCCAATTACATCAAGGCCGTGCGGCCCGAGGTCAAGATCATTGGCGTGCAGATGAACGACTCGGACGCGATGATCCAGTCCGTCAAGGCGCATGAACGTGTCACCCTGCCCGATGTAGGCCTGTTCTCGGACGGCACCGCCGTCAAGCTGGTGGGCGAGGAAACCTTCCGCATCGCTTCCGGGCTGGTCGATGAATTCATCACCGTGGACACCGATGCCGTCTGCGCCGCCATCAAGGACGTGTTTGTGGACACGCGCAGCATCGTCGAGCCCGCAGGCGCACTGGCCGTGGCCGCCATCAAACAGTATGTGGACACGCACCACACCGAAGGCGAGACCTACGCCGCCATTTTGTGCGGCGCCAACATGAACTTCGACCGTCTGCGCTTCGTGGCCGAGCGCGCCGAGGTAGGCGAAGAGCGCGAAGCCCTGTTCGCCATCACCATCCCCGAAGAGCGCGGCAGCTTCCGCCGCTTCTGCGAAGCCGTGGGCGCCCTGCCCGGTGGCCCGCGCAATGTGACGGAGTTCAACTACCGCATCAGCGACGCTAGCAAGGCCCATGTCTTCGTGGGCCTGACCACGCGCGGCAAGGGTGAATCGACCACGATTGCGCAGCATTTCAACCAGCAAGGGTTTGAAACGCTGGACCTGACACACGACGAGCTGGCCAAGGAGCACTTGCGCCACCTGGTGGGCGGCCACTCGGCCCTGGCGCAAGACGAGCGCCTGCTGCGCTTTGTCTTCCCTGAGCGCCCCGGTGCGCTGCTCAAGTTCCTCAGCTTGATGCAGCCCACCTGGAACATCAGCCTCTTTCACTACCGCAACCAGGGGGCCGATTACGGACGCATCCTGGTCGGCATGCAGGTGCCCGCCGAAGACACGGCCATGTTTGACGCGTTCCTGGACACGCTGGGCTACCCTTACGTGGAAGAGACGAAAAACCCGGCGTATCGCCTGTTCCTGCGCGCAGGTTCTTGATCAAAATGGCCTCCAGCGCTTATTCAGCAAGCGCAAGCAGCTACTGAATCAATAGCACCCTCAACACAACCGATGCAAGCCCTGCGCCACTACCTGCTGGCCGTGCAGTTCTTCACCCGCATCCCCGTCACGGGGCGGCTGGCTGCGTGGGTGGGTTACAGCCCGGCCATGCTGCGCGCCAGCGCGGCGCATTTTCCGGGCATTGGCTGGTTGGCTGGGGGTTTGTCATGCGCCGTGTTTGCCTTGCTGCACCAAGGGCTGGGGGCGCAGCAGCCGCTGGCATCCCTGGTGGCTGCGGTGCTGTGCACCGCAGCCACAGTGATGATGACTGGCGGCTTTCACGAGGATGGCCTGGCCGATGTGGCCGACGGCCTGGGCGGCAGCTACGACCGCGAACGGGCGCTGGACATCATGAAGGACTCGCGCATTGGTGCCTTTGGCGCCATGGCCCTGGTGCTGGCGCTGCTGGCCAAGGTCAGCCTGCTGGCGCTGCTGGGCGCGCACAGCCTGGGGGCGGCGCTGGCGGCACTGGCGGGGGGGCATGTGCTTTCGCGGCTGTGGCCGCTGTTCATCGTGCGGTGGCTGCCGCATGTGGGTGACACGGCCCGATCCAAAAGCAAGCCACTGGCCGACCAGATTTCACGTGGCGCGCTGGCAGCGGCAGTTTTGTGGTGTTTTTTGCCTCTGGCGCTCGTCTATCAAGCGCAGGCAGCTATTTTTTTAATAGCATCCATCACCATCAGCATGGCGGCAGCCGCCTGGATGGGGCGCTGGTTTGCGCGCCGTCTGCAAGGTTTTACGGGTGACTGCCTGGGCGCCACGCAGCAGGTGGGCGAAATCGGTTTTTACCTGGGTGCCGCCCTGGCGCTGGGCGCGGCGCGATGAACTCGGCTGCGTGGTGGCTGGTGCGGCACGCGGCGCCGCACGTGGCACCCGGCACCTGTTACGGCGCGCTGGATGTGCCTGCCAACCCCCAGGCCACCCAGCAAACAGCACGGCGACTGGCCGAGGCCCTGCCAACAGCTACGCTGATGAGCCACTCGCCGCTACAAAGATGTGAGCAGCTTGCGCACTACCTGATTGCGCTGCGACCCGATTTGGCTAGCAACCCCGACCCGCGGCTGCGCGAAATGGATTTTGGCGACTGGGAGGGCCGCCCGTGGGCTGACATTGCGCGCAGCGAGATCGACGCCTGGACGCAGGACTTTGCCCACTACCGCCCGGGGGTCGGTGAGAACCTGCACTCCATGCTCGCCCGTGTGGACGCAGCACGGCGCGAAGCCCTCGAGGCCTTGGCGCAAGGCCGCCCCGTGGCGTGGATCACGCACGCAGGCGTCACGCGCTGCGTGGCGTGGCTGAGCAGCCACGAGAGCCAGCTACCGCTATCGCACCAATGGCCGCTGGAAGCGCCAGGCTGGGGAGATTGGGTGATGGTCCGACCCGGTTTGACCGGTGAAGCACCCGTGCAACAGACGTGACGAGTCGTAGAAGAAAGAGCCCGCCTGCCGACCACAGCAAGGGGTAAGCCCCAAAAAGCAGGACCGTTGAAAAAAAGAAGCCGTCAGCCCTTGGGAGGCATCTCCAGGCGCACCGTGGTGGGCCCATCCACCGACGCCCCCAACGACGCCTGGCGCGGGCCCAGCGACTGCAACACCAGCCCCGAATCCACCTGCGCGCCCACGCGGAACGGGCGGGCCGGTTTGCCATCCAGAGAGATCAACGCCGCGCCGCCACCGCTGCTGCGGCCCGACAGCACGCCCAGCAGCG
>ENA-UOOA01004275-UOOA01004275.1-human-gut-metagenome-genome-assembly--contig:-P61old-NODE-4275-length-16446-cov-7.101031_pt1 | contig 16446 bp, 11 predicted proteins | sample MGYA00242467_ERZ724014 | MGnify/ENA metagenome assembly ERZ724014
CCTTAATTCAAATAAAATAATAGATATCATAAAAAAGAAAAAAGAAGGTAATAATAAAGATAATTTATTAGAAAGAAAGGAAGTTGAATTTGTGAGTTCAAGTAGTAGAAGAGGAAAAGTAAACGACGATAAAAATAAAAAGAAAAAAGTCAAGCCTCAAAATAAAAAACAAGCAAACAAGTCAAGAGACAAGAAAGAAAAAAGTAGTAGTAAAAAGAAAGGTATTGTTAGAAAGATATTAACTATCTTATTAGGATTTGCTATCTTTTGTGTTTTTGCAGCAACGGCATTTATGATTTATATTGTAGTTAGTACATCAAACTTTGATCCTAATGCTTTAGTAAATCAAGATCAAACTGTACTATATGATAAAGATGGTAATGAATTTGCTACGCTAGGTGTTCAAAAAAGAGAATCAGTAACTTATGACCAGTTACCACAAGTTCTCGTAGATGCCATCGTGGCTACCGAAGATTCTAGATATTATCAACATAATGGTGTTGACATGGCAAGATTCTTAAAAGCAACCGCATTAAACTTAATTGGTAGAGATGATGCTGGTGGTGCATCTACCCTAACAATGCAAACAGTAAAAAATAATCTTACTAAAAAAGATAGTCTAGAAACAAATAAAATTAAAAAAATAATAAGAAAATTCCAAGACGTATACTTATCCGTATTCTTTATGGAAAAGAAATATTCTAAAGAAGAAATATTAGAATTCTATGTAAATGATAGTTGTCTTGGTGGCAATGTTTATGGAGTTGAAGAAGCTAGTAAATATTATTTTGGTAAAGATGTATCAGAATTAAGTCTTCCAGAAGCATCATTAATTGCAGGAATGTATCAAGCACCAAATAAATATAATCCATATAAGAATCCAGAAAAAGCTGAAGAAAGAAGAAATACCGTTTTAAAATTAATGGTTAGACATGGCTATATAACTGAAGAAGAGATGAAAATGGCCCAAGCCGTTTCAGTAGAAAGTATGCTAGTGGGTGCTAAAGCTGATACTGATTATCAAGGCTATGTTGATACAGTAATTGATGAAGTAGAAAAATTAACTGGAGATAACCCAGTAGTAGTACCAATGAAAATATATACTGCACTTGATAGAAGTATTCAAGATGGTATTAATGATGTATTAAATGGAACTTCTTACACTCGTTGGGCAAATGATTCGGTTCAAGCAGGTATCGCCGTAACTAATGTTAACGATGGTACAATTGTAGCAGTAGGAGCAGGAAGAAATCGTGAAGGAAAAAGAACATTTAACTTTGCTACTCAAGCCTATAGACAACCAGGAAGTACAGCTAAACCATTATTTGATTATGGTCCAGGATTTGAATATAATGATTTCTCAACATATACCCTATTCAATGATGAACCTTGGACATATACCAATGGTCCATCAGTAGGAAACTGGGATAATAAATATCAAGGATTAATAACTTTAAAACAAGCTGTTAGTGTATCAAGAAATGTCCCTGCTTTAAAAGCCTTTCAGCAAGTAGATAAAAAGAATATTGCAAAATTTGTTAGTTCTTTAGGAATAGATATTGCTTATAGTACTAAAGATGAAAATTATAAGAAATACGATAATGGCGGAGACAATATATTAAATGAAGCTTATTCAATTGGTGGTATGTCATATGGTGTAACACCTCTAGAAATGGCTGAAGCTTATGCAAGTTTTGCTAATGGTGGTTACCACATTGAATCTCATGCTGTAATTAAAATAGAATATCGTAATTCAGATGAAACTATAGTAACAAGTGAACTTAAAGAATATCAAAAAGAAAAAGTAATGTCAGACTCAACAGCATACCTTATGAATAATGTCCTTCAGTATGCTGTAGAATATGGTTTCAGCGGTGGTGCTAGAGTTTACGGCTCTACTGTTGCTGCTAAAACAGGTACTTCTAATCTAGATGCTGCTACATGTAAGGCAAAAGGTATTCCAATTGGATCAGTTGGTGATCTTTGGACAGTAGCCTATACTCCAGAATATTCAGTAGCACTATGGTATGGTTATAAAGAAAATGATAGTACTCACTATTTAGGTGGTGCAAGTTATCCAAAAGATGATTTAATGAGTGCTGTGTTTAAAAACATTCCAAAAACTACTAAAAAATGGGAAATACCTTCTTCAGTAGTAGCGGTAACTGTTGAAAAAGAAACATGGCCTGCACAATTAGCAAGTGAATATACACCAGATAGTATGAAAATAACTGAGTATTTCAAAAAGGGAACTCAACCTACTGAAGTATCACAAAGATATGCTAAGTTACCAGCAGTAACAAATCTAAAGAGTACAAAAGAAGGAAGTAATTATAAATTAACTTGGAACTTTAAAACTCCTGATGTATTAGATAGTGCATACTTAAGTAAATACTTTAGTAATTCTGTTTATGGTAATCAATCAGCAAATTATCTTCAAGCAAGATTAGATTATAATAATAATACCCTTGGAGGATTTGGATTTGGTATATACAAAAAAACAAGTACAGGTAATCTAGAATTAATAGACTTCATAGATAGCAAAAGTACTGAATATACTTACAAACCAACTTCAAATGGTAGTGTAGATATCATTGTTCGCGCAGAATATAAAAACTTTAAAGATAATGCTAGTGACGAAACAAAAATAACTATCAGTGCCAATAATGTTAAAGAACTAGAGATTTCATTATCAGGTAATGAATCAATATCAGTAACCAAAGGTAACTATAATGAAAAAGGAATAATAGTAAAATATGATGATAAAAATGTAACTCTATTAAGTGATATAACATATACACTAAATAATACCACATACAAATCAAAATCTGAATTAGAAGATGAAATAAATAGACTTGAAACTGACAAGGAAGTTGAAATAACCTACTCTGCTACATATAATAAAATAACAAAAAAGATAACAAGAAAAATAAAAATAATCGAAGGATAAAAAATCCTTCGATTTTTCTTAAAAAAAACAGTTATATATTACATATAACTATTTTTCATTATCCACTAAATATTTAATAATATTAGATAGATGCATACCATGTGATCCCTTAAATAATACCAAATCTCCATCTTTAAGTAAATCATTTATATATCCATAAGATTCATTTTCATTATTAAAATGTTTTAAATTATCATAATTATTATTTTTTAAATATTCATCAGTATACTTAGTTTCATTACCAATAGTAATAATATAATCTAAATCACTATTAAGTAATACCTTACCTATTTCTTCATGAAGATTCTTACTAAAAGTACCAAGTTCCAAAACATCTCCAATTATAGCAATCTTTCTCTTACCTTCTCTTTTAATCAAAATCTCTAGTGAAGATTTAATAGAATCTAATGAAGCATTATAAGTATCATCTATCAAAGTAGCTCCATTTTTTAATTTTTTAAATTCTAATCTATTACTAGTAAGTTTAAAAGTCTCAATACCTTTTTTAATATTTTCTATATCAACATTACATAATATTCCCATTACATAAGCTACTAAAGAGTTATATATAAAAGCAGTATTACCAATATTACATTTAATATTGTTATTATCTATTTTAAACTCAGTTAAATCACTATTAATATCTTTAGCCATATAATCACTATCATTATCTATACCAATAGTAATAATCTTATTTAAAGACCTTATATACTCAATATTATCATGTAATATATCATTATCATTATTAATAATAAGTGGTCCATTAAGTCCTTCAATTATTTCTAATTTTGCTTTCATTATATTTTCTCTAGAACCTAAGTTACCAATATGCGCAGTACCTACATTAGTAATTACCGCCATTGTAGGCTTAGCTATATTAGTAAGAAAAGATATTTCACCAAAATTATTCATACCCATTTCAATTACCATAATATCTTCATCTTTTAATCTAAGTATTGTAAAAGGAAGACCAATATGATTATTGTTATTACCTTCAGTCTTAAGTACCTTATACTTAGTACTAAGTACTGCATATATCATATCCTTCGTAGAGGTCTTACCTACACTACCGGTAATCCCTACTACTGGAATATCATATAAACTTCTTTTATATCTAGCAAGATCTTGTATACATTTTAATGAATCCTCTACTAAAACAATAGTTCTATCCTTATATTTCAAAGGAATATCATTAACATCAATATTATCTAGTATGCAAGCCTTAGCCCCCTTTTCAAGAGCATCTTTATAAAACTTATTACCATCAAAAGATTCTCCCTTAATACCAACATAAATATCCCCTTCTTGAATAGTTCTAGTATCATGAGAAAAATTATCAAGTACTAAGTTAATATCACCACATAATAATTTACCATTAAATTTATCAATTATATCTTTTACATAAATCATATATAACACCTACTCATAAGAATCATTAATAATACTATCAATACTAGATAATTTATCATCTATCTCTTTCAAAGATACTGCACTCTTCTCTACCTTAACTGAAGTCTTATCTTCCTTTTCCTTATCATTATATGTTTTCATACCTTTAATATTATAAGAAGATAATATTCTATCTTTGATTACATAAGAACCATTACTATATCTATCCATAATAGGAATCTCTGTAATCTTAACTTCTTTAGTATAATTATCAGATACAATACCAATTAAACTCTTAGAGTCTTCAATATAAACACTAATAACCCTACTAGGATTACTCTTAATTACCTTCATAAGAAGTATTCCTCTCTTAGCTCTTGAAGTCTTTTCAAATTCTAATAATTTAACTCTCTTACCAGTACCTTTATCAGTAAGTATTGTAATATATTCACTACCAGCATCAAATAGTATTCCACTAACTACATAATCATCTTTTAAGTTAATAGATTTAACACCAGCAGCCTTAATTCCTACTACTGGAACTTCACTAACATCATACCATAGTCCATAACCACATGAAGTAGCAACAAATACTTCTCTATCACTAGAATCAGTAACATTAACTATTTCATCACTATCTTTAAGATTCATCATCTTAATAGGTTTACTATATCTCTGTGCCTTAAATTCACTAAGTAAAGTTCTCTTAATCATACCATTCTTAGAAAAACTTGTAATATATTTTTCTTCATCAAAATCACTTACAAACATAGAGTATACTATTTTTTCATTATCCATTAAAGGTATAATATTACTAATATGTTTACCTAAATCTTTCCATTTACATTCTGGTATATCATATACTGGTAAATATAAATAATTACCTAAATTAGTAAATAATAACATTACATCAGTAGTATTAATATTATACATACCAATAGTATAATCATTTTCTTTGAGTAATGTATCCTCTCCATTAGAAGAACTATAACTTCTATAAGGAACTCTCTTAATATATCCCTCATTAGTAACTACTACTACTACTTGTTCTTTAGGTATCATTCTTGTAGTATCAACCTTAACATCAGCAGCCTCATCCCTAATCTCTGTTCTTCTAGGAATAGCATACTCCTTCTTAATCTTTCTAAGATCATCTTTAATAACTGAATTAAGTTTCTCAGGACTAGTTAATATTTCCTCATATAACTTAATCTTTTCTGCTAATTTTTTCATTTCTTCCTCTAAAGTAACAATATCAGTATTAGTAAGTCTATATAGTTGTAAATTAACTATAGCCTCAGCCTGTTTATCGGTAAATTCATACTCTTTAACTAAATTAATAATAGCATCTGCCTTATTCTTACTTCTTCTAATTAATGCAATAACTTCATCTAATATAGATATAGCTTTAATTAAACCTTCCATAATATGATAACTTGCTCTAGCGGTCTTTAAATCATATTCTGTACCCTTATATACAATCTCTTTTTGATGAGTAATATAAGCATCTAATATTCCAAGTAAACCAAGTTGCATAGGTCTACGATTAACAATAACAACATTATTAAAGTTATAAGATATTTGTAAATCAGTATTCTTATATAAATAATTAAGAATATTATTAGCATCAGCATCCTTCTTTAAATCAATAGCAATTTGTAGTCCTTCTTTATCTGATTCATCTCTTACTTCTACTATACCATCAAGTTTTTTATCTAATCTTACTTCATCTATTTTACGAACAAGTAAAGATTTGTTAACATCATAAGGAATCTCATTAATAATAATCTTATTCTTATCAATAACAGCTTTAGCTCTTATATATATTTTTCCTCTACCAGTTTCATAAGCTTGCTTAATACCATCTAAACCAAGTACTATACCACCAGTAGGAAAATCAGGTCCTTTGACATAATTCATTATTGTATCAAGTCTACTATTAGGATTATCTATTCTAAATATTGTAGCATCAATAACTTCACCTAAATTATGCGGAGGCATATTAGTAGCATAACCAGCACTAATACCAGTAGTACCATTTACAAGTAAATTAGGAAATCTACTTGGAAGTACTGTGGGTTCTAATAATCTATCATCGTAGTTAGGAGCCATAGGTACAATACCAGTCTTATCAATATCTCTTAGAAGTTCTCCAGCTATTTTAGAAAGTCTTGCTTCAGTATAACGACTAGCGGCAGGACTATCTCCATCAATAGAACCATTATTACCTTGCATCTCTATTAAAGGAGCTTCATTCTTCCAAGGCTGACTCATTCTAACTATTGCCTCATATATAGAACTATCACCATGTGGATGATAATTACCCATTACCATACCAACAGCATTAGCACTCTTTTTAGTAGGCTTATCATAAGTATTATGTTCTTTATACATTGAATATAATATTCTTCTTTGTACAGGTTTTAATCCATCTCTAACATCAGGAATAGCTCTATCTTGAATAATATATTTAGAATATCTTCCAAAACTCTCACCCATTATATCCTCTAAAGAATAATCATATATTCTCTTAATAATTTCTTCCATATATTTACCACCATACCAATTATATAATATTTTTCCTTTATTTTCAAGGAATTATACATCTTATTTACATTTATATTCACTATAAGTCTTAATAAATTAAGTCTTATTAGTGTTTATTTGAGCCAATGATATTGTCTCAAATAAATATATCAACCATATCTATTATATATAAGCAAAAAATATGTATCAAGATAAAGAAAAAGAACAATACTTTTTGTATTATTCCTATATTATCACATAAGTTGATCATTTGAAAATACATTACATTCTGTACTAGCAGTTACACTAGCAATCACACATGAAGCAAAATAAGTATTTCCCTCAATACCGCAACTGATAGTTTGACCATTAGTACATTCTGCAGATAAAATATCTTGTTGATATACTGAAATATGATTTGCTTCATATTTATCACCTGCCAAAACAGTAGCAGTATCATTATAACCACCAGCATCAACATTAAGTGTAACTGTATAACTAGTTTGAGTTGTAGAATATTTAGCATACAAAGTAGTATTAGCGTTTGTAGTAAAACTACCACCAGGTTGATATACAGTTCCAGAACCATTACTATTAGCAGTCCAGCCTAAGAATGGATAACCAATCTTTAGTGGCTTAGTATTACTTAAAGTTAAAGTAATCCCATATGTTTTTGTTTGTGAACTAGGAGCCCCAGTACCACCATTAGCATTATATGATATAGTATATGTTTTTCTACTTGCAGTTAAAGTTTTAGTAACTGAACCAGTCATTGTTCCAGAACATGGACTTGATGATGTGCAGGAATTCATTGTATAACCTGTTTGCGGAACACCATAATAATAGTAGGTTGTTCCATATTTTACAGCCACTGTTTTAGAAGTTGTTGATGAACTATAATTAGTTGACCCATTTACTCTATAATATATAGTGCTTACACCTGTACCTTTACTTAATGTTAAATTATATGTACTAGGTGCACTAATGGTAACAGGTTTCATATAACTAGGAAGAACTATATCTTCTTTACTTGTAGTAACACCAATAGTAATAGTAATTGTGTTTGAAGTGTTATTTTTGATATCCATACTCAAAGTACCACCTTGACCAATATCGGTGCCACTAGGATCTATATTATTTTCTTGATTTCTGATAAAAGATATATCATTACTATTTCCTTCATAAATATACCACACAACATACTTAACGCCATCAATTTGTTCATCATTAAATATAGAAACATTAGTAGTCCTTGCGGCATTAGGTCCTATTGTTACCTCAACAGTATCAAAAATATCACCATTATAAGATAAATTAGATGAAAACGATATTGGATTACTAATTTCTGCACTCGCAGTAAAAACAGCCAGTGTAGAACCAATACCAAGTCCAACTAAACCAATAGTAATAACTAAAATTAAATAAATTGTCTTCATAGAAATTTTAGTTTCCATTACACATTCCCTCCTTATTTACTAAAGAAATTAAGTATCCCAGATATATCAACCTTAGATATATGTATTAGTATTGCAGCCATTGCTAAGAATGGCCCAAAAGGTATTAAATTATCTTTCCTACTAAATAGCGTATAAACTGCTACTGGAAAAGCAATAAAAGTAGCCAAGAATATATCACATATACATAGAGGATATCCAATTACTATTCCAAATAGAAACATTAATTTAATATCTCCTCCACCCATAGACTCTCTCTTAAATAGCTTATCCCCTATTAATTTTATCACATACATTGTAACAAAAGCAAGTATTCCTGCAATAATTTTATCAGCAGTATACTCAAGTCCAAAGAAGATAAGTTCTAAAATTATAATGACAATAGCGGCCACTGCTATAACTTCATCTAATATAATCATATATTCAATATCACTTACAATAATAGTAATTAAACTAGATATAAATATTAAACTAATAACAAAGTTATAGCTAAAACCAAATGAATGGTAAGAAGTACAAAATAATACTCCAGTAATAACTTCAACTAATAAGTAACTTATTGGTATTTTATTATGACAGCATCTACTTTTACCACCTTGTATAACATAAGATACCACTGGTATTAATTCATACCACCTAAGTTTATGTTGACAACTATGGCAATGACTTCTAGGATACAGAATAGATTCATTATTAGATAGCCTCACAGCCAAATTATTAAGAAAACTACCCATTGCTGTTCCAAAGATAAATATTATTATATATATATATATTTCCATAAAATCACCTATAAAATGTCATTATACATACTAAACATTGGAACAAATATAGCAAGTAATACAACACCTACTATTCCCGCAAGTAATATTATCATAACAGGTTCTATTAAACTTTTTAATCTTTGAACTAAAGCCTTTTGTTCCTCTTCATAATAAGAAGCAACATTTTCCATCATTACCCCAAGTCTACCTGTTTTTTCTCCAGTAACTAACATTTCATAAGCAATTCTAGGAAAAGCCCATTTATCCTCAAAAGCTTTAGATAATCCGGCACCTGTACTAAGATTAGTAACAGCCTCTTTTATTATATCTTTATATATCTCATTATTAGTAACCTTGCCTAACATTTCAATACTATCAGTAATAAATACATCATGTCTAATAAGTGAAGAAAAAGTCTTAGTAAACATAACTATCTGATTATCAATTATAACATTCTTAATTATTGGAATATGCATAAGTATATACTGAACAAAATATCTAAACTTCTTAATATTCTTATACATAGCAATAAGTATAATAATAACACCTGCTACAGCAATAAGAATCTTAATAATATTATCTTTAACAAAATTACTAGTATTAACCAAAAATACCGTAATACCAGGAAGGTCTGCACCTAACTGCTTAAATATATCTTCAAATCTAGGTATAATAAATATAAGTAAGAATGTTAATACCGCAATAGCCACAACTAGAACGACACTTGGATAAGTAAGTGCAGATATTATTTGTTTTCTATTAGTATCAGCAGTCTTGTAATAAGCTGCCATATCGTCTAGTGCCTCAGTTAAATTACCAGTAAGTTCCGAAGTTTTAAACATATTAATAAGTAGTTTAGGAAATATATTTCCTTGTCTAGCCAGTGCTTCACTAAAAGGAGCACCAGTATTTAATTCATATAATATTTTTTTATATAAATTCTTTCTATTCTTATTCTTAGTTTGCTCATCTAACATAACAATAGAATCAGTAAGTGGAATACCACTCTTAATATAGGTAGACAACTGTGTTAAAAAGAATACTAAATCTTTATATTTCATTGGTCTTTCTAATGTTAAAAAATCACCAAATTTACTAATTTTTGTTTCTTTAATTTCTAGTATTTTATACCCTTGACTATTTAAGAAAGACTCTACATCTAATCTTCTAAAAGCATCAAAATAGCCTTTAACAGTCTTACCTTCCTTGTCGTAGCAGGTATATTTATATCTTGTTTTAACTCTACTCGCAGCAGTATTACCACTAACAGTTTGATTAGAAGAAAAAACAGCATTATTATTACTAGTATTATTAACATTTTTACCATTCATAATATAATCACCTATTCTATAAATAATTATAACATAGAATAATCTATTTTTTAACATTTTTTTCTAAATTTCATATATTATTTTAGAAAGGGAGTATTATATATGTATGGAAATAACTTTGGATATCCTTTTATGGGTGGGATGCCTAATCAAATAGTACCTCCAATGACAGGAAATATGATGGGACCCATGATAGGAGCCCCTCTAAGGTCTGGAGGTGGCGGTCTTCGTTCATTATTAGGTCTAGGTAGGGCATCAACAGGCACCAGTGGTTTTAACTTTGCCAGTCTTTTAAATGGAGCTTCAAAAACACTAGGAGTAGTAAAAGATGCCATCCCCGTAGTTAAAGAAGTCGGACCAATGATGAATAATATGCGATCTATGTTAAAAATAGCCTCAGTATTCAAAGATGAAACAGATACCACAAAAAAAGAAGATACTACATCTCCGAATATAGCATCTTCAAACATAAATAGTAATAACACTACTACTACTCAAAAAGTAGAATATACAAATCAAACAAATAACCAACCAAATTTCTTTTTATAAGAAATTTTTTTATTTTATATACTTTATATCAAACTTATTATACATAAATAATAGTCATAAATATACTATGAATAATTATATTAAACAAAAGTATAATACTATAATCACCATATCCTGTAATCATAAGTATTATAAAAGATAATATATGATAAATAATAATACCAACATAACTAATAATATTAGTCATAAAAACATTTCCTGGTAATATATTATACAATATTTTAATAACTATCCCAATGATAATAAATATAAAAGTATTAACAAATATTGTTGAAGTATAAAGAATATCAAATAATATACCAAATATAAATATAAGTATAAAAAACTTCTTATCATTATCAAAATAAGGATATATAATAGCAAAAGATATAATTATATATATCGTAGTAAAATAACTAATATTAGATAAAGTACTAGGAAATATATTAGACATAATACCTTCAAGTAAAAAAGAAATAACCAAATATATAATACTAATAATCATTACTATCTTTCCTTTTTAATATACTAACATAATTAATATCAGTAAAATCACTTGAAGGTTTAACCTTAATAATCTTAGCTAAATCATAAGAATCAGTAGATATCTCACTAACAGTGCCTACTAAAATACCTGAAGGAAATATACCACCAAGTCCAGAAGTATATACATAGTCTCCTACTCTAACATCCTTAGTATTACTAATACCCTCTACTTCCAAATAATTATCATTATAATCATAACTATTAATAAGACCATATAAATCATAATCACCATTACTTATATGAACAGATATCTTATTATTAGTGTCACTCGTAGTAATAAGTCTAACATCAGAAGTAAAAGTACTAGTCTTAATAATTTTACCAATTAATCCTTTAGAATTAATAACAACCATATCCTTCTCTACCCCATTATAAGTACCCTTATCTATCGTAATAGTATTATACCAAAAGCCAACATTTCTACTGACAACCGTAGCATTCAAATATTCATAATCAGATAAATTATGTTCAATATTAAGTTCTTCCTTTAATCTCTCAAGTTCTCTTCTAAGTTCAATATTCTCAGCCTCAATTGAAGTAACTCTATCAAGAGAAGTCTCTAATATATCATTATCTTCTTCTACACTTTTAAGTTCATTATAATCATTTATTTTACCAGATACAAATTTAACCGGATATGATACAATCTTCTCAGTATACACTAAAGCATCTCTAATAAAAGATTCAACCTTATTAAGTTTTCTATCTTCTTTAAGAGTAAAAGAAAATATAACAAAAATAATAATAATTAAAACAATAATACCAATAACAATATATTTCTTAGGTATACTTCTTTTATTTTTCATAAACATTTATATCACATTCCCATCGTATCTTATTATATAATATTTTTAATTAAATTAAAAGTATTATAAATTATTATCTTGATAAAAACTATAATAATTACCTTTACCAATAATAATATGATCAATTAAATTAATACCATGTAAAATACCAATATCTTTAATTCTTTTAGTAAGTTCTTTATCATTACCTGAGGGACTACTGTTACCTGAAGGATGATTATGAATACATATAATATAACTAGCGGACATTAAATAAGCCTCTTTAAATATCTCTCTTGGATGTACTAAAGAATAGTTAACAGTACCTTTAAACAATAATTTCTTATCTATATATTTCTTTTGATTATCTAAATAAATAACATAAAAGAGTTCTTGTTTAATACCATCAAATAAATTATGAAAATAATTAATAATAGATTCAGGATTAGTTAAATATACTAATTCTTTATAATTATCTTCTAAATAAACTCTTCTTCCTAGTTCAATCGCGGCCATTAACTCTATTGCTTTAATATTACCTACTCCATTTATCTTAGATAAAGTATTAACTTCCATATTTTTAAGTTCATTAATATTATTAACTGAACTAAGTATATTATGAGATATTTCTTTTAAACCATACTTCCTAGTACCGGACTTAAGTATTATTTCAATAAGTTCTTCATTAGATATATTATCTCTACCATATTTAATAAATCTTTCTCTAGGTCTTTCCTCACTAGGTAAACCTTTTAAGTTCACTTAATCTCACACCTTTCTTTTATATAAAGTAAAGCGTAATGTGTTGTTACTTTACTAGTACCTTCTCCTTTCATAAAGATTTTGCTCTTAATAAAATCTAATAATAACATACTAAAATATCTCTTACAAGTTTGAGCCTTAATATGACTACATTATATTATTTAATACTATTAAAGTCAATAAGAACTGATAAGTTAATATCAGTTCTTATTTTAATTATTATGTTCGCTTTAATCCTAAGGTATTAAAGTGTTGTTATTAGCCTTTAGGTCTAATAACAATGTATCTACATACCTATCATATATAAGCCATATCTATATATTCAAATAATTTATATATAAGCAAGTTATTTCCTTTTCATCCAGTTCTTCCCATCTACTACTCTAGCAACAACCATTGAATTAGACAAATCACCAACTACATTAAGCATAGTGGCTGGAGCATCTATTATCGTAGCAATAATAGTAAGTATCGGAAGAGCTCCAGTACCATATCCCATCATAGTAAGAATCATCATCTCCGATATAGTACCACCTCCTATAGGGACGGCAGTAACAAGTAAAGTAGCCACTAAAGCAATAAGTAGTATTTTAAATATGCCATCAAAACCACTAATATTAGTACCAAATAAACATACTAAAAACATAATCTTAAATACACTACCAATAATAGAACCATCCTTGTGAAAACTAGTACCAAGAGGTATTACAGTCTCTGCTATATCATCAGGTACTCCTATCTTTTTAGCACATTCACTATTAACAGGAATAGAGGCTGCCGAAGAACAAGTAGCGATCGAAGTCAAACTTGCAGGTATAACATTCTTCCAAAATCTCTTAACTCCTTCTAATCTACCTGCTATAAAAGCATATATTGTATACATAATAAAGTAAAATAATAAACATACTACCGTATAAATAACAAAGGTCTTAATATACCCAACTGCTATTGCACTACCAAAAGTACCAACTAAAGAAGCCGTACAACACATAAATCCAATTGGAGCATAGTACATAATAATATTAACTACCTTCATAATAACTTCATTAAAAGATTCTAATACTTCTCTAGCTTTATCGCCCTTATTACCAGCCATATTAATTGCTATTCCAAATATAATAGAAAATACCAAAAGAGCAATCAAATTATCCGTATTAAGTAAATCACCGAACCTACTAACAGTAAGAGTCTTCGCTGTTCTTTCTAATATATTAAGTTCTTCTACCTCAGTATTCTCTACTAAAACACTCTTAATATCATTAACTTTATCAGTATCAACTAAATTAATCTTATAAGTAGAAACAAATCCCACTACTACAGCCACTAATGAAGTAACAATAAAAGTAACAATCGTTGTAATCATAATCTTACCAAGTCTCTTAGGACTCTTAATCTTAGATATAGATACCGTTATTGAAAGAAATATAAGTGGTACAACAACTACCAAAAGCATATTAATAAATATATCCCCTAAAGGACTAAGTACACTAGCCTTCTCCTTAAATATAAGTCCAATAAACGTACCAATAATAACAGCCATTATTAATATAATACTAGACTTATAACTCTTCATAAACTTCTTCATAATATCACCTTCCTAATACCATTATATTATTAACCAAGAAATAATATAAGTATCATAAATCCACATTAAATATAAATAATTTTACTAAAATCCACATCTATGTTATAATGAATTTGAGGTAACTATGAAAAAATATATAAAATTAAATAATAACGATAATCATCTATCATTAGGTAACTTTACCAGAATAATAAAAGAAAATACTATCAATAAAACAAGTGCTCTTCAAACAGAAGTATTTAGTACTCTATTTAATACTGCCAATATAAATGATACTACAATAAATAACTATTGTATTGGTATAAGAAGTATAAATAATGATTATAAGCAGCAGTATATAATATATAAAAAGAACTATCCAAAAGATAACTATATATTATTAGATATTATAATAAATTTATTAACTATAATCACTGGTAATATTTATTCAAATCTAACTAAAAAAGAAAAGATAGATTTAATAAATAATAATACCTTATTAAAAACAGTAACTATAAAATTATATAATATTAGTAAAAATGATAAAGAAGTATCTAAAGAACTATCAAGTAATCTATTAGAACTAATAAATAATAACAATCTATGCATTGCCCTTACTGAAATATTATTCTTTATCATATTAGATAAAAAACAACCTATCTATGAAGATAATATCAAAAAAGAAATAATAGAAAATCTTCTAAGTAACACTCTAGTATCCCCTCATGAACTAGAAGAATATCTAAATCTAAAACTAAGTGAAGGTATAAATTATAATTACTCATTAAATACCCTAGCCCAAAACAATAATCCCTATGCTCTATATGAATTAGGAAGAGAAGAATACAAAGGTTATATCAAAGGATATCCAAGATATGATATAAGTTATAACTACTTCACTAGAGCTTCTTTAAAAGATCATCCAAGTAGTTATTATATGCTAGCTAAAATGTTAATAAATAAAAATATTGGAAACGGTACCAAGAAAGATTTAAAACTTGCTTATGAATATCTAAATAAATCAATATCTCTAGGTAATATAGCCTCAGTTAATCTATTAGGAAATATGTATAAAGAAGGATTATATGTAAAAAAAGATATAAATAAAGCTATATCACTATATGAAGAAGCCTCTTCACATAACTATGTTTATGCATATAATAATCTCGGTAAAATATATGAAAACAATAAAGATTATCAAAAAGCCTTCAAGTGCTTTGAGAAAGCCTCCCTACTTGGAGAATCATATGCCCTAAATACACTTGGAGAATACTATCGTAAAGGAATATATGTGGATATAGATTTAAATAAAGCCTTCACTCTATATAATAAAGCCATTCAAGTACCAATAGATAATATCTATTACTATGCCTACTATAACCTAGCCAAATACTTCTATTTAACTGGAGATATTGTCTTAGTAAAAGATATAAATAAAGCTATTAACTATCTCACAATAGCAAGTAATAATAATATTATCGAAGCCTCTATCTTATTATTATATATTTATGTAGATAAATACCTAAAAGAACTAGATACCAGTATCATATCCAGAATAAAAGAACTAACTCTAACTATTGAAAAACATCCTAAGTATAATAAAGAAATAAAAAAAGAAATAGATAGCAATCTATTAAAACTAAAGCAAAATAAAAAAATAAATATAGATATCATATTCTAACTATATTTATTTTTCTTTTATATATTTATCACTAACATAAGTAAATAGTAGTAAATAAACAATACCAAGAAGATAACCTCCTAGTACATCAGAAGTATAATGAACTCCTAGATATATTCGAGTTAAACCAACTACTAGAATAAGTATTGATAATATACTAATTAATAAG
>ENA-UOOA01004283-UOOA01004283.1-human-gut-metagenome-genome-assembly--contig:-P61old-NODE-4283-length-16418-cov-59.579845_pt1 | contig 16418 bp, 9 predicted proteins | sample MGYA00242467_ERZ724014 | MGnify/ENA metagenome assembly ERZ724014
ATTCACGTTCCACTTCCTGATACATAGTTTTTGTGAACCATTGGGAAGTGAAAAACAACATCGCAATTCCCAACGCCAGTAAAGGAAGCAGTCCGATGATCTGCAGAGTATATGATATTTTACCGCTGCTTTTTTTCTGTGTATTTTCCATAGAATTCCCTGCCCCTTCCGATAAGATCGGTACACATTAAAGTATAAAAATATTATATGAAATAAATGTCGGAAAAGCAAGAAAGAAAAGCCTCATGTTGAGTAACATAATTATATTTACGGTAATATGTCTGCTCATATGCTGACATAAAAGATTTAAAAAACACTCAAAATATTATCTTTTCAGATAAGGCGTCAAGAGGCCTTCCCTATTTATAATATAACGAAAGAGAGAGCTCATATAACGAAAAAGAGAGCTCATACTCTGCTTGATTCTGGAACATGGTTAGTATAAAATAAAACTGTATTTTTAATAATTGGGATGATTTGCAATTGTTTTGGGGTATGAGATGAAATTATTAAAAAATTTCTATTTGAAATATATTGAAACAAAACTATCAAATAAAATCACGTTTGTTATTGGTGTCATTTTGGTTATACAAGTAGTGATGTTTTTTGTAATGTATTCTTATTCTTATCATATCCGTCGTGAAGAAATTGTTGAAAATAATATACAGATACTGCATCAGGTAAATACGAATTATTTAGCCGGAATTATTGAGGATATTGACACTGCTTCCATGGAAATTTTTTTTAATAAGGTATTTTGGAAAAAAAATGAGCAATCGCCGGTAAATGAAGATGATCAGATATATAACATATTGGCAAGTCAGTATCATTCCGATAATGATTTGAACAGTATTTATTTGTATTCCAGTGCATCAAATAAATTCTATATTATGGATGAGGCTTCCTTTAACCAAATTCCGGTGAAATCTTCGGCAAGTACACTATATATATTTAATGGTGATGATTTACAAAAAATGCCATGGTATGAGGCCGCACAGGAAAATAAGGGGCTGGTAGTTTCGTTGGCAACAGAAATCCGGCATGACAATCAGCATATTATCTGTTTTTCCCGATATATGAAGTATCCGTTGAAAAATAATGATTATTATTTTGTGATTTCATTAAATCTTGATATAAGTAAATTTGACACGCTTTGTCATCAATTAAATAATGATAGTGAAGAGTTGATGATTTTCAATCAGGAAAAGCTGATTTATAACAGCGGTAACCAGCCGGATGAAGTGGTGAATGATCTGGCACGAGCGATTCAAAAGCAGAAAGAAGCAAATTATTGGTTCACAACAAAAATTAATTCGAGGAAATATGTAGTCATTGGTGACAGATGCGAAGATAATGGCTGGACCATGTTAAAACTAGTACCGCATAATGAGATGAACAGAGATGTTAAACTACAGTTTTGGACAAACTGTTTAATTGTTATTTTTATTTTTTCAGGGGGCATTTTCTGCCTGTCTTATATCATTAATCGAACCATGAAACCAATTGAAGATCTGGCTGAGACCATGAGACATTATCGGCAGGGAAACTGTTATGAGAAACCGGAACTGAGTGGTAGGCTTGATGAGGTAGGTACACTGTATTCTAGCTTTGAAAAGATGAATGTGAGAATTAATATGCTGATCGAATCGGAATATCAGAGCCAGATTCAAGAGAAGCAGGCTCGTCTGGAAGCGTTACAGGCGCAGCTGGATCCCCATTTTTTGTATAATACGTTACAGACAATCAGCGGAATTGCTATAGAAAACAATGTATTCGAAATTGAAGATATTAATAATTCACTTAGTGAAATACTACGATATAGTTTAAATAACAGTAAACAATTGGTAAAGATAGAGGAAGAAGTAAAAATTGTGCAGGATTATATGAATATACAAAAATACAGATTTGGCGACAGGTTAAATTTGAAGATTGATTTGTCCAGTTCGGCCCTTGAACTTCGGGTTCCGGTATTTTTTTTACAGCTTCCGGTGGAAAATGCAATTAAACATGGTATGGAAAAGTCAGTTCATACGGTGAATATACACATTTATGATACGCAGACAAAACATATTTTTAATATTCATATTGAAGATGATGGACATGGAGTAACTAAGGAACGTTTGGACGAGATCAGAACGATGCTTCGAGGAGAAGACAGGGCAGAGTACAAGGAATATAAGCCCAAAGGTTTGGTTAATCTAAATGAAAGAATCCGGCAACAGTTTGGTTCTGATTATGGTGTATGGATTGATCACATGGCAGAGGGTGGTACACAGGTTGTGCTTACAGTACCAAAAGGAGGACAAGATGCTGAAAGTACTAATAGCAGATGATGAGAGAATTGTACGTAAAACACTTCGTTTGATTGGAAATTGGGACAAATACGAAATGGAACTTGTGGGGGAAGCACAAAATGGAATAGAAGTTTTGGAAATGATAGAGCGGCTTACCCCTGATATCCTGTTGCTGGACATGAAGATGCCCGGACTTTCCGGGAATCAGATATTGGAGCAACTCACAGAAAAAAATAAACAGATATATGTTATTGTGATCAGTGGCTATGATGATTTTGAATATGCCAGAATAGCTTTAAAATATGGTGCAATTGATTATCTGTTAAAGCCAATTAATAGGAATGAGTTTAACCAGGCGTTGGAAAGAATTTATAAGAATAAGCAAAAACTACAATTCCAGGGAGTCGAACGTAAAAAGAATGAGTTGGAGCAGATTAAAGACGAAATAGATACAAATTATATGAAGGATATCTCTTTAACGAATCTGTCAGAAGCGCATTTTATGAATAAAGATGTCCTATCGAGATTATTTAAGAAAAAATATGGTGTCAATATTACGAGTTATATTAATGATGTTCGGCTAACGCAGGCTAAAATATATCTGGTAGCAGGATACAATAGTGCGCAGGTATCGGAAATGGTAGGATATCATGATAGCAATTATTTCAGTCGAGTATTTAAAAAGTATTATGGAATATCTCCAACGCAGTTTGTAGATGAAATGAATCATAGTTGAAAGAAAGGATCATTTGAAAAAATGGTCCTTTTGTCGATTTTGTACTAAAAACAGTCAAAAATGTCTATATCATGATGCATAATTAACATATATGATATAACCATGAAAGGCAATTTCAAATGTAAAAAGGAGGGTTACAAATGAAAAGCAAAAACATAGTATCATTGGGTATCATGGCAGCATTATTTACGGGAATGGTGTTGACAGGCTGTGGGCAGACTCAACAGATGGGGGCAACAGAACTGGAGACACCGGAAACATCAGAAAAAACTGGAGCAACCGGTGAAGTGGTAGAACTGGAATTCTTGTTCGGAGATCCGAATAGAACGGAGATTTTTAGCAGAATTGTGGATGACTTTAATAATAGTCAAAGTGCTGTGCATGTGACATTTAACGCCACAGGTACCAATCACCTGGAAGAATTAATGACAAGACTTGCAGCGAATGATGCACCTGATATAACAAGTCAGTTACAGGGGTATGAACTGGCAAGTTATGTGGATGCAGGATATATCAAAGACATAAAAGATGAGCCATTTATGAAATACATCCGGGACACAGAGCTTGATACAGTTACCATAGATGGTGGGGTATATGGTATTCCGATGGATACACAGGCATGGGGTGTCTTCTATAATAAGGATTTATTTGACAAGGCTGGTATTTCGGAAGTTCCGACTACGGTAACAGAATTAAAGGACTGTGTAGATAAACTCAAAGCAGCAGGAATTACACCATTTGCCGCAGGGTATGCAACAGAATGGACAATTGGACAATTCCTTGGTTATGGTGCATCTTCGATCCTGACTCCTGCAGCTGTAGAACTGGGAGATGATTATAAAAAAGGAAACTGGTCTTTTGACCAACCTGGAATCGATCAGGCGTTTAATGTATTGGATATGGTCGGTGATAATACGCAGGACCGGCCTTTTGATACGGATGTGTCTGGACAGTATGCAACCTTTGCTAAGGGAGATGCAGCTATGATGCTTCAGGGTAATTGGTCTATCTTACAGATCAGGGAGTTAAATCCCGATATTAGGATGGGGATGTTCCCACTTCCAATCTCTGATGATCCTGAAGAATTACTGTTTCCTAAGCAGTATGGTTTTGTGATCAATATATTGAAAACGTCCGACGAAGATCCGAACAAGGCAGAAGCAATAAATCAGTTTATGGAGTACTTTTTAAATCCGGAAAATGGCGGCGGATATTATTACGATGAAATTGGTGTACCTACGGCAAATGCATTTGCTGAGCCAAAGCTAGATGAGGCATCTGAAATTCTGCAACAGTATTTGGAAAAAGAGAAAACAGTATTTACTTATTACGCATATGAACCAGCTGGATTTGATGCTGAATCCTGGAAAGTAACAGTAGAATATCTGAATTCCGGTAATAAGGATCACAAGAAGCTGATTCAAAACTTTAATGATGCATTTGATAAATATGCAGATGCATTAGAATAAGATTTATGAAAAGACTGCAGAATTAGAGTTCATATTATTTAATTGTGCAGTCTTTTTTACAATAGGAGATGGGCATGAAGAATAAGAAAAAAAGAGTAAGAGAGATTACAGATTATATTAAATTTGTATTTCCTATGTTAGTTTTATATATATTGTTTTTTATTTTTCCGCTGTTTCAGACAATTGGTTACTCTTTTACAGATTACAATGGAATAAATCCAAGAAAAGAATTTACGGGTCTGACTAATTATGTAGATGTATTTCAGGATAAATGGTTTTATAATTCAATGCTGTTTACTGGAAAGTCTGTAATATTGATGATTTTGTTAGCTAATGTATTGGGCTTTCTTTTGGCATTGGCTTTGAACACAAAAATAAAAAGCAGAAATATATTGCGTGCAATTGTATTTTGCCCATTTGTCTTTAATAATGTAACGGTTGGATTTATTTGGCAATTTTTACTTGGAAGATTCATGACAGACCTGTATCCACTGACTGGTTGGAAGGTATTTAATATTGGATGGCTGTCCGATAGTAGCCTAGTCTTATACTCAGTGGTTTTTGTTAAACTATGGCAGAGCATAGGCTATTTTATGGTTATTTATTTGGCAGGATTACAGTTGCTTCCACAAGATCCTTTGGAAGCAGCGGTACTTGACGGTTGTACGGGTATTAAGATGATTCGTTATATTACAATACCGTTAATGAAACCAACAGCGTTTGTATGTATTTTTCTGGCAATCACTGAAAGCCTTAATATGTTTCCATTAATTATGAGTTTAACAAATGGAGGACCGGGTCATGCTTCTGAAAATATATCTTTATATATTTATAATGAAGCATTTAAGAGCCATAGGATGGGATATGCTTCGGCTCTAGCTGTTATACTTACCATTATTATGACCATAATCGCTGGCCTTCAGATGAAACTGACAAGGGAGGACGCGGGATGAAAAAAGAAAGAAAAGTTAATATGCTTCTTGCCATTGTTCTTTGGCTAATATGTGTTGCCATGTTTTTTCCAATGGTATTTGTAATTATTAATTCATTTAAAACTTTTGGGCAGGTAGTCATGGAACCTCTTGCATTGCCGGCAGAGTGGAATCTTGATAATTTTAAGGAAGTCATGAGAACCGGAAATTATCTTAAAGTATTTGGAAATACGATTTATTTTGCAGTTGTAAGTGGAGTTATTGTTATTACACTGGGTGCTATGGCAGGGTACAAGCTGGATAGAATGAATAATCGTATTGGTGAAATGACATCCATTGTTTTTATGATTGCAATGATGCTTCCGTTTCCGGTTATTATGATACCACTGGCGGTTGTTGCATCAGATCTTCATATTACTAATAATTTGACTTTGGTGTCGGTATTGAATGCAGGTTTTTCTTGCTCGTTGGCAGTAATTATGTATAAGCAGGCGGTAAATTCTATTCCGAAAGAACTGGATGAGTGTGCATATATGGATGGAGCAAGTGGATATAGTTTCTTTTTCCGGATAATTTTTCCATTGTTAAAACCGATTACAGGAACTGTCGCTGTATTATATTTTATTCGGTATTGGAATGATTTGATGCTTCCTATGATTCTTATTTCCAAAAAGGAGTTATATACTATACCGTTGTCACAATTATCTTTTTATAACCAGTTTACGCAAAACAGATGGAATCTGCTGTTAGCCTCAGGTCTTATGGCAATTATCCCTGTTGTGATTCTTTACTTATTTGCACAGAGAACCATTATCAGTGGTGTAGCAGCAGGTGCAGTGAAAGGATAGAAAAATGTATAAAGAAACTAGGATGTCAGAAGTAAAAATAACAGATGGCTTAATATATAAAAAGCGTAATATAGTTAAAGAAAAAACAATCCCTTATATCCGAAAGGCATTAAATAATGAACTGGATGGTGTTGAACCAAGTGGAGCATTTGAAAACTTCCGGATTGCAGCAGGAGAATCGGATCGCAATTTTTATGGTCTAGTGTCACAGGACAGCGACGTGTTTAAGTGGATGGAAGCAGTTTCTTTGAGCTTACAATATGAAAATAAGGAAATGCAAGCGTATTTGGATGAGGCAATTGATTTATTGGGACGGGCGCAACAGAAAAATGGATATCTGAATACTTACTATATTATTCATGGCTTGCAGGATCGGTGGCATTATCTTAAAGAGTCTTGTCAGTTATATTGTGCAGGACATCTTATTGAAGCAGCAGTATCGGCCTATCAGACGATCCAGAATACAAAGCTGCTTGAAATAGCAAGAGCATATGCTGATTACATTGACTATAGTTTTGGATTAGAAGAGGGAAAGATTCATGGATATGATGGGCATGCGGAAATCGAGCTGTCACTTTATCGGTTATATGAGGAAACTGATGAAGAAAGATATAAAATATTAGCAGATTATTTTGTTGAGGAGCGAGGGAAAAAACCATATTTCTTTTCGAAAGAGAGTAGAAATCAGATGGTACGGAATAATCTGGTCTATGAACTTGAGGAGAATAATTATCAGCATTCGCAGTCCCATCTGCCTATCAGGGAACAAACCGAGCCAGTAGGACATGCAGTTAAAGCAATGTACTATTATACGGCAGCCGTTGATAAAGCGAGACTGAATGACGATAAGGAATTGTTTGTACATATGTGTGATCTATGGCAAAGTGTTGTGTCTCAGAAAATGTATCTAACAGGTGCGATTGGAGCATGTGCATATGGAGAAAGCTTTTCTTATCCATATGATCTTCCGACAGATCTGATGTATGGAGAGACTTGCGCTGCAATTGGTCTCTTTCTTTTATCTTATCATATGCTACTGGTAGAAACAGACAGTAGATACGGTGATATTATGGAGAGAACCTTATATAATGCGATTTTGGTTGGAATGTCGGAGAGTGGAACGGAGTTTTTTTATACAAATGCTTTGGAAATTGATCCAAAGAAATGTGAAAAGCGACAGGATTATTCACATCTGAAGTCAAAACGGCAGACATGGTTTGATTGTCCGTGTTGTCCTCCCAATATTGCACGGTTACTTATGGGAATGAACAAATATATATATACCGGTGATAGAAATGAACTAAATGTTCATTTATTTATTGGAAGCAGTATTCAGAAGGACGGTTGGGAGGTACAGCAGGAAACTGTGTATCCGGATAATGGGAAGGTGAGATTTCGTGTGAAAAGAGATGATTCTGAAAAAGGTGTTTTCAGAGTAAGGATTCCAGATTGGTGTAATCATTACAATGTTTCGATGGACGGTGAACAGTTGAATGTGACAATACGGAAAGGTTATTTGGAAATTGCGAAAGAAGAATGGAGTAAAGAGAGTATACTGGAAATCAATTTTGACATGCAACCTCAAAAAGTTTATGGAAGTCTGAAAGTAAGTTCCTTGACAGGAAAGACAGCCGTTGCGTACGGTCCACTTGTGTATTGTGCAGAAGAAGCAGATAATCAGGATCTTCATACTTTGTATATAAAAAGAGATGGCAAGATGCGATATGAGGGCGGAAGGTTAATTGTTGATGGATATCGTGCAATAGAACGGAATGACGGTCTGTATGGGGTGAAGGCTCCGGATTATGAAGAAGCCAGACTCTGTCTGGTGCCGTATTATTCGTGGGGAAACAGAAGTAAAGGAGCTATGACAGTATTTTTGAAGGAGAGGTGATCATATAATGAAGCATTCACAAATGCAGATTGAGGACTGTTTTTGGAGTCCAATTATATCAAAAATGTGTAATGATATTATACCTTATCAATATGAGGTTTTAAATGATGAAATAGAAGGGATTCCGAGAAGCCATGCAATAGAAAACTTTCGTATTGCGTCCGGACAAAAAAAAGGTAAATATGTTGGCATGCTGTTTCAGGATAGCGATGTCGCAAAATGGATAGAAGCAGCAGCCTATTCTTTAAAAGTGAATAATAATGCTGAAATTAGGGAGAAAATTGAAAGTGTGATTGATCTCATAGAACAGACGCAGCAGGAAGATGGTTATCTGGATACCTATTATATCTGTGAAAAACCGGATCAAAAGCTAAAAAATATTGCACATGGACATGAAATGTATTGTGCAGGACATTTACTGGAAGCAGCGGTTGGATATGCGGAGGTTACTGGGGAAGAACGTTTCTTGCATATTATGGAGCGATATATAAAATGGTTTATGGATCGAATAGGACCAAATAAAAATCAATTGCATATTTATCCAGGACATCCGGAACTGGAACTTGCTTTATATAAGTTATATCAGTATACTGGAAATAATCAGTATTTGGAATTTATGAAATATATCCTGATGGAGAGAGGAAAGCAGCCTTCTTTTCTATTAAAAGACACTGGTTACGGAGAACAGTATCACGATAAATGGTTTGCACTAGAATATCATCAGGCACATAAGCCTATTCTTGAACAGACGGAAGCAGTAGGACATGCAGTCCGGGCAATGTATCTCTATTCTGGTATGGCAGATCTGGCGAAAACACTTGATGATGAGACACTGTTTAAGACGTTAAAAGTGCTCTGGGCAGATGTAACTACTAAAAAAATGTACATTACAGGAGCGATTGGCTCTGATGAACATGGCGAAGGTTTTTCAATAGCTTATGATCTGCCAAATGATCGAGCTTATGCAGAAACCTGTGCTTCTATTGGATTATTTATGTGGGCACGTAGAATGCTTAAGTTGGAGTTGAACAGCGACTATGCAGATGTAATGGAACTAGCACTTTACAATGGAATATCAAGTGGAATGTCCGAAGATGGAAAACAGTATTTTTATGTAAATCCTCTTGAAGTAAACCCGGCTAAAGTTCATCAGAGATATGATTTGAAACATGTGCGGTCGAGTAGAGTGACTTGGTTTGGATGCGCATGCTGTCCTCCGAATGTGGCACGTATTTTGACTTCGTTAGAGAAATATAGTTATGATATATCGGATGATTCCAATAGTATAGCCATCCATTTGTATCTATGTGGGCAGATTATTATGTCGGATGATAGCGTATGGAATATCACAGGAAAATATCTCACGGATGGAAAAATTGAAATTACATATTCAGGTGAAGAAAAGGATTTTACATTAAGGTTAAGAAATCCAGGATGGAGTACAGCATGTGAGATCAGAATTAATGGTCTACGGATTAAGGCAGAGAGTGAGCAGGGTTATTTTTACATTTTGAGGAAATGGAAAAATGGAGATACTGTTCAACTGAAGTTTGGAATTACAGCACAATTGGTATATGCCAATACCTATGTGGAGGACGATGCAGGGAAGGTTGCTGTAATGAGAGGACCGGTAGTTTTTTGCCTAGAAGAAGCAGATAATGGTAAGAACTTATCGGAATTGATGATTGGAACAATTGAAAGTCATTGTGAGAACAGTGTAATACTAAATGGTTACCGTGAGCATACGATGGATTCTATAGCATTATATTCTACAAATCCGCCAAGTATCGAAGAAACAACCATAAAAGCAATTCCTTATTCCCACTGGGGGAATACAGGGGAAGGAGAGATGAAAGTGTGGGTAAGAAAGGTTTAAATTTAAAAGCTATGACACAAGAGAAAAGAAATGCCATATCCGGCTTGACAACGCAAAAAAATGAGATATATAATAGCGGTAGATCAAAAATGCATTGACGAAGAGAGTAACTTTTCCGCAGAAAGGCAAAGCGAACCGGTGATGGTGAGAGATCGGTGCGAGTAAGGGAATCGTGAAAATCACTTCTGAGCTGTCAGAACAAAAGCCCAGGTCAGTAGTTCTGAACGGAATCCCGCCGTTACCGGGAAGCATATCACTCCTGTGAGATTACACATGTGGAATCGTATGGGAAGTATGTTGTAAGAGGTGGTTAACGAATGCATGAGCTTCGTCCTGTTACGGGACGGAGCTTTTTTCATCCTCAGTTTCAGAAAAGAAAGGAAGCACAGTATGTACAAGCAGGTACCCACAAGCCTGAATTTTGTAGACCGCGAGAAAGCAGTCGAGAAATTCTGGGAAGACAACGACATTTTCAAAAAAAGTATGGAGCATCGTAAGGAAGGCGAAACCTATACCTTCTACGACGGACCGCCTACCGCTAACGGTAAGCCTCACATCGGTCATGTAGAGACCCGTACCATCAAGGATATGATCCCCAGATACCGTACCATGAAGGGATATATGGTTCCCCGTAAGGCCGGCTGGGATACTCACGGACTTCCCGTAGAACTGGAAGTCGAGAAGATGCTGGGTCTGGACGGTAAGGAGCAGATCGAGGAATACGGTCTGGCACCTTTCATTGACAAATGTAAAGAGAGCGTCTGGAAATATAAGGGAATGTGGGAAGATTTCTCCCGTACCGTTGGTTTCTGGGCGGACATGGATAACCCTTATGTTACCTATGATGACAATTTCATCGAGTCCGAGTGGTGGGCACTGAAGACCATCTGGGACAAGGGTCTGTTGTACAAGGGCTTTAAGATTGTTCCCTACTGCCCTCGCTGCGGAACCCCGCTGTCCAGTCACGAAGTGGCACAGGGCTATAAGGCAGTCAAAGAGCGCTCCGCTATCGTACGTTTCAAGGTAAAGGGCGAGGATGCATATTTCCTGGCATGGACCACCACTCCCTGGACCCTTCCTTCCAACGTTGCACTGTGCGTGAATCCGGAGGAGACCTACCTGAAGGTGAAGGCTGCTGACGGTTATACCTATTATATTGCAAAGGCATTGGCAGACAAGGTACTGGGCAGCCTGGCAGAAGAAGGTAAAGCAGCTTACGAAGTACTGGAGACTTATGTTGGTAAGGATCTGGAGTACAAGGAGTATGAGCCTCTGTACAAGTGTGCGGGAGATGCTGCTGAGAAGCAGAAGAAAAAGGCACATTTCGTGACCTGCGATGATTATGTAACCATGACCGATGGTACCGGTATCGTTCATATCGCTCCTGCTTTCGGTGAAGACGACAGCCGTATCGGACGCAACTATGAGTTGCCTTTCGTACAGTTCGTAGACGGCAAGGGTGACCTGACCGCAGAGACTCCTTATGCCGGTAAATTTGTAAAGGATGCAGATCCTCTGGTATTAAAGGATCTGGATGCAGAGGGCAAGCTGTTCGATGCACCGAAGTTCGAGCATGATTATCCTTTCTGCTGGAGATGTGATACTCCGCTGATCTACTATGCAAGAGAGTCCTGGTTCATCAAGATGACCGCTGTGAAGGATGATCTGGTACGTAATAATAAGACCATCAACTGGATCCCCGCTTCCATCGGTGAGGGACGTTTCGGCAACTGGCTGGAGAATATTCAGGACTGGGGCGTATCCCGTAACCGTTACTGGGGTACTCCGTTAAATATCTGGGAGTGCGAATGCGGACACCAGCATTCCATCGGCAGCCGTGAAGAGCTGTACAAGATGAGCGGCAATGAGAAGGCGAAGACTGTAGAATTCCATCGTCCTTACATTGACGAGATCACTATCACCTGCCCCGAGTGCGGCAAGCAGATGAAGCGTGTTCCCGAGGTGATCGACTGCTGGTTCGACTCCGGAGCAATGCCTTTTGCGCAGCATCATTATCCGTTTGAAAACAAGGATCTGTTCGAGCAGCAGTTCCCTGCCAACTTTATCTCCGAGGCAGTGGATCAGACCCGTGGATGGTTCTATTCACTGTTGGCAGAGTCCACCCTGCTCTTCAACAAGGCTCCTTACAAGAACGTTATCGTTATGGGCCACGTACAGGATGAGAACGGCCAGAAGATGAGTAAGAGTAAGGGCAATGCGGTAGATCCTTTCAACGCACTGGAGACCTACGGTGCAGATGCCATCCGTTGGTATTTCTACACCAGTTCCGCACCCTGGCTGCCGAAGAGATTCTCCGGCAAAGCCGTACAGGAAGGACAGCGTAAATTCATGGGTACCCTGTGGAATACCTACGCATTCTTCGTACTGTATGCGAATATTGACAATTTTGATGCTTCCAAATATACACTGGAATACGACAAACTGCCCGTAATGGATAAGTGGCTGCTGTCCAAGCTGAACTCTACCGTTGCAGAAGTAGACAGCAATCTGGACCAGTACCGTATCCCCGAGGCTGCCAAGGCTCTGCAGGACTTCGTCGATGAGATGAGTAACTGGTATGTAAGACGCAGCCGTGAGCGTTTCTGGGCAAAGGGCATGGAGCAGGATAAGATCAATGCCTACATGACACTGTACACTGCACTGGTGAACATCTGTAAGGCAGCCGCACCCATGATCCCCTTCATGACCGAGGATATTTACCAGAATCTGGTAAGAAGCAATGATGCATCCGCTCCCGAGAGTATCCATCTGTGTGACTTCCCTGTAGTCAACAAGGATCACATCGACAAGAAGCTGGAAGAGGATATGGAGGATGTACTGGATGCTGTCGTTATGGGACGCGCGTGCCGTAACGAGGCTGCCATCAAGAACCGTCAGCCCATCAGCAGAATGTATATCAAGGCAGATTTCACCTTAAGTGAGTTCTACCAGGAGATCATTGAGGATGAGTTAAACGTCAAGGAAGTGGTATTCACCGATGACGTACGTGACTTTACTTCCTATACCTTCAAGCCTCAGCTGCGTACCGTAGGACCTAAATATGGCAAACAGTTAGGCGGCATCCAGAAGCACCTGGCTGCACTGGACGGCAACGCAGCCATGGATGAACTGAATGCAGACGGCGCTCTGAAGTTTGACGTAGACGGCGTGGCTGTAGAACTGACCAAGGACGATCTGCTGATCGACATGGCACAGAAGGAAGGCTATGTATCTCAGGAGGACAATAAGATGACCGTTGTGCTGGATACCAACCTGACACCGGAACTGGTAGAGGAAGGCTTCGTATACGAGATCATCAGCAAGATCCAGACCATGCGTAAGGAGAGCGGCTTCGAAGTGACCGATCACATCCGCGTATCCATCAACGGCAACGACAGGCTGTCCGAGATCGCCCGGAAGAACAAAGACGCCATCAGCGGAAAGGTTCTGGCAGACGAACTGACAAGCGGTGCGGAATATGCCGTATCCAAGGAATGGAACATCAATGGCGAGAACGCAGTGATCGCTGTGGAGAGAGTATAAAAGTTCTGCAATAAAATGCCGGAATAAAGAGATTCTGTGGTTTTCCCAACGGGGAGGACCGCGGAATCTTTTTTGTTTCGCAAAAACATTTACGAAACTTACGAAAACCTACGAAAACCTACGAAAACAGTTGGAATGCGCATGGAAGTTTGTTATAATATTACCTGTATTTGGTTAAGAATATGGATGAAATCATAACGCTATCCGGCGCGGAATATCTTGAGAAGAGTACAGTACCGGAGAGGTAATGGAGAGGAGAACATAGGTGAAAAAATCAGTAGCAGCCAGCGAGAAGCCGGTAAAGGCAAAAGAGTTCGACAAGGAGCTCTTCAAGAGAAGTGTGGAATATAATGTGCGCACCCTGTATCGTAAGAATCTGGAAGAAGCAGATGCACAGCAGATCTTCCAGGCAGTATCTTATGCGATCAAGGATCGTATCGTAGAGAACTGGATGGAGACCCAGAAGGCATATGAGAAGGAAGATCCCAAGATGGTCTACTATATGTCCATGGAGTTCCTGATGGGAAGAGCACTGGGTAATAACCTGATCAACTTAAAGGCATATAAGCCCGTAGCAGAAGCTTTGGAAGAACTGGGACTGGATCTGAACCTGATCGAAGACCAGGAGCCGGATGCAGCACTGGGTAACGGTGGTCTGGGACGTCTGGCAGCATGTTTCCTGGATTCCCTGGCAACGCTTGGATATCCCGCATACGGCTGCGGTATCCGTTATCGTTATGGCATGTTCAAGCAGGAAATCCGCGACGGTTATCAGGTAGAGGTTCCCGATAACTGGCTGATGAACGGCAATCCTTTTGAACTGGGCAGACCTGAGTATGCGAAAATGGTTAAATTCGGCGGCTATGTAAGCGTTCATACCGACGAGAATGGCAGAAACGTATTTACCCAGGAGGGCTATCAGTCCGTTAAGGCGGTTCCGTTTGATTTCCCCATCGTGGGTTATGGCAATGGCATTGTAAACACCCTGCGTATCTGGGATGCGGAGCCTGTAGAGTGCTTCCAACTGGATTCTTTTGACAAGGGTGACTACCAGAAGGCGGTAGAGCAGGAGAACCTGGCACGTAATATCGTAGAGGTTCTGTATCCCAACGACAATCACTATGCAGGTAAGGAGCTGCGTCTGAAGCAGCAGTATTTCTTCATTTCCGCCTCCGTACAGGAAGCTGTGGAAAAATACATGAGAAAGCATGACGATATTCATAAATTCCATGAGAAGGTTACTTTCCAGCTGAACGATACCCATCCTACCGTAGCTATCGCAGAGCTGATGCGTGTGCTGATGGATGACTATTATCTGACCTGGGAGGAAGCATGGGAGATCACGACCAAGACCTGTGCTTATACCAACCATACCATCATGGCAGAAGCATTGGAGAAATGGCCTATCGAACTGTTCTCCAGACTGCTTCCCAGAATCTACCAGATCGTAGAGGAGATCAACCGCAGATTCGTTCTGGATATCCAGCAGAAGTACAGCAATGTACCCGGCGTGGATGTACAGGAGAAGATCCGGAAGATGGCGATCATCTACGACGGACAGGTGAAGATGGCAAATATGGCTATCGTTTCCGGTTACTCAGTCAACGGCGTGGCAAGACTGCATACCGAGATTCTGGAGAAGCAGGAACTGAAGGACTTCTACGAGATGTTCCCGGAGCGCTTCAACAACAAGACCAACGGTATTACCCAGAGACGTTTCCTGCTGCATGCGAACCCGCTGTTAGCTGACTGGGTAACGGCTCACGTAGGTGACGACTGGATCACCGATCTGCCGCAGATCTCCCGCCTGAAGGTATATGCGGATGACAAAAAGGCACAGCAGGAATTCATGAACATTAAGTACCAGAATAAAGTACGTCTGGCAAAATACATTTTAGAGCACAATGGTATCGAAGTAGATCCCAGATCCATCTTCGATGTACAGGTAAAGCGTCTGCATGAGTACAAGAGACAGCTGCTCAATATTCTGCATGTAATGCACCTGTATAACGAACTGAAGGAGCATCCGGAACTGGATTTCTACCCCAGAACCTTTATCTTCGGCGCGAAGGCAGCAGCCGGTTACCGTAACGCAAAGCTGACCATCAAGCTGATCAACTCCGTAGCGGATGTGGTGAACAACGATCCCGCCATCAATGGCAAGATCAAGGTTGTATTTATCGAGAACTACAACGTATCCAACGCAGAGATCATCTTTGCGGCAGCAGATGTCTCCGAGCAGATTTCTACCGCAAGTAAGGAAGCGTCCGGTACCGGTAACATGAAGTTCATGCTGAACGGTGCCCTGACTCTGGGAACCATGGACGGTGCCAATGTGGAGATCGTAGAAGAAGTGGGCGAGGAGAATGCATTCATCTTCGGTCTGTCCGCACAGGAAGTTATCAACTATGAGAACCATGGCGGATATGATCCCATGGAGATATTCAACAACGATCAGGATGTCCGCAAGGTACTGATGCAGCTGATCAACGGAACCTTTGCACCGGGAGATCCCGAGCTGTTCCGTCCGCTGTACAACTCTCTGCTGAATACCCAGTGCACCGCCAAGGCAGACACCTACTTCATCCTCAAGGACTTCAAGTCCTACGCAGAGGCACAGAAGAGAGTAGAAGCCGCTTACCGCGACGAAGACAACTGGGCTAAGAGCGCTATCCTCAATGTGGCATGCTCTGGCAAGTTCACCTCCGACAGAACCATCCAGCAGTATGTGGATGAGATCTGGCATCTGGATAAAGTGGTACTGAAGTAAATGGAAAGTTAGTAAAGAAATGCTATCAAATCCCCGTAGCCCTTGGCAAGGTATAA
>ENA-UOOA01004289-UOOA01004289.1-human-gut-metagenome-genome-assembly--contig:-P61old-NODE-4289-length-16405-cov-7.150275_pt1 | contig 16405 bp, 17 predicted proteins | sample MGYA00242467_ERZ724014 | MGnify/ENA metagenome assembly ERZ724014
CTGACCTACGCCCGCGACAACTCCATGCGCAGCCTGATGCTGGACAAGATCGCCCGCAGCGAACTCATCGTCTTCAACCGGGCCGAGGCCGTCAACAACGACGCCGCCCGGCAGGAACTGCACAAGCTGGTGCGTCAGGCTTCCCGCAAGTGCGATATCGCCTACGAGTTTGCCGACGGCAGCGTGGCTTACGATGATATCCCCGACCCGCTGCCGTTCGACCTGAACGCCCCGGTGGTGGAGATCGGCGATGAAGACTTTGGCATCTGGTATATGGACTGCCAGGACGAGCCCGAGAAGTACACGGGCAAAACCGTCCGCTTCCTGGCGCAGGTCTGTCAGACCAACCGGGCCGGCAAAAACAGCTTTGTGCCCGGCCGCTTTGCCATGACCTGCTGCGTGCAGGACATCCAGTTTGTCGGCTTCCCCTGCGTTTACGACGGCTACAAAGCCCTGGAGCAGCGTGCCTGGGTGCGCGTGACCGCCAAGGTCAACTACAAGTTCCACAATATCTACCGCGGCAAGGGCCCGGTTCTGACCGCCCTCTCCGTGGAGCCCGCTGAGAAGCCCCTGAACGACGTTGTGACGTTCTCTTAAATTCGCCCGTCTGCTTTGCGGACGCCTCTCCCAAACAGAGAGGCAAGGGCCGGTCTATAGCCAGTTGGCTTTAGGAGGTTGCTATGAAAGCTTTGTTCCGTATCCTGGGCACGGCGGCTGCCGTTGCTGTCACCGGCGCTGCCATCGTTGTGCTGGATAAGATCCTCAACGACAAGGCCCCGCTCCATGTGGAGGAAATCGAGTTCCCCGAGGACGCCGAAAATGACGCCGAGGAGGCCGCCAAGACCGCACAGGCTTACGCCGAGGGCGAAGCCAAAGCGGAGAGCGAAGCCAAAGCGGAGGCCCCCAACCCGAACCCCGTGGAGGTCGGCCCCGCTGTTGCTCCCAAAGATGAGAACGGCAAGTTCGACCCCACCAAGATCGCGGAAGCTTCCGACTTCGGCGATTGGGAAGAGCAGGGCTGCAAGGGCTGATCTGCATTTTTTGAATCCGTAACATAAAACCCCGGCGGAGTCCAACGATCCCGCCGGGGTTTTGCTGTAACTTGCTGTATTTTCTTTTACATGGCGATCCAGCCCAGTGCATTTGCCACCGAGCTGACCAGAATGATGGCCGCGAAAACGGGGCAGAGATACTGGATCATAAAGTTGAAGATGACCTTGCGGCGGAACGGTTTGCCGCTCAAAGTGACCTCTTCCTCGATCTTTTTTACACCGATGACGCGGGAGACCAGCAGGCAGGTGGTGATGGCTGCAATGGGCATCATGACGGAGTTGGTGAGGAAATCAAAGAAATCCAAAAACTGCATCCCGAACACGGTCACGCCTGCCAGCGGGCCGTAGCCCAGGGCCGAGAGGCTGCCCAGCACCAGCATGATGACGCCGATGAGGACGGTGGCCTGATGACGGTCCCAACCCAGCTCGTCCTCAAAGGTGGAGACGGCGCTTTCGGTCAGGGCAATGGAGCTGGTGACCGCTGCAAACAGCACCAGCGTGAAAAACAGGATGCCCACCACGGTGCCAAGGCCCATGCTTTCGAACACCTTGGGGATGGTAATAAACATCAGGGCCGGGCCAGCCTGCAGGGTGTCGGGGTCGCCGCCGGAGAACGAGAAGACCGCCGGAATGATCATCAGGCCCGCCATGATGGCAATGGCCGTGTCAAAAATTTCGACGTTCTCGGTGGACTCCTCAATCGAGACGTCCTTTTTCATATAGGAGCCGAACGTGACCAGAATGCCCATGGCGATGGACAGGGAATAGAACATCTGCCCCATGGCCGTGACGACGGTCATCCAGGAGAAATGGGCGACATTGGGCACGAGGAAATACTTCACACCCGCCAGCGCCCCGGGCCGGGTGACGGAGTAACCCGCAATGATGACGGAAAGCACCACCAGAATGGGCATCATGACTTTGGAGACCCGTTCCACGCCGTTGCGAACGCCCGCAAAGATGATCGCCAGCGTGAAGATGGTGAAGATGACAAAGCAGATCTCCGCCGAAGCACCATTGGAGATGAACGACGAGAAATAGCCGTCCGTGGCCAGCTCCTTGCCGTGCCCGGCAACGTAATCCGCCAGGTACCGGATGACCCAGCCGCCAATGACCGAGTAATAGGGCACGATGAGGATGGGGATGATGGCGTTGATCCAGCCGCCGAACGAGAGCCCGCCCTTTTTGCCAAAGGCCGCGAAAGCGCCCACCGGGCTCTTCTTGGTCATCCGGCCCAGAGCCGTCTCCGCCACGATCATGGTATAGCCGAACGTGAACGCCAGCAGAATGTAGATGAGCAGAAAGATGCCGCCGCCATACTTGGCCGCCAGATACGGGAAACGCCAGATATTGCCAAGGCCAACGGACGCGCCTGCGGCCGACAGCACAAAGCCGATCTTGCCGGAGAACGCGCTCCGCTTTTTGTATTGAGGTTCCATGTTTTTCTCCTATCTCAAATTCCAAAACGAACAGATCCAGTGTAGCACAGGCCATCGGCAAATTCAATGCACCGGAACAGTATGTTGCCATGCCCGGCCCCGCAGGCGTTCTTGTGTTCCCCCCGCCGCCGTGTTACAATAGTCTCAGGCGTTTTTCGTGTTTTTTGTCAAAGCCGGTCGGTTTTTGCCGTGCTTTGCTTTACGAATTGCACTTTATTGAAAAATTTCAACTCAAAGGAGAGATTTCATGGCGCAGACCAGACAGGATATGGGGAGCGGCAATGTCAAAAAACTGCTGCTCCAGCTCATGATCCCCGCCGTTGTGGCTCAGGTGGTCAACCTGCTGTACAACATCGTGGACCGTATTTATATCGGCCATATTGAGGGCATTGGCGCGGCGGCGCTGACGGGTGTGGGCCTGTTTGCCCCCATCCTGATGCTGCTCAACGCGTTTGCCATGCTCATCGGCGCGGGCGGCGCGCCCCGCACGGCCATCGCGCTGGGGCAGGGCAACAAAGAAGAAGCCGAAAAGATCATCGGCAACAGCTTTACCATGCTGCTGTTTTTTGCCGTGGTGCTTACCATCGGGTTCTATGCCGGGGCTCCCTTCCTGCTGCGGCTCTTTGGTGCCAGCGAGGCCACCCTGCCCTATGCGCTGGCCTACAGCCGCATCTATATCCTGGGCTCGGTCTGTGTCCTCATCGTCATGGGCATGAACCCCTTTATCACCACCCAGGGCTTTGCTAAGATCAGTATGCTGACCACCGTCATCGGCGCGGTCATCAACATCATCCTGGACCCCATCCTCATCTTTGTGCTGGACATGGGCGTGCGGGGTGCCGCCATTGCCACGGTGCTCAGCCAGGCCGTGGGTGCCTGCTGGATCCTGCGTTTTCTCACCGGGAGCAAGACCATCCTCCGGCTCCGCAAAGAGCATCTGCGGCCCGAGGGCCGGGTCATCCTGCCCGTGATGGGGCTGGGCATCTCCACCTTTGTGATGCTTTCCACCGAGAGCCTGCTCTCCATCAGCTTCAGCTCCAGCCTGGCCCGGTACGGCGGTGACGTGGCCGTGGGTGCCATGACCGTCATCACCAGCGTGTCCCAGCTCTGTACCATGCCCATTCAGGGCATCTGCCAGGGCGGCCAGCCGGTCATGAGCTTCAACTTTGGCGCAGGCAATCAGGCCCGTGTGAAAGAGGCGTTCCGTTTCCAGTTCACCCTCTGCTTCGGGTACACCACCCTGTTCTGGCTGGGGATGATGCTGGTGCCCGGGCTGGTGGCCGGCATCTTTACCTCCGATGCCCCCCTCATCCAGTACACCACCTGGGCTATGCGCATCTACATGGCCGGTATCTTTGCCATGGGCGTTCAGATCGCCTGCCAGCAGAGCTTTATGGCGCTGGGGCAGGCCAAGGTCAGCCTGCTGCTGGCCTGCCTGCGCAAGCTCATTCTCCTCATCCCGCTCATCTTCCTCCTGCCGCACCTCCTGCCGGACCCGGTGTTCGCAGTCTTCCTCGCGGAGCCCGTCAGCGACATCACGGCGGCCAGCATCACGGTGTTCACGTTCCTGTCCCGGTTCGATAAAATTCTTGATCGGGGCGCGGCGAACGTCTGAGCGTATTTCTGGAACAAAAAATCCATCGCTGTTTTTGACAGCGATGGATTTTTTGTTTGCGGCTTTTATGCGTTGGTCTTCTCATCCTCCGCGACACGCTCCGGGGCCTCGGCCTGAACACGGGTCAGCATATCCATCTCGGGCATCAGCTCATGACTGACCACCGAGAGCATTTCCTCAAGCTTTTTGCAGTCCTCCGGGGAGAACCGCTCCCTGGCACGCTCAATGACGGTGTGCAGGTAGGAATAGCTGATGTTGTAGTAGTTGATATACTTCTGTGTGGGGCGGAGATGGTACTCCCGGCGGTCCACCGTGGACTGGATCTTTTCCACATAGCCCTTGCGGACCAGGCTGCCGATCTTATAAGCGGCATTGGGGGTGGAAATGCCCATCATCCGGGAAAACTCGGCAATGGTGGGCTCTCCCATGGCCATGATGCCCTCCATGCAGAACGACTCCACCGTGGTCAGGGTCGCCTCCCGGGTCGCAAAGCGCTGGAACACGCTCTGGTAAAAATGCAGTTTGAACTTGGTGTAGACTTCCTGAAACACTTCTTCCAGCAAGATGAACGCCCTCCTTGTGGCAAATTAGCTCAATTTCTTTTAGTATATCACGTTTTGGAGGGAAAAATCAACGCTTGTCGCAAAATTTTCAGCGAACAACTTTTTTGCCGTGGCCCGTCCGCACCCGGATGACGCTCAACACGATAAGCTCCAGGAAAATGGCGACGCCCAACAGTACCAGAGAGCTGACCAGATTGGCCCGGGCACCCAGCACGGCCTCCGACAGGCCGGTGAGGACATAGCAGCCCGCCGAGACGCCGGCCACCGTCAGCGCATAGGGCAGCTGGGTGGAAACGTGGTTCACATGGCTGCAATGGGCACCAGCCGAGGCCATGATGGTGGTGTCGGAGATGGGGGAGCAGTGGTCACCGCAGACGGCGCCGGACAGGCAGGCCGCAATGGAGATGACCAGCATCTCTCCCTCCGGGAATGCATGGCAGACGATGGGGATGAGGATGGAGAAGGTGCCCCAGGAGGTGCCGGTGGCAAAGGCCAGGAAGACGGCTACCACAAAGATGATGACCGGCAGCAGATACTGCAGCGCCGCGGCCGAGCCGCCCAGCAGGTTGGCGACGTAATATTTTGCACCCAGCAGGCCGGTCATGCCGGACAGCGTCCAGGCGAGGGTCAGGATCAGCATGGGGCTGACCATGGCCTTGAAGCCCTCGGGGATGCAGGCGGCAAAGTCCTGGAACGTCATCACTTCCCGCACGCGGTAGAACACAAAGGTAAAGAGCAGGGCAATGCTGCTGCCCATGACAAGGCCCATGGAAGCGTTGCAGTCCGCAAAGGCGGTAATGAAATCGGTGCCCTCAAAGAAGCCGCCGGTGTACACCATGCCAAAGATGCAGGCCACAATGAGGACGATGACCGGGGCCACCAGGTCGATGACATGGCCCTTGGTGTCGGTGCCGTCGTCCACATCATCGCCGTAGGGGCGGTCCTCGGTGGTGAAGAGATCGCCGTTCATGGCGTTGGTCTCATTCAGCTTCATGGGGCCGTAGTCCGTCCCGGTAAAGATGACGAACAGGCTCATGACCATGGTGAGGATGGCGTAATAGTTATACGGGATGGTGCGCAGGAACATGGTAAAGCCGTTGATGCCGGAGCCCTCGGGCACCGAGGAAGTAACAGCAGCAGCCCAGCTGGACACCGGCGCAATGATGCAGACGGGGGCCGCCGTGGCGTCAATCAGGTAGGCCAGCTTGGCGCGGGAGACTTTCTGACGGTCGGTGACCGGGCGCATGACCGAGCCGACGGTCAGGCAGTTGAAGTAGTCGTCCACAAAGATCATGATCCCCAGCAGCAGGGTGGCAAACTGTGCCCCGGCCCGGGTGTGGATATGGGTGGAGGCCCACCGGCCAAAGGCCGCGCTGCCGCCGGCCTTGTTCATCAGGGCCACCAGAATGCCCAGCATGACCAGGAAGACCAGGATCCCCACATTGCTGCTGTCGGACAGCTTGGACACCATGCCGCCGTCCTCATTGAAGAACAGGGTGGTCAGGGCCAGCTCCAGGTTGCCGTTGGCGTAAAGCAGGGCACCGGTGGCAATGCCCACCAGCAGGGAAGTGTAGACTTCCTTGGTGTTCAGGGCCAGCACGATGGCCACCACCGGAGGCAGCAGGGAAAGTGCCGTGCTGTACACGGCGCAGGTGTAAGTAGACGGGTCCGCGATCTTGCCCGGTGTAGCAGACGTGCACCACAACAGCAGGCCGAAGACGAGCAGAGCGCCCACCCAGGAGAGATTGTTCTTTTTCATGAAAATGATTCCTCTTGAAGATCAGGTTTGTTTTGGGACGCGGCGGGGCAGACTATCCCCCAGAAAGAAAGAGAGGGGGTGTTTGCCGCGCCGGATTATAAAGCGATGTATTTTGAGCTGTTCCGCGCCAGCGAGCAGGCCGCCCGCCTGTTGTGGGAGGCCCAGCAGAAAGCCGAGCAGGAGGCCCTGCGGGCCGACCCGCCGCCGCTGGAACTGGAACCTCTCCGTCATCGCTCACGCGATGCCACCTCCCCTGTCGAGGGGAGGCCTTGGCAGTCGGATGAAAGTTGATCTATTTGCCAAAGGCTCCCCTGTCAGGAAAGACTCCCCCGGCCGGGGGAGGTGGCACGCAAGTGCCGAAAGGGGAACGGCTGGCGAGCGAAGTTCGACTGAGAGGTTTAATTCTTTTTGCTCTCGGCCTTGGCCGCAAACTTGGCGTTGTTGATGACAAAGCGCTCGTGGGTGCCGCCGCCAACGGGGCCTTTCTCGTCGTGGAGCGAGACCTTGAACACCAGCTTGCGGCCCTCCACGGCCACCAGCTCGCTCTCGCAGGTCACGGTCATGCCCACGGGAGTGGGGGCCGTGTGCTCCAGCTCCAGTTTGGTGCCCACGGTGCCGCAGCCCTCATCCAGAGCCTCGGCCACGCTCATCCAGCAGGTCTTCTCGGCCAGTGCCACCAGAGCGGGAGTCGCAAACACGTCCAGCGTGCCGCTTCCCATGGTTTTTGCGGTGTTTTCGTTGGTCACAGCCACGGACTGCTCGCCGTGGATCCCAGTTGTCAGAGTCATAAAAATTCTCCTTTTCTTTTTGTGTAAGATGTCGAAACGACATGAATTTACGAACCAACAGTAGAATACCACATTTTGCGCCGCTGTGCACCTGTTTTGGAAATTTTTCCGCCAAAACACTTTCCTTTTGGATCGAACGAGCCCATAATAAAGGCAAAAAAGGCGGTGAGCAAATGAACGAATTCTGGATGTCGTATGAAATGATCGCCCGGCGGTATGGTCCGGGATATCAGGGCTACCCGCTGTTTGGAGCGGTGCACCTGGGAGAGCTGGCAGCAGTTGCAGTCTGCATCGTACTGTCCGCCCGCTGGTACCGCCGCAGCCCGGAACGCACCCGGCGGCGCATCCTGTGGGGCGTTACGGTTTTGCTGTTGGCAGATGAAGCCGTGCTGGTCATTGCCATGCTGGCCACCGGGCAGTGGAACTGGAGCTACCTGCCTCTCCACCTGTGCAGCATCCATATTTTCCTCTGCACAACTTGCACCCTGACCGGAAAGGACTGGTGCAAAGAGGAGCTCTACGCCCTCTGCGCACCGGGGGCCGCCATTGCGCTGCTCTGTCCCGGTTGGCTGGGGACAAAGGCGTGGAGCCTCATCAACCTGCATTCTGTTACCCTCCATGGGCTGTTGGTGCTTTACCCGGTTCTGCTGGTAGCAGGCGGGTTCCGCCCGCAGGTGCGGCGGCTCCCGGCGGTGCTGGCCTTTCTGTTTGGTTCAGCCCTGCCCATTTACTTTTTAAATAAAGTGCTGTACACAAACTTTTACTTTCTGAACGGCCCCACCAGCAGCCCGGTGACGGCGCTGTTTACCCAGTGGTTTGGGGAACAGTGGTATATCCTGGGCTTTCTCCCCGCCGTGGCGCTGGTGCTGGCGGGGATATATCTGCCGTGGTATATTCATCGAAAAAAATAGAAGCAACCTCATCTGGTTGCTTTTTGTCAAAAATTATGATACGCTAAAGATGCTGTCCGAAATGGCAGCAAGGCACTGCATACAACGGCAGGCGGTTCGGCTCTTCATCCCACTGAAAAGGGGGTGAAGCATATGCCTATTACTTTGACGTTCCATCTTTTTGGATTCACTTTTACGATCAGAGTAAAAAAATGAACCGCCACCCGGCACGGTGACGGTTCGAGCTTTGCTCAGCTGTTCTACTTAAAGGGCTAACCGCTTGTCGCAGTGCCTTTTCTATTTGTATTATAGCAAGGATGCGGTGGAAAGTCAAGCAGCAGCAAGCTGGATTTGAAGTCTTGAAACCGCACCCTTTTTGCAAAATAAAAATGCCACTTTTTTGCGTATTGGGGCAAAAAATATCTTTTTTGCAATTCCAGCAAAATTCTTCTCCAAACCCCTTGGCAGGAGCCTTTCTCCATGCTATCATGAACACATGAACAAACGTTCATATAAAACCGACCCGAGAGGAGATGTCCAGATGCCGCAGCAGGAACCCGAAAAGAAAAGCGCCCCCGCCGCACAGCCCATTGATATGCCCGATGACGAGGTGCTCTACGAGCTGGCCGACCTGTTCCGGGTATTTGGCGACTCCACCCGCATCAAAATCCTGTACGCGCTCCACGATAACGAGCTGTGCGTGCAGGACATCGCCAACGCGGTGCAGCTGAGTCAGTCCGCCGTGAGCCATCAGCTCCGGGTGCTCAAGGACTGCAAATTGGTGCGGTTCCGCCGGGAGGGAAAAACTGTTTACTACGCACTGGACGATGACCATGTGCGCAGCATCCTCTCCATGGGGATGGATCATATTGAAGAATGAGAAAGGCTGGTACTTACGATGAAGAAGACCTATAAGATCGAAGTGGACTGCGCAAACTGCGCCGCCAAGATGGAAGACGCTGCCAACACCGTTTCCGGCGTGGCAAAGGCAACCGTCAGCTTTATGACCCAGAAGATGAACGTGGAGTTTGCTGAGGGTGCAGACCCCAAGGCCACCATGCAGGAAGTGCTGACCGCCTGCAAGAAAGTGGAGGACGACTGCGAGATCTTCGGCATCTGATCTTCCGGAACCTCGGAGCCCCTCCCCCGGGAGGGGCCTTTTTATACAACGGAACGCTTTTGTGGAAAAAGAAACAGGTTTTCCACAGTTTCCACCGGGTTTTCAACATTTTTTGCGGAAAAGTGCAAAAAGAGACGCCAAACAGCCTCTTTTTGTCGGGAAAAGTCTGTGGAAAAGGCGGGGGAAAACGTGGAAAAGCCCACTTACTGTGGAAAACAGGTGGAATCGGACGAAAACTCCCCCCTGAAAACCCGTGCCGAGATCCGCGCAAAAGGAGAGACTGAGATGAACAAAAAACAAAAGAAAATGCTCAAGCAGATCATCGCAGCGGTGATCCTTGTAGCCATTTTGAAACTGCTGCCCAGCTTCCCCACGCCGGTGGAGCTGGTGCTGTACTACATCCCGTATCTGGTGGTCGGCTGGGACGTGCTCCGCAAGGCCATCAAGGGCATCAAGAACCGCCAGCCCTTTGACGAGTGCTTCCTGATGGCGGTTGCCACCGTGGGTGCCTTTGCCCTGGGCGATTACGTTGAGGGCTGCGCCGTTATCATCTTCTATCAGATCGGCGAGCTGTTCCAGAGCGTGGCCGTGGGCAAGAGCCGCCAGAGCATTTCCAGCCTGATGGACATCCGCCCGGACTACGCCAATATTGAGGGCGAGGACGGCAAGCTGGAACAGGTAGACCCGGATGAGGTCGAGATCGGCACCACCATCGTGGTCCAGCCCGGCGAGCGCATCCCCATTGACGGCGTCATTCTGGAGGGCGCTTCGGCCCTGAACACCGCTGCCCTCACCGGCGAGAGCCTGCCCCGGGACGTCAAGGCCGGGGATGAGGTCATCAGCGGCTGTGTCAACGTCACCGGCCTGCTGAAGATTCAGACCACCAAGGAATTTGGCGAATCCACCGTCTCCAAAATTCTGGACCTCGTGGAAAACTCCAGCATGAAGAAAGCCCGGGCCGAGAACTTCATCACCCGCTTTGCCCGGGTGTACACCCCCGCTGTCTGCTACGGCGCTCTGGCACTGGCATTCCTGCCGCCCATCGTTCTGCTGTTGACGGGCCAGTCCGCCCGCTTTGGCGACTGGATCTACCGCGCCCTGACGTTCCTCGTCATCAGCTGCCCCTGCGCGCTGGTCATCTCCATCCCTCTGAGCTTCTTCGGCGGCATTGGCGGCGCTTCCGCCTGCGGTATCCTCGTCAAGGGCTCTACTTATCTGGAAGAGCTGGCCCGTACCGGCGTGGTGGTCTTTGATAAGACCGGCACCCTGACGCAGGGCACCTTTAAAGTCACCGGCATTTATCCCACGGAGGGCACCTCGCAAGACGCTCTGGTGGAGGCCGCGGCCCTGACCGAGAGCTGGTCCAAGCACCCCATCTCCCTGAGCATCAAGGCCGCTTATGGCAAGGAGATCGACCAGAGCCGCGTCACCGACGTGGAGGAGCTTGGCGGCTACGGCGTTACGGCCAAGGTGGACGGCAAAGCCGTGGCCTGCGGCAATGCCCGCCTGATGGCAAAGCTGAACCTGACCGTCCCTGCTGTAACGGAGGCCGGCACCATCGTTCATGTGGCCATTGACGGCAAGTATGCAGGCTACCTGCTCATTGCCGATGTGGTCAAACCCCACAGTGCGCAGGCCATCAAGGGCCTGAAACAGGCCGGTGTCCGCAAGACCGTCATGCTGACGGGCGACGCCGAGCCGGTGGCAAAAGCCGTTTCCGCCGAACTGGGCCTGGATGAGTACCACGCTGGCCTGCTGCCGGGCGACAAGGTCGATCAGATCGAGAAGCTGCTGGCCTCCAAGCAGCCCAAAGAGAACCTCGCTTTTGTGGGCGACGGCGTCAACGACGCCCCTGTTCTGTCCCGTGCGGACATCGGCATTGCCATGGGTGCTCTGGGCTCCGACGCTGCCATTGAGGCCGCGGACGTTGTCCTGATGGACGACGACCCGGCCAAGATCGCTCTGGCCATGCGGATCGCGCGCCGCACCAACGGTATCGTGTACCAGAACATCGTCTTTGCGCTGGGCGTCAAGGGCATCTGCCTCATCCTCGGCGCGCTGGGCATCGCCAGCATGTGGACGGCCATCTTCGCCGACGTCGGCGTCATGGTCATCGCCGTCCTCAACGCCACCCGTGCCCTCTACACCAAAGACCTTGCCAAAAAGAACGAAGCCTAAAATCCCCTTTCTCCTCAAAATACAACACCCCCGCCGAGAGCTTTCCAAAAGCTTTCAGCGGGGGTGTTTTGCATCCGGAAACCGCCTCTTGCAAAGCAGGATAAACCTGTTATAATACTAGATTTGAGGGTTGAATAAAATGCAACAGACGAATCAAACCGTTTTGACCCCGTCCCGCGATTCCTCCGGGGCGGTTTTGGCGGCGCTGAAAGCCGCGTTCCCCCAAACCATTCCGGTGCTGACGGGGTATTTTGTGCTGGGGCTAGGCTATGGCATCTATGTGCAGTCGTTGGGCCTGCCCATCTGGCTGCCGCCCCTGATGGGCACCGTGGTATACGGCGGAAGCCTGGAATTTGTGCTGGCCTCCCTGCTGCTGGGCAGCTTTTCGCCCCTCTCTGCCTTTTTGATGGCGCTCATGATCCAGGCCCGGCACCTGTTCTACGGCCTGACCATGCTGGAGCGCTATAAGGGTTACGGCCCGCGCGGCTTTTACATGATCTACGCCATGAGCGACGAGACGTTTTCCATCACCTGTTCGGCCGAGCCGCCCGAGGGGGTAGACCGTGGGTGGTTCATGTTCTTCATCACCCTGCTGGACCAGATCTATTGGGTGGCCAGCGCTTTTCTGGGGGCAGCGGTGGGCTCCATCCTGCCGTTCAGCACCGAGGGCGTGGATTTTGTCATGACAGCCATGTTCGTGGTCATCTTCCTCAACCAGTGGAAGAAAGAAAAGCAGCACTACTCCGGCTTCATCGGGCTTGTGGTGCCGTTTATCTGCCTGCTGGTGTTTGGCTCCGGCAGTTTTCTGATCCCGTCCATGATCTGCATTCTGGTGCTGCTGCTCGTGCTGCGCAAGCCCATTGAGCAGTCTGATAAAACCGAGGAGGTGGCCCCATGAGCGGAGTCCAGTTTGGCATCACCATTGCCGCCTGCACGGCAGCCACCATGCTCACCCGGTTTCTGCCGTTCCTGATCTTCTCGTCCAAGGACCAGCAGCCGCCGGAAGTCGTCCGGTATCTGGGGCGGGTGCTGCCCGCCGCCATCTTCGGAATGCTCATCGTCTACTGCCTCAAGGGCGTCAGCGTCTTTACGGGCAGCCACGGCATCCCGGAGGCCATCGCCATCGGCGTGACCATCGCGCTCCACAAGTGGAAGCACGAAACACTGGGATCCATTGCAGGCGGCACGCTCTGCTATGTGCTGCTGGTGCAGCTTGTATTTTAACGTTTGTACCGCAAAAAGGACACGGCGCGCTGCCGTGTCCTTTTTGCTGCCAACCTATCAATGATAAAATGTATCAAAATTGATCTGACGGTAGAACCGCTGCTGGAGCTGGTCGAAGCTCTCGCAGTTCTGGGCCAGCAGCCACATCACCTTGGTGATGACCGCCTCAATGGTCATGTCATGGGCTTCCAGGAAACGGAAGCGGTTCTTGACCCGCTTGCCCACCTCGTAAATGCCCACATCGCTGCCCTCATAAGTGACCTGCGTGGTCAGGATCAGGATCTTGTGGGTCTTGTCGTAATCGCCCAGCTCCTCGGCAAAGGCATCCATGAGCCGCTGGGGAATGCCGCCCACGCCAAAGCTTTCCACAATGACGCAGTCATATTGTTGAAAGATGGCCGGGATGAGTTCCGGTCCAAGGCCGGGGGTCAGCTTGAGCAGGAACACTTTTGGGTTCAGCGCCCGGCCAAACTCCACCGGGCCGGTGGGCCAGGGCGAAGCCACATACCGCACCAGCCGGTCGCCCTGCACCAGCGCCAGCGCCGGGAAGTTGACCGACGCAAAGGCGTCATAGCTGATGGTCTTGTTCTTTTTGGCACGGGTGCCCGCGATGACATGCCCGCCGAACACCACCATCACGCCCCGGCTCCCGGGGTCCAGCGCACAGATCACGCTGTCCCGCAGGTTTTTCTTGGCGTCGGTGATCTCATTGGAGATGGGCTGCTGGGCGCCTGTCAGGATGATGGGCTTGTCTGCGTTCTGAATGAGGTAAGAAAGGGCCGCCGCCGAGTAGGCCAGCGTATCGGTGCCATGGCAGATGATGAAGCCATCATAAAGGGCGTAGTTTTCCTGCACGGCCTTGGCCATCATGAGCCAGTGCTCGGGGCCCAGGTCGGTGCTGTCGATGCTGCACAGGGCCAGCGTTTCCGGGCAGCAGAGCTCCTGCAGCTCCGGCAGGTGGGCCAGCAGCTCCTCGCTGGAAAGGACGGGCTTGAGCCCCTGGGCCGTGCGTACACTGGCAATAGTGCCGCCCGTGGTGATAAAAAGCAGGCGTTGCTTGGACATAAAATGGAAGCCTCCATGAAAATTCAAATCATGGAACCAGTATAACACAATCCAAAACTTTTTGGAACTCAGTCACGGAAAACGGGCAGATTTTGTGTATAATAGAGGTGTAAGCAAACATCGGACCTGAAAAGGAGAATATAAATGTCGAACATTGTCATTATCGGTTCCGGCCCGGCAGGGGTATCGGCCGCTTTGTATGCAGCCCGGGCGGGGGTGGAGACCACCGTCCTGACCAAGGGCCCGGGTGCGCTGGACCGCGCCGAGCTCATCCAGAATTATTACGGCTTTGCTGAGCCCGTCTCCGGGGCCGAGCTGGAACGCCGGGGCATCGAGGGAGCCAAAGCGGTGGGGGTCCGGTTCGTCACCACCGAGGCGGTGGGCCTGACCTACACGGATAAACTCACGGTCGAAACGCTGGACGGCGATTACCCGGCAGACGCCGTCATTCTGGCAACAGGAGCTTCCCGGGCCGCTCCCCGCATCCCAGGGCTGACCGGGCTGGAGGGCCACGGCGTGAGCTACTGCGCCACCTGCGACGCGTTTTTCTACCGTGGCAAAGATGTGGCCGTGCTGGGCAGCGGCGAGTATGCCCTGCATGAAGCGCAGGCACTGCTCCCGGTGGCAAAAAGCGTCACTTTGCTGGCCAACGGCCAGCCTCTGACCGCGGAGTTCCCGGCAGAAGTGACCGTCCGCCCGGAAAAAGTGGAAGCCATCCTGGGAGAACAGCGGGTCTCCGGGGTCCAGCTGGCAGGCGGGGAGACGCTGGCGCTGGACGGTGTGTTCGTGGCGCTGGGCGTGGCAGGCAGCACTGCCCTGGCCCGCAAACTGGGGGCCGAAGTGGACGGGAACCGGATCGTCACCGATGAGCACATGATGACCACTCTGCCCGGCCTTTACGCGGCAGGCGACTGCACCGGCGGCCTGCTGCAGGTGGCCAAGGCCGTGTACGAGGGTGCCCTTGCGGGCAGCGAGGCCGCCAAGGCCCTGCGGAAAGGATGAATCATGCCGGAATTGGATAAAAAGTCCCCTGTCTGCCCGGACTGTCTGGCCTGCGGCTTCCCGTTCTGGGAGCAGCTGACCCCGGAGGAGCAGGAGTTTCTCTGCCGCACCACCCGGCCGGTCAAGTACAAAAAAGGGGAGCGGGTGCACAGCCCCGTGGAAAACTGCGTGGGCATCCTGCTCCTCCGCACCGGCCAGCTGCGAGCCTATCTCCTCTCCGAGGATGGCCGGGACGTGACCCTTTACCGCCTCTTCCCGGGGGAGGTCTGCATCCTCTCGGCCTCCTGCGTGCTGGATTCGGTCAACTTTGATCTCTACATCGACGCCGAGGAGGACACCGAGGCCTACTGCATCGGCGCTGGAACGTTCCGCCGCCTGATGCAGCAGAATGTTCACGTCCGCTGCTTTGCCTACCAGATGACCGCGGAGCGCTTCTCTGATACCATGTGGACGATGCAGCAAATTCTGTTTATGAGCGCCGATCGCCGCCTTGCCATCTTCCTCACCGACGAGCTGGCCAAGACCGGCGGCAGCAATGTCCGCATGACCCACGACCAGATGGCCCGCTATATGGGCTCTGCCCGCGAGGTGGTCAGCCGCCTGCTGAAATATTTCGCGCAGGAGGGCTGGGTGCGCCTCTACCGTGGCGGCGTGGAAGTGCTGGATCAGCAGAAGTTGCAGGAGATCGCGAGAGGGCAATAACATCAACGAAAACGAGCCACTTACAAGTACCGCTGTAAATGGCTCGTTTTCTTACTTTGCTACTGTGATCCGGACTCTTGCCGCAGCCTGTCCGGCGGGCTGTTCCGTTTCCAGATCGTATGCTGTAAACAGTGCTGTTGCCGTATAGCTGCCGCCGGGCAGGACTGTCTCCAGCGGCACCGCCTGAATGTGATATCCCGGTTCTATGAGGCCGGAGGCATACAGCACCTCCCCGGTATCATCCCGGCTCAGAGTGACGCTCATCAGATGGTGATTGGCCGGAATATTTTCCACCCGCAGCTCCGCTTCCGCTCTGCCGCTGGTCATCCGGATATCCGGGTTGATGGAGATGTTGAACATTCCTTCCTGCACGACTTTGTCCAGTTCTGCCTGAATCTCCGCCTCCGACTTTCCCTCGTACTGACCTATCGTTGCATTGGGGTCACGGGCTCCCGGAGCAGAGGCCTGCTTTGCGCTGTCCGGCGTCTTCAGCAGGAAAACGCCTGCCGCCGCGGCAGAAACCAGCACCAGCGGAAGCCCACGGGACAGAAAAATTTTCAGGCCAAGGAGGACTTGTTTGTGATGCTCCCGCATCCAATGCACCCACTTTCTCAAACGATAAAAACACCGGGGCGGGCGAGTCCCCGCTCCGGTGGAAACAGTTTATCCCTTTGGATTTGGCTCATATATCTCGCCTGGCTCTATGGTATACGCAATTGCGAAGAGTTCCTGCTTGTCGGCCCACTTTGCACTGATGCCATTCACTTTTCCTTTAAACTCAAATTCAATTTTTCCGCCCTGATCGACATTCCAGGTGTTATATGTCGTGGGCTCAGTCCCAAACGATTGCTTTTTGTCATCATTCCCAGACACAAAGGTAACAGTATCTGAAATAGGACTCATACTGCCCGGATTTGTTCCAGTCATCGTCAGATAAATCTGCCGATCCTGCAAATTCTTATCACTCTCTACAAAAGAATATGTTGCATCGAGCATGGTTACGCTGAT
>ENA-UOOA01004299-UOOA01004299.1-human-gut-metagenome-genome-assembly--contig:-P61old-NODE-4299-length-16349-cov-4.554560_pt1 | contig 16349 bp, 8 predicted proteins | sample MGYA00242467_ERZ724014 | MGnify/ENA metagenome assembly ERZ724014
GATCGGCGTGCCGTCCGTGCAGATTTCCCGCTCGCGGAAAATGGAATTGACTACCGACTTAATGATTATTTCGTTTGCGATGACTTCTTTCAAAAGCCGCGTCGTTTCCATATAATACGCCTTATCGCCTCTATTCGTGGTTTTCGTTTCCGCGGGATTCGCTTCTTTCGTTTCTTTCGCTTCGCCGATTTCCGCCGGCTCGAATAGACTTTTATATAGCAGCGGCAACCCGTAAGACAACGCGTCGTTCACGATTTTATTAAAACTGTTTTTGTACGGACATACCATCGCGATTTTTCGTATCCATTCCCAATTCTTTTCGTCCTCGATACGCACGTATCGCCTTGCGCTGTTGTCTGTAAATTGACATTTTCTTCCCATTTTTTCTTTATTCTCCCTCCAAAGTAAAAGTCGGTTTCCGACTTCTTACCCCGATCGTTTTTGCCGTTGATGGCAAAAATATTAACCTGCTTTCGCTAGTGGCTATTTTGCGGGCTTTTCTCCCGAAAAAGCCGTCTGCACTTTCAAGATTTTCTCGCCTCTTCGTAGTGGTTAAAGCCGCCGTTTTTTGCCTCGGCGTTCTTCGCCATCGCTTCCTTTATAATCTCGCCTACGAGCATTCCGCCTACCACGCTTTTCAAAGTATTTTCTCGCTCTTCTTCCTGCCTTTGTTCAAGCAATTTTCTTGCGCCGAGCCTGCCTTGCTCTTTATAAAATTTTTCTTCGTCGAGCGTTGCTTTCGTCAGGTCAAACGCCGTTTTCACCGTCTTGTCTTTGCCTGAATACGTCTTGCCTTGAAAGGCGTATTCCGTTACGCTTCTTGCGTATTCCCCTGCCTGCTTGTTCGACATATTCTTCATCGCTTCTGCGTATCTTGCTTTGAATTTAAAATTTTCTTCTTTCATTTCCTTGGTTTCTCCTTGATTTTTTAATGGTTTTGTGCTTTATTTTAATCACGCGCAGACGGGCGAATCCCGTATGCTCTTTCTTCTCATACTATCCTCCTTTATATTCCGAAACTACTATTTTGTATGTAATTCGACATTTTATGTTGCTATTTCTGTATTGCGGACACACTTTTATGAACATATTTCTGTAAAACCGCTTGACTTTTGCTTTTTTGTACTATATAATAGTATTAAATCCGATAAAAGGAAACTGATAAAAATGAAACGATTGATTACAGAAAAATTGATTGAATGGAAAAAATCCGCTTCCCGTAAACCTTTACTTTTAAAAGGCGCAAGGCAAGTAGGGAAAACTTACGCGTTGCTTGATTTCGGCAAATGTTATTACGATAACGTTGTCTATCTGCATTTTGAAGGGAATACTGAAACCTTGAATAAGATTTTTGCACCCGATCTCAATCCGCGCCGGATTATCGAAGAAATTTCCGTTTATGCGAAACAATCGATTTTTCCCGAAAAAACATTGATTATCTTCGATGAAATTCAAGCTTGCGAACAAGCTCTCACTTCGCTGAAATATTTTGCGGAAGAAGCACCCCAATACCATATCGTTGCGGCGGGAAGTTTGTTAGGTCTTGCTATTAACCGAGGTAAATTCTCGTTTCCCGTAGGCAAAGTAGATATGCTTACAATGTATCCGCTGACATTCGAAGAATTTTTGCTTGCCACGAACAACGATTCGCTTGCGGATAAAATTCGCGAAGCTTACGGCTCGTTTTCACCCCTTCCCGAAGTATATCACAATCTTGCTTTGGAACTTTATAGAAAATATCTCGTAATCGGCGGCTACCCCGCCGTTGTAAAAACCTACCTCGATACAAACGATTTCGATGCCGTCCGCTCGGAACAAGCCGATATTTCGGACTCGTATATCGCGGATATGACAAAATACGCAACGCCAAACGAAACGATCAGAAGTATCGCTATTTTCAATACTCTTCCCTCTCAGCTCGGTAAAGAAAATACTAAATTTCAATATTCGCTTATTAAAAGCAACGCGCGAGCCAAGGAATACGAACTTTCTTTACAATGGCTGAAAGCCGCGAGCGTCGTTTTGGAAAACGTTAAAATCTCCGAAGGAAAACTGCCTTTATCCGTTTATGAGCAAATAGACTCGTTTAAAATTTATTATTCCGACGTAGGTTTGCTCTGCTTTAAATCGGGCGTCTTGCCGCAAGACGTACTTGTAAACAGTTCCGTTTCCGATAGGACAAGGGGCTTGCTTGCCGAAAACTATGTTGCCGAACAACTTGCCGCCTTAGGCTACAAACTTAATTATTGGGAATCGAACGGCAACGCCGAAATCGACTTCGTTATCCGTCAGAACGACTTTGCGATTCCCGTGGAAGTTAAATCTGCCGATAATGTAAGAGCGAGAAGTCTGAGATTGTTTACCGAGAAATACTCCCCTGCGTATTCGATTCGCCTTTCATCTAAAAATTTCGGAAATGAAAACGGCATTCGCTCTATGCCTTTATACGCCCTTTTCTGCTTGTAATCGTTCTGTTTTTTTCTTTTGCTACGGCTGTTTTACGCCGTAGCTTTTTTATGGGCATTTTCCATATTTTCTAACTTTTTCAACCATTTTGTTTTTACAATTCTTTCAAGGTATTCGGCATTATATTTCGGCGTTGACGAAATACACGAAAACGCTCTGCCGAGTTCCTTATCCCGAACAGATTCTGTTTCTCGCATTTTGTCTATCATAAAGGCAAAATTTTCGGGATAATACTTGTAAAGGTAAGCGAAATTTATAAAACTTGCCATAGGGCAATACATACACCCGCAACGCTTTTGCGTTTCATAATAATGATTGAATATCGGTTGCGTTTTTGCCCACGCCCAAATCGTTTCTTCTTCGATCCCTTCTTCAACAAGCGGGTAACGTTCGACCTTTTGTAAATCTACCCGCTTTGCAAAACGCTTTTCTTCGTCGGCGCAATAACCGATATAAAAAACAGTATAAAAGCCTTGTTTTTGCATAAATTCTTGCAACCGCTTTTTCGCCGTCAGTTTATATTTCGAATTGCACCACCGCGATTTTCTTGTCGGAAAGCCGTAAATATTCCCCGTTCTTTCATATTTTGTATAATACAAATCAAGCCACGATTTCGTCGGTTTTATTCTTACAAACCTTATTCCGAATCGCTCGCATTCCGACTGCATATAATCAATTACGTTTTTTATGAACGGATAATCAATTTCAAGCTCAAAATGCACAACGCCGTCAAGCGGGTATTTTTCAAGGTTATGTAAAATGAGATTGAGCATAAATAAACTGTCTTTCCCGCCCGATACGCTCGCCCAATATGACGGGCGCAAGGCTAATTCCGTATTTTTCATTCGTTTACTTCCTCTGCCGGTTGCCGATACATTTTTTCATTCAGGATAATCTATCCTGCCGAATGAACCATATATTGTTCCGGCTTCTGCGTATCGGCAATGCCTTTTTGAACATTCGCGGGTATTTCCGATGCTGCTGATTTTTCCGGCAATAATTCTTTCGCAAATTCTATCGCTTCCGCCGCCATTTTCTTATAGTAGGAATTCGGCTTTGCATCGTCGAATAATTTTGAAGTTTTAAATATTCTGTATACTTGTTCTTCATCGTTTCCGCAATATATCGCAAGCCGACGCATAAGCGATCGCTCACTTTTTTCGATGTTTTTCAATAGGTTGTCGCCGTTGTACAGTTTTTCGAAATTATCTCCGCTTTTTAAACTTTTCGCGCGCTCGAATATCGCCCGATCGGACATCCTTAACATTTCCGCCGTTGCTTTCGCCGCCGTCGTTTCCGACTCTGGTTCTATCGTTTCTTCGGCTTTCGCTTCGGCTTCTTCGTTTGCTAAATCATACGTTTCCGTTTCGAAATAATCCGCGGAAATATTTTCTGCCGCGTATGCTTTCGCCTTTCCGATGACGTATTTCGCGATTTTATCGGCGTCCGAAATCGCCACGAACAACGCGTTCGGATCTTTCTCGATTTCAGCTTTCCACTCTTCGATGTACGCCGCGGTATTTTGTATATGTTTCTCGCTCGGCTCGATATTTAAATCCGCTTCCATAAACATTGACGCGATTTCAGCCCGCAATTCTTCTTTCGCGTATTCTTCGTTTTCGAATTTGAATTTTAACGGACGGTTCAGCCGCTTTTCATTGCCCGTTGAATGCCCGATTTCGTGCAACGCCGTGGCATAAAATGCCTGCTGACTTTTGAATTTGTTTCGAAACGGCAGATGAATTTCATCCCGCAACACGGAATAATACGCCGAATTGCCCCCGTATACGATTTTCGATTCGTTTTCGTTCCAATAATTCAAAATATTTTCCGCGGCGTCGATCCGAAGATTTTTATCCGAAATTCCGCTTTCCGTTTTCTCTATTCCGTCGATCAGCTCGGCATTGAATACGATATACGACCGTCTTACCGGATATACGTTTTCATCGATGTAGCGTTGTATCTCTTCCGCGCTCATTCCGTCTAATAAAGCCCGATTAAACGGTTGCTTTGTTACCTAATCCCGTAGCTCGAAATACTCGATCGGTACGCCTCTTCCTCTGCCGCGATTGTTGCCGTTTTCGTCCGTTTTGAATTTCCAACCGCGATCGGACATTTGACGATACGTTACCCAGCGATTATCCGTATACCCTTCCACCATAGATTCCAGCGCGAGCGTAACATAGTTTGCGCCGCGGTATTTTTTGCCCGTAATTCCCGATTCAGGCACGCCCGATGCCCACGTGCTTGAATACACGTAACCTTTATCGAGATTTTCAAGCAACCGTTTTACGATATTCTGCCGCGTTTTGGATAATTTTTCATACCCCGCGATTTCATTCGTTTTCATACTCGATCTTCCCGTTTTCCGTATATGCCGGCGGCTCGTTTAAATATTCTTCGCCGTCTGTATCGAATTCGTCTTCTATCCGTTCGTTACGTCTGATTTTGTAAACGGGAATTTTTTTACGCTTAAAATTGTGTTTCTTCATTTCTGTTTCCTCTCTTTTTATTCTTTTTCGTTTGCGGAAGCGGCGGCGCGATTTTCAGCCAATTTTCCGTTGCTTACGCGATTTTTTTCGGACGCATTGCCGTGGAAGCGGTTGTATACCGTTGAAATCGCTTTTGTTGCGGTATATTCGTAATATTCGGGCGATTTTTCGGCGCGATACAAGCCGCTCGTTGCAAATATTCTCAGCATTTGCTCTTTATCGCCGTTGCACCAGAACGATAGCCTGCTCATTAACGCCATATCCGAATTGCTGTGATTTCCTTTCAGATCGACTCCGTTATACAACGCGGTGAAATTTTCTCCGCCTTTCGATTTCATCGCTTTTTCCACTACGTCGCGATCGGACATACGCGATATTCCCGCAAGTCCTACGCCCTGCCCTTTCCATTCCGTGCGCCGTTCGCATTTCTCTTTGATTTCGCGCATAATCGGTTTGTTATCAAGGTTTTCAAGCCCGCCTTTTCGGCACATATTCCCCGTCATCGTTATAAAATGCGATTTTTGATAAAATTCGAAATCGCCGTCTTTCGAAAACGTCCTTATATCCGCGCCGTCCGTCTTGCCCCAAATATGTACGCCGCGCCCCGATATGGAATACTCGGCGAACGTTTTTCCGCTCTTGCTCAAAAAATCCCGCGACAATTCCGATAGATTGCCGTCGTTATCGATACAGCCGTCTATATCCACGCAACAGATTTTATCTTTCCCGTCGAGCGCGTAGGCAAGCGCGACTCCGCCGTTGGCGCGGGCATATTTGCACGCGGATTCAAAATCCGTCCACGTTTCCGGATTGTCGCTTTCCGCCGCTTTGCCCGTCTTGCAATTCAATAAATATTTATTTAACTTGCCTTTTTCTCGATCGTATCTCGCGCGCACCGCTACCCATTTTTCTTGTTCGAGCATTTCTTTTGGCACGTTTTCTCGAAGATTTCGCTCTGTTTTTGCAAACGCGCTTTCTCTTTCGGAATTTTCATCTGTTTCAATCTCCGGCAACGCGTATGCTTCTTCGCTCTTGCCGTTTACCAAAGCGGCTAATTCTTCTGCCGTAATCTCTTTTTCTTCGCCGCTCGTTTTATCTTTCAGCGTGATTTTCATATCTTTTCTAAGGACTGCCGTCAGCATCTCTCCATAGCTTTCTTTATCTTCTTCCACGCGGCTGTTCGGCAAATAATAGGAAAATCCCGCGTAGTTTCCGTCAGTAGGCATTGAAAACAAACTTGCCTTTTCGTATCTGCCGCGCAGAGCTTCTTCCGAAATTTTTACTCTCAACGCTTCGCCCTCTCTCGCTTCGTTTCTCGTATAATCTTTGTCGGTTGTTTTATCTACGAGTTCAAGCAATTCTTCTGCCCTAATTTCTATATCTTCCCCGTTTTCATCTCTGCCGTTCGTTACTTCGCCTCTGAAAAACGTTATTTCATAGCAAAGATCGGGACTGTTGTTTTGAGGATCTTTAACTTCGATTTCCTTATATCTGTTGTTATACACGAAATACGTACCGCCCGCGTATTTCTGCGCCGTTTCCGGAATACGGAACAGCGAAGATCTTTCATAGCTTTTTATTAAAGCTTCTTTCGATACCTGCATTACAAGCGCGTCGTCGGTATATCCCGAAATATATTTTTCGGCGTCTTCTTCCGATACGAAATCGTATCTGCCCTGCGCCCACGTTCCGTCGTCCGTATCGTAACCGATGGCTACAACATAATCTTTTTTTCTCTGCACGACGGCGATGTTTCTTCCGCTTTCGGTTTTATGTATGCTCAATACTTTATCGCCGCGCGCCGTTTCCGTTTCATAACTCTTTTTCATTTCTTCTTCGTTCTCCTTGATTTCATTTTCATTTGCTTGTTCCAACACGTGTTTTCTTAAATACGAAATCAATCCGTCCACGATCGCAGGATGCGAACCCACCGAGATTGTTCTCAATTCTTCTTCCGTATTTTCCGATTTTATCGTTTTCGCCCATTCTTTATTCGATACGACATACCTGCCGTCAGTTTCGTTTTCCCGCACCGTAGCCGCAAGCACGTAGGCTACGCGTTCCGCGCCGAATAATTTTAAAACATCGTCCGCGAAATATTCCGTTCGCAAGTGCATTCCGTCAAACGATCGTCTGATAAAACGTTCTATCTCTTCTTTGCAATGTACGTTGATTTTCGTTTCGTTCACGGGAAATTTTCGATTGTATGCCGCCTGCATTTTTAATCGCGACGCATACGCCGTTTCTTCGCTTCCGACGTCGATCGTTACGTCTTGTCCGTTCTGTAAAAACGTAATTTATCTCATTTTCAGCTCTTCTTCCGTGAGTGCGCACGACGGCGCGACAACCGCGTATTCGTTTGCTTCTTCGAAGTTTTCGGTATCTACGTCCTGCGCAAGTTCACGAGTAAGCGCATAATATGCCACCCCGTCCGTCGTGCCGTAATATTTACCGACTGTTTCCGCTTCTTTGATTTCTTCCGCTTTTTCTTGGGCTTTCAAAATTTCGTCGTAATAGCTCTCACAATAACTTTCGATAAATGCTATCGTATCATCGTAGGTGTTTACGCTAAAATATTCTTGCGTAATAAAATCATCATACATATCGGCGAGCAAATTGCCCTCCGCGCTATCCAACGCAAGATAATATTCGTCGTCAAGGTTTTCACTTTCGGTGATCACGTCGCAAAGCTCGGTGTATACGTGAATACGATAATTCTCGTAAAACACATTCTCTGTCGATCCCCTGAGCAAATTGTTTTTAAATTCTTCAAATTCCCTTGCAACCCGCTCGATCACCCGCTCTTTCGGCGTTAAATCTTTCTTTGACGTTTGCTCTGCGTTTTCATCTGCTTTTTGCGCTTCTTCACTACTTATATCCATTGCATATTTTTTCAATTCCGCATCGGAAATATTTCTCGCCAACGCCGAATAAACGCCGTCGTTATCCCACCCGTAATATTCAAGAAGAATATCTAACGGAAAACGCTTATGATACCTTTCGAGAAGCGGATTCAAATACGGTTTCGCTTCTTCGCTTGAAGCATATTCACCATTAAGCACTTTTTCTATCGCTTCCCGTTCTTCAAAGAAAATATTGGAAAGCGAATCGGCATACGCGCCGTCAAGATAACTCATTTCTTCGTTCACGACTTTGCTCGCGCTTTCAACAACGCCGTGCCAAGCCGTCAGATACGCTTTCCCCGTTTCCGAATTTATAAACGCTTCCCATGCGGGCTTTTCTACGCCGTATAAACTTTCGGTATCTTCGAAGTCCCCGTTTTCGACTTTCCCTTCCGTATCGTTTTTACCAAGCCGATAAATTTCTACGCCCGCGTTCGAAAGTACTCTTGCCATACCGATTCTTACGGGCAACATTCCGTTCCACGAATAACCGTATTCATGCATTTGTTCCTGCGTTACGGTATAATCGGGAAGCACGCCGTTTTGTTCCGCGGCTTCTGGGGGCGATTCATTCCATTCTTCTGTCAACATAATCTCGTTTTCACTTGTTTCTGCTCCTTTCGACTGCAACGATTTTTCTTCTTCGGGTTCGTCAAAAAATGCGATTTTTAAGCCCGCGCTTATAAAGGCGCTCGCAAATTCCTTGAATAGCTTTTCGTCTATTGTCAAAGTTTTTACTTCCCTTTCGCCCGCTTTAATATATGAAGGCGGAAATTTCGACAACGCCATCAATTCTTCTGTCGTATCATCGAAGCAAGTGTAATCTCCGTCCTTTACGGCAAACACCATCGCGCCGGGGTTCTGCGCTTCGGTTTGCTTGTACATTTTATATAATTCTTCTGTCAACATAGTCTTGTTTTCCCTTGTTTTTGTTCGTTTCGGCGGCAATAATTTATATTGCCGTTCTTCCGCTTCGTTCGCCGCCGCTTCATCGTGCGAATCGCCGTCGTCCATTGCCACAATGTCCTGTCGGTCGAGATCGAGTTCCGAATTGATTGCAGATAATTCTTCGCCTATTTTTTCGATTGCCGCCGCGTGTTCGAACGGCAATTTTACTTGTTCTTCCGTGATTGCGAGATCCTCTTCCGTCCTCTTTATCTCGCTTTCTATCGCATCCTGCCGCTTCGCAAAATCTTTAAGGAAATTTTCAAGCCGAATCAGATTTCCGCTTTCGCTTTCTCCGATTTCCATTTCGTATTCACCTGCCCCGCTCAGCGTTACACTCCGATTTAATAATAGGTTTTGCATAAGGTTCATTCGGATCTTAAAGCCGCAATATTTCGCTACCGTAGTTCCCGTCGGTTTGCTTCGAAGCGCTTCCATCAACGCTCTGCCGCCTTCCTTCTTATCGGTATACGTTACGCCGAGTACGTTGATTTCGAAATTTTCCGGATCGTAAACCGTCTGCACGGTTTTTATATCCGTTTGTATATTTTCAGCTTGTTTTCTCAGCCGTGCGAGCTTTTCGGGGTAGCCGCGCCGCAATTTATCCTGCATTGAATATAAATTCGTATTGTATTCTCCTTCAAGAATTTTCAGCCGCCCCAATTCCGTTTCCAATTCCATTTTCCGCTTGATTTTCGGGTTTGCGGATGTGATTGCCTTGATTTCCGCGTAAGATAGCGTTGCTTCGTCGATATCAGCCGCTTCGCGCACCGTTAAATCGCCACGATCGATCTGCGATATAAACCGCTGTTTGTTTTCAAGGATCTGGTACGAATAACTATCGAACGTTCTTTCCGTTGCATACGTGTAAATATGTATTTTTTTATTCCGATTGCCCTGACGAATACCGCGCCCGTTCCGTTGAATCAGGTCGCGCGGGCGGTACGGCGCGTCTAAGTGGTGCAACGCGACAAGCCGCTCCTGCACGTTTGTTCCCGCGCCGCATTTTTCCGTACTCCCTATAAGCACTCGTACCGTTCCCGCATTGATTGCGTTGAATAAATCTTGCTTCTGCTTATCCGTATTCGCTTCGTGAATATACGCGATTTCCTTTTCGGGGATTCCGTATTCCACGAGCTTATACTTCAAATCGTTGTAGGCGTCGAAATCTTTTCCGTATTCGTAATCTTCATACGCCTTTTTCGGCGTGGATAAATCGCAGAATACAAGTTGCGTTCCCTTGATTTCTCTCGAATTTTTCCATTCTGCATACACATACCCCGCGCACACGCTCAATTTGTTAGGTCTTTCGTCCGGTAAATTCGGATCGAAAGTTCGCGCGTCCAAAGCAAGCCGCTTTCCGTCGCCCGTTACTTTCAACATATTATCTTCGTGCGGATCAACGCCGCCGGCATAGATACGGTCCGCACGCAGCGCGATTTCTTCCGTCAGCATTTGTATCGTTTCCGTCGGCTTGATTGTAATTGTTCTCCTTTCCGCTTCCGGTACGTCCAGCTTTACCATATCGCTCGTCTGTACGTCGGCAAACGTTCGGTATAATTTCAAGAGTTCCGGCAAATTCGTAAATTTAGAAAATCGCGTTCGTGTACGATACCCTTGCCCGCTCGGACTTAATTCGAGTGCCGTTACCGTTTCGCCGAAATCTGCCGCCCAGTTATCGAAAAACGTTATTCCCAATTTTTCAAGCGTGCGCTTTTGCAAATACGTCTGCATTATGTACATTTCCGCCATACTGTTCGAAATCGGCGTTCCCGTTGCAAACACAATACCTTTATCTCCGCCGCGAAGTTCCGTTATATATTCCGATTTCAGTTGCATATCGCTCGCTCGCGCGCTCGCAGCTTTCGATATGCCTGCTACGTTATTCATCTTCGTGAACATAAACAGGTTTTTGTATGCGTCCGCTTCGTCTACGAAAAGATAATCCACGCCCAATTTTTCAAACGTAAGCACATTGTCTTTGCCTTTATCGTCCAAAAGCTTTTTTAACGCCGCTTCCTGCATTTTTTTAGACCTTTCAAGTCCTTTAATCGAGGCGCGCGAGGCAAAATTATTAATCTGATATTCGATTGTTTCTTCTACTTGCCGGATTTGTTCTTCGATCTTTTCTTGTTGCCGCTCTTTCGATATATTGATTTTCGCGAACGCGCTCTGCGATATGATAATCGCGTTCCAATCGCCCATCGCCGCTTTCGAAATAAATCTTTCGCGGTGCTTTTTATCGATATCGTCTTTCGTCGTCGTTAATATTCTCGCGGACGGATACAATTTCAAATATTCGTTCCGCCATTGTTCCACAAGGTGATTCGGCACGACGATCATCGCTTTTTTGCACGTGCCGAGCCGACGCATTGTTTCTATCGCCGCAATCATCGTATACGTTTTTCCGCTTCCCACCACGTGATGTAAAAGCGTGTTTCTGCCCGTGGATATTCGCGCTACGGCGTTTTTTTGGTGCGGGCGCAATTCTATTTCCGGATTCATTCCCGGAAATTTCAGATAGCTTCCGTCATACATCGGCAATCGAATACGGTTAAACAATCTGTTATACGTTGTTTCCAAGTCATCTCGTCTTACGGGATCTCGGAAAATCCAATTTTGAAACGCCGCTTTGATTTTATTTTGCTTTTCGCGTGCTTTTACCGTTTCCTTTTGATTAAGTACCTGCTTTTCTCTGTTGTCTTCCTCCACGGTATCGTATATCTGCGTAGAACGTTGGTTTAAGCAATCTTCAAACAATCTGAACGCGGTTGCCCGCCCCGTACCGTATACCTGCTCTACATTCGCCACCGATGCGCCGCCGTAATAGTTTGATTTTTCTACTTTCCAGCTTGAATCGAACGGGTTGTAATTTATATGAAGTATTTGCCTATAATACGTATTATTGATTCCGAGCAAATCGCATAAAAATTCCTTGTAATACTCTACGTCTACCCACGACGAGCCTAATCTTACGCCGATTTCGCTTGCTTTTACTTTTTCCGGTTGCGCCGCTCGCAACGCCGCTATGTTCGTTTCATAATCGATTAGCCCCGGATTCGTTTGTTGCATCCGCTCTGCCGTTTGCAATTTTTCCGTTACTTCGCCCGACAAATATTCTTCTGCCGTTTCAAAACCAGAATATTTATCGTTCGGATCTACCGTTTCGGGGTTTCGGAATACCGTGTTGCCGAGTTCCGATACCACCGTTTCGTAATTCTTGCCCGTGAGTTCTTCGATATACGATATATCCGCTTTTCCGCAATCGTTCTTCGAAATTTGCAACGCGTCCAAGCAGTTTTCGGTTTTCACCGCCGCTTCATACGGACGGATCGTTCGCTTCGTGAAGATATCCGCTTTTTTCGCGCTCTTTCGGTTTTCCGTCATTTCTTCGCAAGCGAATAACAACGCGCTATCTCCGTCTTCACGGAATAAGCGTTCGTTCGTAGAGCTGTTTATATAGCCGTATTTTTTTACAAAACCATCGTACAGCTTGCCGAGTTTTTCTTGCGCTTTCGTCAGCGTTTCATCATCGCAATTTTTCGTCTGCATTTCGATGATTTCTCGTAATGCCGTGCGCAAACCGATCATTTTTTCTATTCGTTCGTATGCGTCTTTCGGCTGATGCGGGATTTCTTCTTCCTTCATTTCATCGCCTACGCGACGATACAATTTCCCGTTTTCTGCCTTATAATTCAACTGACGCACCGAATAATCTACTTCGATTGCGTGATTCTTTTGCGTTTCCGCTTCTTCCGTGGGTTTGGGATTAACGTAGAAATCCTGCGGCAATCGGCTTATCGCCTCGTTTATCGCTTCCGATAAATCTCTGCCGTCCGACTTAACCGTTATATCTTCCGCGCCGTAAAGTCCCGTTTCTTTGGCAAGCGTACCAAGGATCATTTCGGGATAAGCGATATAGTAATTGTTTATCTCATACCCTTCCTCGGTTTTGCCCGTTGCAAACCATTCGGTGTTTTCGATAGTCGCGTTTATTTTTTCTTCTCGCTTACGAAAAAACAGGATATCCGTTACGACTTCGGTATTCGCCGTCTGCTTGAACGCCGTATTCGGCAACCTGATTGCGCCCACAAGTTCGGCTCTGTCCGCGATATACTTGCGGATAGACGGATTTTGCTTGTCCATCGTTCCCTTGCTCGTGATAACCGCCATTAAGCCGTTCGGCTTGATTTTGTCGATGCCTTTTGCGATAAAATAGTCGTGGATATAGAAGTTATATTTGTTGTAATCGGGATCGAAAACGGTATATCCGCCAAACGGAACGTTTGTAACCATAAGGTCGAACGAGTTATCCGCAAACGACGTTTCTTCAAAGCCTTTAATTTGTATCTTTGCTTGTGGGTACAGCTTCGTTGCGATTTTTCCCGTAACTCTATCGAGTTCGACGCCGTAAAGTTTCGCTCCGTCCGCTATCTCTTGCGGCATAAAGCCGAAGAAATTGCCCGTTCCCATTGCCGGCTCTAAAATGCGATTGTTGCCTTTTACGCCGAAACGAGTGAGCGCTTTATAAATACCGTCGATGACGGTTTTACTTGTGTAGTGCGCGTTCAGAACGCTACCTTTTGCCGCCGCGTATTCTTCTACACTTAGAACGTCTTTCAGTTCCTTATATTCGTTTTGCCAAGCGACATTATGTTCGTCGAACGCTTGCGCCAAACCGCCCCAACCGACGTATTTTGCAAGCACTTTCCGTTCTTCGTCGGTTGCTTCTTTTTGTGCGTTTACAAGCCTATTGACTAACTTTATGGCTTCGACGTTGTTTTTGAAACGCTGTTTTGCCCCGCCGAGTTCACCTTGTTCGAATCCGATTTTTGTAAGATCGGTATTATTTTCCTTTGTGGGTTCGCCTACGGGTTCTTTCGGCTTTATTTCGCCGCTTTCGATACGGTTCTCAAGTTCTTCCTCTTCTTTCGTCTTTGTTCCTACGATGAACGGTATCTCTTTTGCCTCGCTCGGTTTATCGGTGATGTATTTGTCATCTTCAATGCAATCGCATACCCTTTCCGCAAATTGCACCCACGAAAGATTAACGCGCCTTTGAGTATTTCCGCTTCCGTCGTACTCGGCAAGCCACACGCCGTTTGCGTCGTATCGCGCTAAATATTCGCCTGTACCCTCAGTTGAAACTCCGTACTCGACTTTCAGAAAATCGGCAAACTCGATAACTTCCGTTGTTTGCGCATACTCATCGAGAATTCGTTGTTTTCTCGGAAGATTTGTTCCGCAAATCACTTTGTATAAAAACGCCGTCTTTGCCTTTTCTTCCTCTTCCCGCTCGTGTTTAAGTCGTTCTTGTTCTTTCCGATACGCGGGATATGCGCTCGCTTCTTTTTCCGTAAAATACTTATCTTCGTCGATTAAATCGGCAATGCCGTAAGCCGCCTGTTTCCAATTCAAAAACAGCTCTGTCTTTTGTCCGGTTGCTTCGTCCTTATGGGCAAGCTTTAAGCCTTTGCCGTCCGACCATATTTCATCCCCCGAAGAACTCATCCCGCCTATGCCGTATTCGTGTTTCAGAAATGCGGCAAACTCTTTGTCCGTGGGATTCGTCTGATACTTCTCATAAATGCGATACTTCCCGTATTCAAATCCGCTTCCGTTTTTCAAGCCCCATTCTTTGAGTTTTTCTTCGGGCGTTTGCTCGTCAAACGAATCGAACAACGACGTCTGCCGACTCGGACGATTTTTACGTTTCCAAATCGGCTTGCCCTTTTTTTCGGGTTTCGATGCCTTTTTCGGCTTCTCGCTTTCTTCGACGTCGTAATCTTCCGCATCTTCGTCTGCTTCGTCGGTAAATTCTTCCCCGTCCGTTTCTTCTTCGGCTAACTCATTCTCGATGCTTTCTTCGTCGGCGTTCGGCTCAACGGTAGCCGCATCATCTGCGGAATCGGGTTGTATTCCGTCTGCTTCTTCCGTTTCGTCCGCTTCTTCGGATTCAAACGCTTCTTTGAAATCTTCTTCGCTCGGCTCGTCCGATTCTTCCTGCTCGGATATAATACCGTCGATTTCCGCGCTTTCTTCGGGCGACAAATCAGGAAAATCCATATTCTTTCTCGCTTCTTCGCGCGAAAGAAGTATATAAGGCTCTGCGGACGGCTCTGCTACCACTACACTTACCGACTCAATGATTTTCAAAAAATATCTATCCGCGACGTGATACGGAAAACCGCACATCGGTACTCTTTCGGGCAAGCCTACGTTCCGTCCCGTAAGCGTTAAATCGAGAATGTTTGCGGCTTGCTCTGCCTTTTCGCCCATAATCTCGTAAAAATCGCCCAAACGGTACGCCACTATACAATCGGGATTTTCCTTTTGAAGCTTTGAATATTCCTCGTAATAAGGCGAAACCGTAGGCTTTTCTTCTACCGCCGCGGGCGGTTCGTCCGATTTCGGAAGCATAGGCTCGTCCGAAACGAAATCTTCTTCGGTATCGTCAATCACGGGTATTTCGTTGACTTTTCTCAAATAGGCTTCATCGATTTCCTCGCGGACATAATCCGTCCACTCGAAAATTTCTTTAAGCATTAGGGCATTTTCTTTATCGCCAAACGGATAGCCGTGAAGCAAAATTCCGTTGTCTTTCGGAAATACCGTCGCGCTGTATAAACTGTACGCTATGCCCTCTGCATACAATCGTAATTTCTTCTCGTTCGCATAAATATTTTTGTTACCTTCCAAATACGTTTTTACGCCGAAATAAATATTATTATACGCTCCGCGATTGTTTTCTGCCCGATTTGTTCCGTTCAGCTCGTCTAAGCCTTGCAAAATCTTGTTTAACGGCATAATCCGGCGGCGATACCGTTCTTTTCCATAAGTATCGGCAACATCGAATACATAACGTTTGTTACCGTCGGTATCGTAATATCCGATTCCGTGGCAACCGGATTTGATTCGCCTCCCTTGCTCGTTCCATTCTTGTAAAGAATAGCACACGCCCGCAGTTGGTCTTATTAAAACAATTTGGCACGCTTCACGTAAATCGATATGCGGATTTTGCGAAACAAAACGATATAAATTTCGTATCTCGTTACCGTTGGCGAGCAAATCATATATCGTTCGTCTATGTTCATATCTTGTGTTTATTTCTCTTTCTGCCATAGTTTTTCCTTCTCTTTTTTACGTGATAGTTTTTGTCTTTGATAAGGGTACTTTGTTCCGAAAATATCATAATAAGTTTGATTGCGATCTTCCGTTGTCGGAAAGTATACGCTGTAAAATGCCCATTCCGCGCCCATTAAATATGATAAAACACCGATTTCGTCTTTGGTGAATTTTTTTCTCTTCTCTAATCTTTCATTAAATTCTTGTTTTGTGATATGTAAAGCGCAAGCTATCATTTTTTGCGTATAGCCGTATTCGTATATCCATTTTCTTATGATACTCTTTTTTAACGCATACCCCTCGTTATTACTTTCCGTCATTATGTATTCCTTTCTTTAACTTTCTTATTTTCCTTATAATTACTTGTTTTTCTGCACCCGATTTTTCTTTGAGAGCATCTACCGCATACTCTATTTCT
>ENA-UOOA01004300-UOOA01004300.1-human-gut-metagenome-genome-assembly--contig:-P61old-NODE-4300-length-16343-cov-9.606152_pt1 | contig 16343 bp, 14 predicted proteins | sample MGYA00242467_ERZ724014 | MGnify/ENA metagenome assembly ERZ724014
GCTCATGGAGGCCTTTATTCTGAAGGGGGTGTTGCACTTCAGATTTGAGGTCGCCAAGCGCTAGAGGCCTTTTTTATTCAAACCCCTGCGCCCACACCCAGTGGTTGTCCATGCGGGCCGCTTGCAGCTTGCCTTCATGCGCTACGCGCAGCGGGGGCACGGTCAAGGGCTCACCGTTTTGGCGCAGGCTGTGGCTTTGCCCTGCGGCCCACAGTGTGGTGTGGCTCTGTGCATCAGGGTCACTGGCCAATGCGCATACCTCGCTCAGCGCCATGCGCGTGGTGAGCTGGCCCTGCATGTTGAACCACGCCACGCAGCCCGCACGGGTGCAGCTGACTGCCCAGCCCTCTGGCGCCGTCACGATGCTGCCGCCATAGCCTTGCAGGGGCGGTGCCGCACGGGTTTCGGCGGCGGGCTGCGCGGCAGAGGCGTACAGCGTTTGCCCGTCAAACCGGGCATGCACCGGGGCCGCGCGGCGCTCCGCCGGGGCGTCGTGCTCGGCTTGCAGGGCAATGCCCAGCGTTTTGCCATCGGGGCCCCAGGCCAGATGGCGCAGGCTCAGGCGCGGGTCTTGCAGCCGCCATTGGCCCATCAGGCGCCCCGTGGTGGCGTCCAGCCGCACCAGGGACGAATCCATGCGGTGCAAGTCGCGTTTGCTGCGCCCTGTCTCCGGGGCGGTGGGCACGCCGCCATTGGCCACCAGCAGGGTGGGCCCGCCGGGGCTGTGCAGGTCCCATATCAGCTCATGCGCGTCAATGCCTTGGGTGGGCCACTCGGCCAGCTTCTCCAGGGTGCGGGCATGGCGCACGCCCACTACGCTGGCACCGGTTTCCACATCGGTTTCGGTGGTGTAGAGGTGCTCGCCATCGGCCCCCGCCAGTCCGCTGAGGACGTGGCCATTGAAGGTGCGATCCGGGTAGCGGTGATCTGTGGTTTGCCAATGCCACTGCGGCGTGGCCTGGGCCGGGTGCCAGCGCACCAGCCAGTCGCCGGGGCGGCGTGCCACGGCCACGACAGAGCCATCGGCCAGCGGGCACACGCCATGGGCACGCGATGGCACTTCCAGCGCCGCGTGCACCTTCAGCGCAGGGTGTGCCATGGGCGTTGCAGCAGACAGCAGGCCGATGAAGTAACGGCCTTGCACATCCCATGCGGCAGCCAGACGCGCCGATGCGCCCTGTGCCCGCGCTGTGGCAGCCTCGGCTGGAAGCCAGGCGCAGGCTCCCAGCCCAGCGGTGCCGGCCAGCAGAGCCAGGGCCTGCCTGCGGTGCAGAGCGAGGCGGTGGAGGGGGTCAGTCGCCATCGGCATCCGAAAAGCCAATGCTCACCTGCAGCGCAGGCGCCACTTCAGATTCGGCCAGAAACTTCAGTGCCGCCAGGTCTCGCGCGGCCTGCTGGATGGCTGCCTTGCCACGCACCCCAGCGCGTTGCACCTGCGCCATGGATGCGTCCACTTTCTGCACAGCGTGCTGCAGTTTGTCTGCCAGCAAGTTCTGGCCCTTGCCTCGCAGGTAGGTTGCCAGAGGTACCAGGGCGGTGCCGGGCGCAGGGGCTGCGGCGCTGGCGCTTTGCACAGTCACGCTGCGCAGACCCTGCCAGGTGGCAGCCCAGGCGGCCAGGGTGCTCTGGCTGGCGCTGCGCGGGTATTCGGGTGCCTTGCTGCCTTGGGCGGCGCGCAAGGGCTTTTCCATGTGCGCCCAGCGCAGGCGTTCCATGCCGCCCACCCACTGGTTCACGAACTCGCTCATGGCCTGGGTGGAGGCATCCTGCTGCTCCTCTGCGCCCCAGTCAGTCTGGGCTGCGCGGGCAAATTCAGCGGCCACGGCGGCAGCCTCGCGGGCGATGTCCAGCGCCACCTCGTGGGCGTAGCCACAGGCGGGAGTGCCCGGCTGTGCCGGGCGGGTCCACAGCAGCCATTCCAGCGCGGGCAGGCCCTTGGCCGGGGTGCCAACGCGTTCCATGGCAGCAGCGCCCTGGGGCTGGGCCTGGATGGCTTTGTCGATCAACGCCGGGCGGGTGGGCGCAAAGTCAATCGCGCGCTGGGTGCGGCGCGCAATCACCGGGCCGATGGCCACGGCCGACAGTGCCTCCCACTGCCCTGCGGTGCTGCGCCAGGCGGTGCGGGCTTGCTGCAATGCCGCTTGTGCATCGCCGCCGGGTCTGGCCTGGCACAGTGCAGCCGTTGCCTCGCTCAGTGCTTGCGCGCTGCGCTCCCAGGCCTGTGCCTGCGGCGCGGCGTGGTGGGCGTAGATGCCTTGCAGCGCATGCGCCGTGTCATAAAAAGGCACGGCTTCGCGCTGCCATGTGGGGGCTGCTTCTGCCGTTCGTTGGGCCGGTGCGCCGCGCGCGGCCTGGGCGTGAGCCGAGCCCTGCAGCACGGCAAGTGGAGCAAAAGCGGCACACGCCAGCAACAGCGTTGCCCGGCGAGGGATGGCCGTAGGGATACGGGGCGCGTTCATAAAGACTCCACAAACTTCACCAGCGCATCACGGTCGGACTTCTTCATCTTCAGCACCTGCTCGCGCGCCGCATCGGCCTCGCCTCCGTGCCAGAGGATGGCCTCCAGCACGCCGCGTGCGCGGCCATCGTGCAGCAGGCGGGTGTGGCCGTTCACGTCCTTGATGAGGCCCGTGCCCCACAGCGGCGGCGTCTTCCACTGGCGGCCGTTGGCTCCAAAGTCGGGCCGCCCATCGGCCAGCCGTTCGCCCATGTCGTGCAGCAGCAGGTCGGTGTAGGGCCAGATGCGCTGGCCGTTCAGGGCCTTGCTCGTCAGGTGCGGAAACGGCCCGCCCTGCGTCACGTAGCTGGGCCGGTGGCAGGTGGCGCACTGGGCCTGCGCGAACAAGGCTTGCCCGTGCAGCACCTGGGCGTCTTGTAGGTTGCGGCGTGCTGGCGGGGCCAGGGTGGCCTGGTAGAAGATCACATCGTCCAGCGTCTTGTCGTCAATCTCCACGCCGGGCTGGCCCTGCGCTGCTGCGCTCTTTCCGCTGGGTGCAGCCAGGCAATCCTTCTGCGCCGGGGTACAGGCTTCGTTCGCAAAATGGCGCGAGGTGATGCCCATGTCACCCAGGAAGGCACCGCCCGTCTGGTGCGCAATGGTGGCCACGTTGGCCTTCCAGCCAAAGCGGCCCAGCATCATGCGGCCCGAGGGGGCATCCCACACCTGGTTCGGTGTGCCCTTGATGGGGCCGGGCGCAGCCGCCTGGTCGGCCGCGTTGGCCAGGATGTCGGCCTCGGCAATGGCTTCGAGCAGGCCCACGCCAATGATCTGCGGGGCAATGCGGGGGCTCAGCATCACATCCGGGTGCATGGGGCCGTAGCCCAGGTCGGCGAAGCCATATACGGGCTTTTGCAGTGCGTAGGGTGTGCCGTCGGCAAACTTGCCTTGGATCGTGTCGTAGCGCAGCGTGACGCGCCCCTCGGGCTTCACGCTCTGTATGGCGGCGTTGTTGAACTGGTCGCCGTAGGTGGGCTCGTGCTTGGGCCCACCGTGGGCATCGGTGCCGGGGATGGAGAGGCGAATCAGCAGCGCCACCGTGGGGTCCTGGGTCTCACCCAGGCGGTTGAAGATGGCAGGCGGCTCGCCCCGGCCATCCTGCACATGGCAGCCGCCGCAAGACCGCGCAATGAAGTGCGGGCCCAGGCCATCGCGTGCCTTGGTGGAGGCAGGTGCCTCCACCCAGTTGCGGCGAAAGAACGAGTTGCCAATCACAAAGCGCGTGCGCTCGTCATCGGGCAGGTTGGCCGCCGGGAACGAAAAGGCATTGCGCCCCGTGGCGTACACCGTGGTGTCGCCGCCGGTCTTCTCGCCCAGCGGGTCGGGCTGCGGGGCGGCCGTCAAGGCGCTCAAGCCCAGGCCCCCCAGGGCGATCACCCCCACGCTGGCTGCCGCCAGGCGCAGGGCGCGCCGGGGGCATGTGGCCTGAGACATCTGCATGCTCAAGGTTGCACCAGCGTCAGTTTGGTGATGCCAATGGCGTTGGCTGCAGCGACCAGGTCTTTGCTTTGCTGCGTCAGGCTGTCGATGGCCTTCTGGATGCGCTGGCGGCCTGGGGCCTCCTTGCCGCCAATGATCTCGCGGTCAAACGGCGCCTGGATGCCTTCAGTTGCGGCCACTGATGCGGCAATCTGCTGCGTGGTCTTCTCGGCCAGCGCTGCATCTTTGGCGGCCACCAGATCGCGCAGCGAAGGGCCCATGAGCACGGTGCCATCGGCTTGCTGGTACTTGCCCAGCCACACGTTCTGGATGCCCTTGGCATTGGTCACCGCGTCGCGGTGGGTGTTGTCCGAAAAGCAGGAGTGCTCGTCTTCCTGGTCCTGGCTGTTGAGGGCCACTTCCAGCCGCTCGCCCGCCAGCTCGCCGCGCGAGAGCGAGCCCAGGCCCACCAGCATCTTGCGCAGGGATTCGCGGTTGCCCTTGACGAAGCGCGCGCGGTAGTTGTTTTTCACATCGGGTGCCCAGGCCTTTACCAGCGTGGTGAGGTCGTCGATCAGCAGCTCGGTCACCACGTTCAGGTACTGGCGGCGGCGATCCGCGTTGGGGGCCTTGCCGTCCACGAAGTCTTCAAAGCTGCGCTCGCCCGGGCCGGTTTCCGAAAGGTCCTGGCCCCACAGGAAGAACTCGATGGCATGCCAGCCGGTGGCAATGTTTTCTTCGCCGCCGCGCTCGTTCTGGGCCGAGAGGTTCTTCTTGTTGATGATGAACTTGCGGTTGTTCACCAGACCTGCGCTCGCTTTGCCCTGCACACTGTCCACAAACGATTCGTCCATGGGCCAGGCGTTGATGCGGCCTTCGGGGCCGTTGTCGTTGTCGATAGGGCCACCATAGAAGCGGAAGGCCTCGGTTTGCCCGTAGAACTCGCGTGCGGCCAGCCAGGTCTTGCGTGCTTCGGCCAGGGTGGCTGCAGAGGGCTGCGCCGTGAAGGCGCTGATGGCCGTCTGCATGGCCTTGGCTGCGGCCAGGGTGTCGCTGTAGTTCGAGTGAACCAGGTGCGCGTAGTGCGCCACCACCTGCGGGGCCGTGACCGACGCAGCATTGTGGGCGGCTGCGGGCAACGCGACGGACCCGTTGGCGGGTGCCTGCGCCTGGGCTGGGGTGGCCAGGCAGGCCAATGCCACCACGGTGGCGCTGAGGGCTGAGGGAACCAAAGAAAAGGTCATGTGTCGCGTTCCTGTCATTGGGGTCAAACCCTGATGCAACCCCAGAGGGGCCGCTGGCAGCGGGCAGAAGACGGGCTCACTGCTACCGTGCCTGCGGGCTTGGAGGGTGGTGTGTTGTCTTTGCCAGCCTCCCGGATGAACCATGCCGGGCATGGGATCGATGGGCGAAAGATGGCAAATTATACGAATGAAAGTAATTCGCATTTGTTTTTGCGATGTCATTCGGAGCGCTTTGGTGTGACTTTCCTGTGCCCGGGCTGGCCCATACGCATTGGCGGGGAGGTTGCAACAGAGATGTCATGAAAGCTTCACTGCCCTGTCATGTGGTCTTTCTACGCTCCACTGGCTTTGTAAAACGAACCACCACCGCAAGGAACCCCATGACACAACGTATGGACGCGCCAGCAACTGCCGTCGACTTCAACAACGAAAACGCCAACACCTCTGCCAACCCCACGTTTGAATCGGTGCTGGGTGCACGCCTGTCCCGCCGTGGCTTGCTGCGCGGTGGCGTTGGCTCGGTAGGCACGGCCGTGCTGACCGGGTTTGGCGTGACCGCGTGCGGCGGCGGCGACGATGACAACAGCACCCCGCCCAGCACGCCCAAGCTGCTGGGCTTCAGCCCCGTGGCCAAGAGCCTGGCCGATGTGGTGAGCATTCCAGCCGGCTACACCGCCAGCGTGCTGTTTGCCCTGGGCGACCCCATCTCTGCCAGCGTGCCTGCCTACAAGAATGACGGTACCGACGGCGACTTTGAACAACGTGCCGGCGACCACCACGACGGTATGGAGTGGTTTGGCCTGAGCGCCAATGGCTCGCGCGACGACAACGCCACCGAGCGTGGCCTGCTCGCGATGAACCACGAAGCCACCACGGACGAAAAGCTCTCCTCCTTCTTCCTGCACGCCAACGGCGGCACATCCACCTTGCCCCGCCCCGCCGCAGAAGTGGACAAGGAAACCGCCATCCACGGCGTTGCCGTGATCGAAGTGGCCAAGACGGCTGGCAAGTGGTCTTACCTGCCTGGCTCGGCCAAGAACTTCCGCCTGACAGCGCTCACACCCATCGACATCTCGGGCCCCGCGCGCGGCAGCTCGCAGCTTGTCACCAAGTTCTCGCCCACCGGCACCAAGACACGCGGCACGCTGAACAACTGCGGTACGGGCAAGACCCCCTGGGGCACCTTCCTGACGGGCGAAGAAAACTGGTTTGGCTACTTCACCCGCGGCGCTGCCGACGACGCAGCCCGTGGCAACGACAAGAGCGTGACGTCTTTGAAGCGCTACGGCCGCACCCAGGGTGCCGCTTCGCGCCACGGCTGGGAAACCGGCGGCACCGATGACAAGTACCAGCGCTGGAACAACAGCAAGCTGGGCACTTCGGTGGACGGCAGCGATGACTATCGCAACGAAATGAACGGCATGGGCTACATCGTTGAGATCAACCCCTACAACAAGGCCGCTGCCGCCAAGAAGCGCACCGCCCTGGGCCGCTTCGCGCACGAAAGCGCCGCCTTCGGCAAGGTCGTGGTGGGCCAGCCCCTGTCGGTGTACATGGGCGACGACTCCCGTGGCGAATACATCTACAAGTTTGTCTCCACCGCGCTGTGGAGCGCCGCCGACGCAAACGCCGCCGACCCCATGGCCGTGGGCGACAAGTACCTGGACAGCGGCAAGCTGTACGTTGCCAAGTTCAATGCCGACGGCACCGGTACATGGGTGGAGCTGTCTCTGACCAATGCGGCCATTGCCGGCTACGCAACGTACAAGTTTGCCGACGCGGCCGACATCGCCATCAACACCCGCCTGGCCGCAGACGCGGTGGGCGCCACGAAGATGGACCGCCCCGAGTGGAACGCCGTGAACCCCGCCAACGGCGAGATCTACTTCACGCTGACCAACAACAGCAACCGCAGCGTCAACCCCTCGGGCAGCCAGTACCTGCCCGACGCGGCCAACCCCCGCGCCTACACCGACATGAAGGGCTCGTCTGCCCAGACTGGCAACCCCAACGGGCACCTGGTGCGCATGAAGGAAGGTACTTCGGTCAACACCTTCAACTGGGACGTGTACCTGTTTGGCGCTGAGTCCACCGCCGACGCAACCCTGGTGAACCTGTCTGCCCTGACCGCCGACCAGGACTTCTCCAGCCCCGACGACCTGGCCTTCAGCAAGTCCAGCGGTATCTGCTGGATCCAGACCGACGACGGCGCCTACACCGACGTCAGCAACTGCATGATGCTGGCTGCGGTGCCTGGCTCGGTGGGCGATGGCGGCAAGAAGACCCTGAGCTACACCAAGGCCGATGGCTCCAAGCTGGACATCGTCACCCCCGTGGGCAAGGCGGCCACGGCCGACACGCTCAAGCGCTTCCTCGTGGGCCCCAAGGGCTGCGAAATCACCGGCTTGGCAGAAACGCCCGACGGCAAGGCCATCTTCGTGAACATCCAGCACCCTGGCGAAGCCACCAAGATGTCGGACGTGGGCGACCCCACCAAGTACCAGAGCCAGTGTCCTGCCAACGCCGGTTACGGCGCCGGCAAGCGCCCCCGCTCGGCCACCATCGTCATCACCAAGAACGACGGCGGCATGATCGGTACCTGATCGCCGAAGTCGATTACCCGCTCGACCCATCTGGCCCGCAGGCCAGGGTGTTGCCTTCACAGGGCAACCCTCTGCCCTGCGGGCTTTTTGCTGTGTGCTCGCAGCCCTGAATCGCTCAGTAAGGGCTGTTTTCGCCGTAAGTCGGCTGCACCGGGCGTGCCGCGTTGGGTGTGGCACCAGTGGGCGCGGGGTAGGGCATCTGACCGCTGCCGTCCTTGGTGCCTTTGCGCCCGGCAATCTGCCACGCCGTGCGCTGACCGATCAGGCTGGCGAGAAACTCCAGCTCTTCGTCCGTGTGGTTGATGGCGCCCGCGGGTGTCAGCAGCCGGCCATTGCGTGGCGCTGGCTCAGCCCAGAAGGACTGGTGGTACACCGACTGGCTGACCAGGCTCTCGCTGCCTGCAGCCAGGTCCACCGTGCCATAGCAATTGCAGAAATAGCCCCGCAGGGCCTGCTCAGGGAACACCTCGGCATACACCCCGGTGCCCCGGATGCCCGCCGTGAGGGTAGGCAGAATCACTTGCCGGTCTGTGCCCTGGCCCCACACGCTGGCCACCGCGCCGGTCAGCAAGCGCAGCACCTTGACGGTGGTTGACTCTTATCCCTCCAGCGAAACGCGTGTGTTCTGCCGCAGCATGAAGGCGCTGTGGCCCACGGCAAACACGGCGGTGGAGCCCGGGCCGGTCTCAATGCGGTCGCCCGTGGCAATGGTGTCGTTGGCTGTCAGCGTACGGCCATTGCGCAGCACGTCGCCGCGCAGCTCAACGATGTTGCTGCGGGACTGGGCCTGCGCCGTCACCCACCCGCCCGCAGCGGCCCATGCGGCGGCGGCTTGCAGCAGGCTGCGACGCCGGTGCCAGCGCAACTCGTCTTCAGTTCGGCCCAGCAGTTGGGGGAGGGGGTGTGGTCTCATGGTGCGCACCGTGCAGCAGGCTCTCGGGGGGCTCAAAGCAATCCCGGAAGATGAATACCGCGCAGCTCAGGATCATCGTGGCCATCATCATGGCAGCGCCCACCAGCAGACTGCCCACGCCTTCACCCCCCAGGCCCAGCAGCAGCGAGACGATGCTGATCACCAGCGCACCCAGCACCCCAATGCCCAGCCAGCTCAACAAGAACACCAGGCAAGCCCCCACGTTGCGCACGCAGGCCATCAGGCTGAAGAACAGGGCCTTCACCGGTGGCACGCCGTGCCAGTGCACCAGGCCCGGCGCATGCCAGAACAGCAGCGACAGCGGCAGCGACAGCACGGTGGCCGTCCACATGGCTTTCTGGAAGCTGGGGTCGGACGCCATTTGCGCCGTCACGGGCGTGCCGTCCATGTAAACCTGGGCGAAGCGCCCGCCGTCCACCAAGGCAGAAATGGCCATGATGCCCAGAAAGCCCGCGGCATACAGCGCACCCAGCAGCAGCATGTGGCGCAGGTGCTGGCGGCCTTTGCGGAATGTGATCAGCAGCAGGGCCGGGGTGGGCGTGTGGCCCTGAATCGACTCCCCCGTGGCCACCATCATCGCCAGCGTGACGGAGGGCAGCAGCACCAGCGAGGCGATGTTGCCCAGCACAGGCACGCTGGCCAGCAGAGACATGGCCACAAAAGAGAGGAAGAACAGCGCTGCCAGGGCCAGCGGCTGGCGCCGGAAAGCCTGGACGCCCAGCTTGACCCAGGTGAATCCGGTCTGGGCAGGAACGATGTGGAGTTTCATGGAATGGGTGGTGGTGGGTTCTGGCGGGCCAGGGCGGCTCAGCGCACGCCAGAGCGTGAATTTACCCCAGGGGCGTGCGCCGGGTCAGGGCGAAGGGCTATGGGCGGTGCGCCACGCACCCACCCCGGGGCAGCCCGGCAAACTCCTGGCTTGCAAAGTTGCCTGCACCGGCAGGTGCTGCGCCTCAGGCGTGCAGGGGGTTGGCAATGCGGCCCTGCAGCACCCGCTCGAAATGCGTGGGGTCGTGCGGCTTGAGCATTGACGCCTCGCGCGGCAGGTAAAAGTCCCACAGGCGCGATATCCAAAAGCGCAGGGCGCCCGCGCGCAGCATGGCGGGCAGCAGCTCGCGCTCGGCCGCCGTGAGCGGGCGCACCGACTGGTAGGCCGTGAGCATGGCGGCAGCGCGCTCTGCATGGTGCGCGCCCGTGGGCAGGTCAATGCACCAGTCGTTCAGGCACACGGCCAGGTCAAACAGCCAGGTGTCCACACCCGCAAAGTAAAAGTCGAAGAAGCCGGTGAGGGTGTCTTCGGCAAACATCACGTTGTCGCGGAACAGGTCGGCATGCACCGGGCCACGGGGCAGGGCGGCATAGGTGGACGAGGCCGCCACATGGTTTTGATAAGCCAGTTCCGACTGCAGCAGCGCAGCCTGGGCGGCGTCCAGGTGCGGTAGCACCACGGGCACGGTTTCGTTCCACCAGGGCAGGCCGCGCAGATTGGGCTGGTGGCGGTCAAAGTCGCGCCCCACCAAGTGCATGCGCGCCAGCATGGCGCCCACGGCCGCGCAGTGCACGGGCTCGGGGGCCAACTGGCTCTTGCCGCGCAGCTTGCTCACCACCGCTGCAGGTTTGCCCGCCACGGTGTGCAGGATTTCGCCGTACTTGTCACCACGCGGCTCGGGCACGGGGATGCCGCCGTGCGCCAGGTGCTTCATCAGGTGCAGGTAAAACGGCAGTTGCTCGGCCGTCAGGCGCTCGAACAGTGTGAGCACGAATTCACCCTGCGTGCTGGTGAGGAAGTAGTTGGTGTTTTCAATCCCGCCCTCAATGCCACGCAGTTCGACCAGCTCGCCAATTTGCAGGCGGCGCAGCACTTCGCGTGCATCTTTTTTGGAGACTTCGGTAAAAACGGCCATCGTTCAGCTCAGCGGGGGAAAAGCAGGGGCGGGGGAAAAGGGGCAAGCCAAAGCCAGGGGATAAGCTCCGGCGCCAGCAATGCAGCACGGGCACAGGCGCCCGCGCGGGTTCAGAACTTCATCACGTTCCAGACGCGGGGCGCGGTGTTGGTTTCAGCACCGCTGTTGCTGCCGCTGCGGCTGCGTGCGCCGTCGGGCGACTTCACTTCGTAGGCAGGCATGTCGCTGCCCTTGGGCTGCACGTTGATGCTTTGCGTTTGGCCGCCCACGCGCAGCTCGTCCACGCGGCTGCCGCCGTCTTCCACGCGAATGCGCTCAGTGCGCTGGTTGCCTCGGCCACTGAGTTGCTCTGGATTTGATAGCTGCTCGCGCTTTTCCACATTGCCCTGGGTGGCATTTTGGTTGGTATTTTGGGCCAGCAGGGGGCTGGACGCCAAGCCCAGCAAGAGAAAAAGTTGAAGTGCGCGCATGGCGCCGATTGTAGGCGGGGCAGGCTGCGCGCCTGGGGGCAGCGGGCAGAGCCAGTGTTTGCCTGCCGCTGCTGTGTGGCGCGCCGGGGGCAACCGTCAGGCCGTCAGGGGTGCTTGGGGCACAAACCCGCTTCGCACGGCACCGTGCGCTGCGCAATGAAGGCGCCAAACTTCTTGCCCAGCTGCCCCATCTGCACGCATACATCGCCGCGCGCGTCAAAGGCATAGCCCTGCTGGCCCGACGCGTTGAGCAGTTCCACCTTGGCCAGTGCCAGTTTGGCGAACTGGTCGGGGTGGTGCCACTGCTCGGCGCAAATGTTGTGGAAGACGAGGGTCGAGTACACCAGCTCGCTCACGGCGGGCTTGTCCATCTGCAGCCGCAGCACGCCGTTGTCCAGTTGCGCAGATTTGATTGCGTTGCCGCGCAGCGACTTGTTCAGTGGCGCGGGCAGGTGGTTCAGATCCGTCTCAGCCACCGCCAGGGTGCACACCGCGCTGAGCAGCAATGCCAGCATTTTTTTCATGGTTGACCTTTGTCCGTTGAACTGCCGCAGCAGCGGGTGGCGAAGTGCCAGCGCCGTGGGGCACGTTATTTTGCCGGCTTTCGGGCCCCGCGCCGCTGGCAAGCGCCTGCGGCGGCTGGCGGTTCGTGTGCACAATCCGTGCATGACTGACAAAAAGACCCTGGTGCTGGTGGACGGCTCCAGCTACCTCTACCGCGCCTTCCATGCCATGCCCGACCTGCGGGCCGTACCGGGCGACCCCACCAGCCCAGCCACGGGCGCCATCCGCGGCATGATCAACATGATGCAGGCCCTGCGCAAAGAGGTGACGGCCGACTACGCCGTGTGCGTGTTTGACGCCAGCGGCCCCACCTTCCGCGACGCGTTGTACACCGAATACAAGGCCACGCGCTCGCCCATGCCCGACGACCTGCGCAGCCAGATCGAGCCCATCCACCAGGTGGTGGAGCTGCTGGGCTGGAAGGTGGTGGCCGTGCCCGGCGTGGAGGCCGACGACGTGATCGCCACCCTGGCCAACGCAGCAGCCGCACAGGGCATGGAGGTCATCGTGTCCAGCGGCGACAAAGACTTGAGCCAGCTGGTCAACGAGCACATCACCATCATCGACACCATGAGCGGCAAGCGTCGCGACGTGGCGGGCGTGACGGCAGAATTTGGCGTGCCCCCCGCGCTGATGGTGGACTACCAGGCCCTGGTGGGCGACACCGTGGACAACGTGCCCGGCGTGATCAAGGTGGGCCCCAAGACCGCCGCCAAGTGGCTGGAAGAATATGGCTCGCTCGACAACCTGATCGCCAACGCCGACGCCATCAAGGGCGTGGCTGGCAACAACCTGCGCGAGGCGATTGCCAGCGGCCAGCTGGCCTTGAGCCGCCAGCTCGTCACCATGAAGACCGACTGCGCGCTGGCCGACTACATCCCCGGCCTGCCCGCGTTTGATGACATCACGCTGGACGCGCCCGACAACGAGGGCCTGCTGCCGTTTTACGAAAAGTACGGCTTCAAGGGCCTGGCTGCTGCCATCAAAGGTGCAGCCGCCCCCGCCGCTGCAGCCCCCACCGTCGCCATGCCCGGCCAAAGCGGCGATTTGTTTGCGGATCACTCCGCCAGCACCGTGGCCGAAGAAGCCCAGCACCGCACGGTGGTGTACGACACCATCCTCAACTGGGCCGACTTTGACCAGTGGCTGGAGCGCCTGCACAAAGCCCCGCTCACGGCCATCGACACCGAGACCGACTCCCTCGACGAAATGCGTGCCCAAATCGTCGGCATCAGCTTCAGCGTGCAGCCCGGTGAGGCCGCCTACATCCCCCTGCGCCACGAGGGGCCCGATGCCCCCGCGCAACTGCCGCTGGATGAAGTGCTCGCCCGCCTCAAGCCCTGGCTGGAGGACCCCAAGCACCCCAAGCTGGGCCAGCACATCAAGTACGACCGCCATGTGTTCGCCAACCACGGCATCGAGGTGCAGGGCTACGCGCACGACACCATGCTGCAAAGCTACGTGCTCGAAGTGCACAAGCCCCACAACCTGACCAGCCTGGCCGAGCGCCACACCGGCCGCAAAGGCATCAGCTACGAAGACCTGTGCGGCAAAGGCGCGCACCAGATCCCGTTTGCGCAAGTGCCCGTGGACAAGGCCGCCGCCTACTCGTGCGAAGACTCCGACCAGACCCTGGACGTGCACAACGCTCTGTGGCCACTGCTGCAGGCCGACGACAAACTGCGCTTCATCTACGAACTGGAGATTGCGAGCAGCGAGGCCCTGTACCGCATCGAACGCAACGGCGTGCTGATTGACGCGCCCACGCTGGCCGCGCAAAGCCACGAACTGGGCCAGCGCATCCTGCAGCTCGAAACCGAGGCGTATGAGATTGCCGGCCAGCCCTTCAACCTGAGCAGCCCCAAGCAGCTGGGCGAAATCTTCTTCGACAAGCTGGGCATGCCCGTGATCAAGAAGACCGCCACCGGTGCCCGCAGCACCGACGAAGAAGTGCTGGAAAAGCTGGCCGAGGACTACCCCCTGCCCGCCAAGCTGCTGGAGCACCGCAGCCTCGTCAAGCTCAAAGGCACCTACACCGACAAGCTCGCCCAACTGGCCCTGCCACGCACCGGCCGCGTGCACACGCACTACGCGCAGGCCGTGGCCGTCACAGGCCGCTTGTCCAGCAACGACCCCAACCTGCAGAACATCCCCATCCGCACCCCCGAAGGCCGCCGCGTGCGCGAGGCCTTTGTGGCCCCTGCAGGCCGCGTGATTGCCAGCGCCGACTACTCCCAAATCGAGCTGCGCATCATGGCCCACCTGAGCGGCGACCACTCGCTGCTGCACGCCTTCCACGCCGGGCTGGACGTGCACCGCGCCACCGCTGCCGAAGTGTTTGGGGTGGAGGTGGACCAGGTCACGAGCGAGCAACGCCGCTACGCCAAGGTCATCAACTTTGGCCTTATCTACGGCATGAGCAGCTTTGGCCTGGCCAAAAATTTAGGCATCGAGACCAAGGCCGCCGCCGCCTACATCGACAAATACTTCCAGCGCTACCCCGGCGTAAAGCAGTACATGGACGACACCAAGGCCGCTGCCAAATCCATGGGCTATGTCGAAACCGTGTTTGGCCGCCGCCTGTACCTGCCCGAAATCAACTCCCCCAACGGCCCCCGCCGCGCCGGGGCCGAACGCGCCGCCATCAACGCGCCCATGCAGGGCACGGCGGCCGACCTCATCAAGCTGGCCATGGTGGCCGTGCAAAAAGAACTGGACGCGCACAAGCCAGATATCAAGATGATCATGCAGGTGCACGACGAACTGGTGTTCGAGCTGCCCGAGAGCGAGGTGGACTGGCTCAAGACCCACATCCCGCGGCTGATGGCAGAGGTGGCGGCGCTGAAGGTGCCGTTATTGGCCGAGGTGGGGGTGGGGGCTAATTGGGATAAGGCGCATTGAGGTTATGCCTGTACGAATTGCTGATGTTTTTGTTCCTGAAAGGCAGAAGATGAAGGACTTAGGGTTGTTGCCGCGGCTGGTCTATACGGACATAGCGTATCTGGCAGACCTTTTCGAGGTGATAACTGGCGATTCACCAAAAACCCTGATATCAAAAAATCAGGGAGGAAAAGCTGGTACCAGCATTCCATTTTTCTCTGCAGAGGTTAATGCTCAGGAGACTCGTTCGTTTTCTGTCTCCTCTATCCAGATGCTGGATAAGCTGTTTCCGCATTTGGAACAAGTGCCGGAATTGGATTCAGAGTCGTTTGTGCCTGGGATGCCCTCCCAGTACGGGTGGGTAACCGGGGAGTTGACGGTGTTCAAAATGCGATCAGTGAATTCCACTCCGGAGGGTGGGGTGCAAACTGAAGCTCTGTTCCATATTCGACCAAAGCCTGGTATTGACTTTGCATTAATTACGACCCCTGAATATTTCTTTTCCGGGATGGGAACATTCGTGAAGCTTCAGGACACGCTGCTTAAGGAAATGTCAATCAAGGTGCGGGCTTACCTGCGTGTTACCTCGGCTCGCAGCCATGTAGGGCAGTGGATTGCAATACCGCTGCTTATTCTGGAGGCGTGACGCTGCAATGAGTGCTGTCTTGGATTGAGGCAGCTTGTAAACCTGTCTGCACCTATCTCTATTTACTAGTCCGAGGTATCTCATGTCCGACACCCCCTACACCCCACCCGCCATCTGGCAATGGAACAAAGAAAACGGCGGCCAGTTCGCCAGCATCAACCGGCCCGTTGCCGGGCCTACGCACGATAAAGAGCTGCCTGTGGGCAAGCACCCGCTGCAGCTCTATTCGATGGGCACGCCCAATGGCGTGAAGGTCACGATCATGTTGGAAGAGCTGCTGGCGCTGGGCCACAGCGGGGCCGAGTACGACGCGTGGCTGATCCGCATCAACGAGGGCGAGCAGTTTGGCAGCGGCTTCGTGGGCATTAACCCCAACTCCAAGATTCCGGCGCTGCAAGACCGCACGGACCCCGCCAACCCGGTGCGGGTGTTTGAGTCCGGGGCCATCCTGATGTACCTGGCCGAGAAGTTTGGTGCCTTTTTGCCAAAGGATGGCGCGGCGCGGGCCGAGTGCCTGTCGTGGCTGTTCTGGCAGATGGGCAGTGCGCCGTTTGTGGGCGGTGGGTTTGGGCATTTCTATGCCTACGCGCCGGTCAAGATCGAGTACGCGATTGACCGCTATGCAATGGAAACCAAGCGCCAGCTCGATGTGCTGAACCAGCGCCTGGCCGTGACGGAGTACGTGGCGGGCAACGAGTACACCGTGGCCGACATGGCGATCTGGCCCTGGTATGGGCTGATGGTGAAGGGCGAGGCCTACGACGCGGGCGAGTTTTTGCAGGTGCACGAATACACCCATGTGCTGCGCTGGGCCGAGCAGGTGGGCCAGCGCCGCGCCGTGCAGCGTGGCCGCATGGTGAACCGGGTGCGCGGTGACCTGGCCTGCCAGCTGCATGAGCGGCACGACGCCAGCGACTTTGAGACGAAGACGCAGGACAAGCTGACGGCCAAACAGGCGGCGTGAGGCGGCGTGAGGCGGGCGGCCCGCCTTGGCTTGGCGGGGCTGCCGAATTGGCTTTGTGCATGAAAACGGCTGCTGGCGCTTGATAATCAAGCGCCAGCAGCTATCTTTTTTTTTGATAGTGATGGAATGGGTGGCGATAGCACCGCTGCGATGTGTGGTGTGCTTTAACAGGCCGTTGAAAAAGTGGGCATCGAACGCATCAGGGACGCTGTTTTCGA
>ENA-UOOA01004314-UOOA01004314.1-human-gut-metagenome-genome-assembly--contig:-P61old-NODE-4314-length-16320-cov-23.942084_pt1 | contig 16320 bp, 10 predicted proteins | sample MGYA00242467_ERZ724014 | MGnify/ENA metagenome assembly ERZ724014
ATCTGAAAATTGCCCCGGTCAAGGTGCAATTCAAGGCATTGACAAAGCGTGCGGACATTAACCGGCACCTGGATACCGTCCGCAGGGAGCTGGAGCATGAGCAGGATCCGCGCTGCCGTGTCCTGCAGGAAGACTACCTGAAGCTCATTCGGCAGCTTGGCTCCCGTGAGGCAATCACAAGGCGCTTTTTCCTCATTTTCGAGTATGAGCCGCTGCCCGGCACCAAACGCGGCCATGAGGAAGAGGATGCAATCGCTTCCCTACAAACGGCCGCACGCACGGCGGCAAATTATCTGCGGCAGTGCGGCAACGAGGTCATTTCCCCTGAGAACGAGGACGACGCCACGGCGGAGATTCTTTATAACATTCTCTGCCGCAGGGCCAGCATTGAGCCGTTCTACCAGCGGGTAAAGTCCGTTCTGGCAGACTACATGGCCTCCGGACGGGACATCAATACAATTCCCGTCAATGAGTTTTATGCGCCTGACCGAATCGACCTCAGCCATGGGAGTTATCTCTGTATAGACGGACTATACTATGCTTATCTTCTGGTCCCCTCGGACGGCTATAAAGCACGGGTGCCTGCTGGCTGGCTCAGTCTATTGGTCAACGCAGGTGACGGGATCGATCTGGACGTATTCCTGACGCGGCAGCCAAAGGATCGCATGATCCGAAAGCTTGGACAGCAGCTACGCATCAACCGCAGCAAAATCAAAGAGGCCAGCGATACCAATACAGACTTTGATGATCTGGATGGCGCCATTCGCAGCGGCTATTTTCTCAAAGACGGTCTTTCCAATAATGAGGATTTTTATTATCTAAACCTGCTCATCACTGTCACAGCCGACAGTGTGGATGACCTTGAATGGAAGGTCGCGGAAATGAAAAAGCTCCTGCTTTCGCAGGACATGGATGTTCAAACCTGTTCCTTTTGTCAGGAGCAGGCTTTTTTGTCCTCTCTGCCCTTGGTCTCACTGGAACGCCAGCTCTACGAGCGGTCTAAGCGCAATGTCCTTACCTCCGGCGCGGCCAGCTGCTATCCATTTACAAGCTATGAGATGTGTGATGACAACGGCATTCTTCTCGGCGTCAACAAGCACAACAATTCTCTCATCATTGTGGACATTTTCGATTCCCGCGTCTACAAAAACGCCAACATTTCCATTCTTGGGACCAGCGGTGCCGGCAAGACCTTTACGATGCAGCTCATGGCCCTGCGTATGCGGCGCAAAGGCATACAAGTATTTATCGTGGCTCCCTTGAAGGGCCACGAGTTTCACCGGGCCTGTTCCAACATCGGCGGACAGTTTATCTCCATATCTCCGGCTTCTCAAAACTGCATCAACATCATGGAGATCCGCAAGGCAGATAAGTCCGTGGACGATCTGCTGGACGGCCCCGGCGCAGAAAAATCTCTGCTGGCGGCCAAAATTCAGCGGCTGCATACATTTTTCAGTCTCTTGATCCCGGATATGTCCCATGAAGAGCGGCAGCTTTTAGATGATGCCATGATCTGTACCTACGGGACAAAGGGCATCACGCATGATAACGCTTCTCTGGAGCAGCCGGAACATCCCGGGCACTATAAAGAAATGCCGATACTGGGCGACCTGTACGAAATTCTCGCCGCTTCTCCCGAAACCAAGCGCCTTGCAAACATCCTGAACCGGCTGGTCAACGGCTCTGCCCGCTCCTTCAACCAGCAAACCAATGTGGCGCTGGACAACAAGTACATCGTTCTCGATATTTCTGAGCTGACCGGAGACCTACTGACTGTGGGAATGTTCGTAGCCCTCGATTTCGTATGGGACAAGGCAAAAGAAAACCGCACAGCAGAAAAGGCTATCTTTGTAGACGAGTGCTGGCAGCTCATTGGTGCCAGCAGCAACCGGCAGGCCGCCGAATCCGTTCTGGAGCTTGCTAAGACGATCCGCGGCTATGGCGGCAGTCTCGTCTGCGCCACACAGGACCTCAATGACTTTTTCGCTCTGGATGACGGTAAATACGGCAAGGGCATCATCAATAACAGCAAAACGAAGATTCTGCTGAATTTGGAGGAGGAAGAAGCCCAGCGTGTCCAAGGTGTCCTGCACCTTTCCGAAGCTGAGCTGATGGAAATTACGCACTTCGAACGCGGCAGCGCCCTTATCAGCACCAATAACAATAATATCGCCGTGGAGATCAAATGCAGCCAAATGGAAAAGGATCTGATCACCACGGACCGCCGGGAATTGGCAGAGCTTGCTCAGCGTGCCGCGACAAAGCAAAATCCAAGCTAATCCGTACACAATACGGCTTTAAGACGCATAAGGCCCTAAGACGGCCAACAGTGCGGCAATTATACGGTTTTAATACGCATACGAGGAGATGTTGCGATGAAAACGAGGGAACAAATCTACGGTCAGGAAGCAGCCGGTATTTTGCGGGATGTTTCCATGTACCACGCTCTGACAGAAACGCAGCTCTTGAAGCTCTATCCGCATAAGGAAAGCAAAATCAGAAATTTGCTTTCCTATCTGCAAAAACAGGACCGTATGGTGCTGTGCGGCGAGTATTACCGCATCCCCTCCGAGATGGAGGATAGCATTGATCTCGGGCTTTCAAAGGCCGTTTGGGTCCTTGCCGATTTTATGGAGCAGGTGGAATATCATTCTGTCAGCGACTATCCCGCCAAAATCATCTTTTTTGCGGATGATGAGGTTTACGAGATCATTTATGTGGAACCGGGCAAAGAGCAGCTTATCAACCAAATGCTTTCCACTGTAAAGGAAGTTCCGCCCAAATATATCATTTTGGTAGAGCATCCGGAACAGATCGCAGCGATCCACACCCCAAACACCGGCGGATACTGCACGGTCTCCTCAAGTGGGGAGGTGCAGTATTATCAAATCGAATAAGGAGTTTTTTCTTGAATAGAGCCATTATATCACAGAGGATCACATCCATTCTGGCTGAGATTGAACGGTTAAATAACGCTCTCTATGCCATGAACACGACCGATATTCAGCGTTATCCCGACAACTACGAGGTGCTGTCTACGGACGCGGCGCTGCGAGCCGAGCGGATCACCTGCCGGCTGCGCCATCTGATTTACGCGACTACCAGCATCAAAAAAGAGGACTATCTGCGTTCTGCCGAAACCATGCAGGGCATCGAGATCCACGAGCATGGCGGTATTCTGGAGATCAAGCTGCCTTGCCTTTTGCCAAAGCGCAGGCAGCGCCAGAGTACGGAGTTTCTGTTGGACCCGTTCACCACCGCGCTCTCCGATTATGCCGCTCACCACACAATGCCGCAGTTCCGGCATTGTGTGGTCTGCTTTTCCCATATCTATGCGCAGGAACTGCCGGAGCGCCGCATCCGTGATTATGACAATCTGGAGCTAAAGCAGTTTCTGGATGTCGCGGCCTCTTTTATCTTGACGGATGACAGTGGGCTGCTGTGTGATGCCTACAACACCACGGAGCTGGGGAATGAGGATTGCACAAGGCTCTTTCTCATGGACTGCGCACGATTCCCTGCCTGGCTTGCAGAGCGCCAGAACAGCGTAAAAACCATATCGGATTTTTAGCGGTTTTCAGGCCGACTTTTCCCGAGGTGTAAAAAGCTGGCCGCACATACTGGAAATCCTGCCTTTTTTCAAGTCATGCAGCTCCAAAAATTACCCAAGCTATAAAGCCCTACGGTAAAATTTCGTACAAGGAGACAGTGCGGCTCATGCCTCGACCCCCCCGCCGACTACCGGCGCAAAACACGCTCTCGTATCTGCTTTTGACATTGACCGCTCTCTGCGGCGAATACCCCATCAGCCAAATCAGCCGTCTGCCGGGTGGTCCCGCATATCTCGAAAGCATGGTCACTTCTCTCCGACAAAGCGGACTTCTTCACACCTTCTCCAAAGACGGCCTGCGCGGTCTTCGGCTCACCTCACCAGCCAAACGGCTGCTGTTGGCCGATGCCCCCCAATGGTTTTCAGACTATCTAACCGGCAGCTCTGAGCCGAACAAACTCAAAAGTGAGCTGTCAAGGCGGCTTCGGCTCCACCGGATGGCCGAAATTCTGACCATCATGCACAACGCCGACATTCCTGCCTTTCCGTGGGAAAAGGCCCCTTTTTCCGCTATGGTCGGTCAGAACGCAGAGTCTCCCGCCTATTACACCTCCAGAGAGATCAAGGAGATCGGCCCACAAGGGACGAAAATCAGAAGTTCGCGCGCAACCGGCATCCTGCTGACGGATGGCGGTATTTTTTTGACCTATAACACAGCCAAAGCGCAGATGAAATGGGAATATAAAGCCGAGCTGCGGTTCAAGGCTCTGCTGCAAACCGAAGGGGTCATGCCGGACACGGAGATCTCCGGGATCGTGTTCGGCTCCGCTATGGAACAGCTGCCTGTTCTGATGCAGACGGACGCACGCAGCTACTTTCTGCTGGACGGCAGCTTTCCTCATTTCTACTATCTGACCAATGACCGTTATGGCGAAGCGATCCTCCGCCTTTTGTGCGACGCACAGTATTGCAGGACGCTCGATGCGATCCTTGCAGACGGCCTCTATGAGCGGATACCAAATTGGCTCGTGGAGAATGACGCCATCGATAGTGCCGGGAATCCCGTCCTGTTCGCCTACACCTGCGATTTCCCCCGTGTCCGACGCTTCGATACCGCGCTGGAGCTGCACGGAATGACGGGGACATTGATCTGTTTTGATTATCAGGAGGATGCCTTGCGGGAGATCTGCGGGCATCGTGTAACGCTGCAAAGTATTGATTTTCAACAGTTTGAAAGGAGTTTGCCCTATTCCTAAAAAGAAGCTGATCCAGCTTTTTATTATCATCCCAATCACCGTGCTGGCGCTGCTCTATGGAAGCGGCTACCTCTCGCAGCTTTTTTCCAATCACCATGCATGGCAGGCGGCCGGTGCCGTGTTCGGGACTTCTCCCGCATTTCCAGACACCGGATTCTTCGCCTGTCTTGCGGCAGCCTTCCACTTTCCGTATGGGCTGTATGGTCTTGGCCTCTGCATTGGAGGGCTGGCGTTGTTGGTCCTCATGGTCATGCGAATGGGATACAGTGAGGGCGGCGAATATGACCGGCAGCGCAATCTGGTCTATTCCGACAAGGGGACCTACGGCACCGCAGGCTTTATGTCCCGTAAGGAGCTGACCGAGGTGCTTGACCTTGTCCCGGATATTCGCAAGCATTCCGGTACGATCCTCGGCGAATTGGAGCATCAGGTCATTTGTATTCCCCCAAAGACTCGTTTTAATGGAAATCTCGCCGTTTACGGTGCCAGCGGTTCCAAAAAAACAAGAGCATTTTGTGTCAACATGATCCTTCAGTGCGCCGCGCGGAAGACAAGTCTTGTGATCTGCGACCCCAAATCCGAGCTTTATGAAAAGACCAGCGAGTATCTGCGGGATCAGGGCTATACCGTCCGTGTGTTCAATCTGGTCACACCGTCAGCCTCCGATTCATGGAATTGTCTTGCGGAGGTCGGCGGTCAGGAATTGATGGCTCAGCTTTTCTGCGATGTCATCATCAAGAATACCGGCGGCGAAGAACGCGACCACTTCTGGGACAGCGCCGAGATGAATCTGCTCAAGGCGCTGGTTCTCTATGTTTCCATCAGCTACCCCAAGGAAAAGCAGAACATCGGTGAGGTGTACCAATTACTCACCGCCAGCTCCGAACAAGATCTGAAGGCGCTCTTTGATGTTCTTCCCCTCACGCACCCCGCCAAAGCACCATACAACATTTTCAAGCAGGCGTCAGAGGGTGTGCGCGGCGGTGTCATCATTGGTCTCGGCTCCAGATTGCAGGTTTTCCAAAATAAAGATATTCGCAGCATCACGGCCTATAACGAGATCGATCTGGAGCTGCCGGGAAAACAGCCTTGTGCCTATTACTGCATCACCAGCGACCAGGACAGCACCTTTGATTTTCTCTCCTCCCTGTTCCTTTCCTTCGTGTTTATCCGTCTGGTTCGTTATGCGGATGAGCATTGTCCCGGCGGGGTGCTTCCGGTCCCTGTTCATATACTCGGTGAAGAACTGTGTGCCTGCGGCGTCATTCCCGACCTGTCGAGAAAGATCTCGGTCATCCGCTCCCGAAACCTATCCATGTCTTGCGTGTTTCAGAATTTAGCCGGCCTTCAAAACCGCTATCCCTATAACCAATGGCAGGAAATTCTGGGCAACTGCGATGTGCAGCTTTTTCTTGGCTGTACGGATGCCCTGACGGCGGAATTCATCTCTGACCGAACCGGCGAGGTCAGTATCTCTGTCACCAGTAAAGCCAAGCAGCTTGGAACATGGCGTGTATCCAACTACACACCGGAATATCGGGAGACCAGCGGCGTCGGCCGGCGCAAGCTGATGACCATGGACGAAGTTCTGCGTATGGACATCGATAAAGCCCTGATCATCATTCGCGGCAAAAATGTACTGGAGGTAGATAAATACGATTATTCCAAGCATCCCGAGGCAAAGAAGCTGCGGCCGAGCAAGGCCGCCTCCCATATCCCCGCATGGCAGACAAGGAAGCCGCGGAAAAAGCAAGCGTCACCGGCGCCGCCATCTCAGGCAGCGGCTAAGAAGCCGGCGCAAAAGAAAAAGCCTGCATCGACAGAAAAAGTCGTTACAGTAACCAAAGAATCCATTATGAAGAAAAAGGAGGACACTTAATGCCTAAGAAAAAAACACTCCCACCCCCTGATGATTTTTCTCCGGAGATTTCGGAAACCGCTCCTGCCGAGGAGCTTCCCGAGCAGCAGGCAGAAGCAGTCAGCGAGAACACCGCTGAGACATCGTCGGCAGATCTCCCTGAAGCAGACGTTGTCTCCGATGATCTGAACAGCGAAGCCGATATTGGAGAGAATGCGCCGGATGCCGAATACGGCGCGGATACCGAAGACCCCGCTCTCATCCCTGATGAAGTGACAGCGGCTTCGGAGTATGACAGCATTTTAAGGGAGCTGAACAGCAGCACGCCCATGCCTCTCGACGTCGGCGATAGCGGTGAGGCTCCTCTTGACGCGCTTTTACCGGAGGAAGACACAGAAAGTGCTCCCCTCATTGAAGAACATCCGGAAACCACGGACGATGAATCCGCTCCGCCGCCCGCTGAGCCCTCCGTATCTGCCGGACGCCGCGATTCTTATATTCTGACCGTTGACGCCAAAGATCGCATCGAAACGGAGGATGAACGCCGCGAGATCATCTGGCATGAGATCAAGACCTCGCATGTCACCGGGCGCATTTTGACCGGAATCCTGAGTGGCGTGGAGCAAACGCCCTCCGGCATCACCGTTGTTGTCCTTGACTACAAGGGCTTTCGTGTTGCGATCCCACTGAAAGAAATGATGCTCTATTCCGGGCCCGTTCCGCACGGCGCAAAATACAAGCCATTTATGGAGCGGATGAACGGTATTCTTTCGACCATGCTCACCGCGGAGATCGATTTCATTGTCCGCGGCCTGAATCATAACGAGCGCAGCGCTGTGGCAAGCCGTAAGGCAGCCATGCTTCGCAAGCGGCAAACCTTCTATCTGGACACCAACGAGGACGGCGAGCCCTTGGTCTATGAAGGGCGGGTCGTACAAGCCCGTGTCATCGGTGTCGCGGAAAAGTCTCTGCGGGTAGATGTATTCGGCGTGGAGTGCACGATCTTTGCGAGAGATTTGTCTAACACATGGTTCGGCGACGCCCACGAATATTACAGTGTCGGCGACCGGGTCCTTGTCCGTGTACTTACCATTGACCGCAGCGACATCAACCGCATTTCCATCACAGCGGACATCCGCAGCGTTTTGTCCGATGCCAATCAGAGCAATCTGGATAAGTGTGTTCTGCAGGGCAAATATGCCGGCCGAGTGACCGATGTGCGCCACGGCGTTGTGTTCATCCGTCTCAATAACGGCGTCAACGCAATTGCCCACACCTGCTATGACCGGCGAATGCCCGGAAAAAAAGACACTGTCAGCTTTGCCGTCACCCGTCTGGACGAGGAACGCGGCATCGCCGTCGGGATCATCACCAGAATCATCAAACAGAATTTGTAAAAAAGGAGAGGCCGCCATGAAGAACTTATCAAAGCTGGCCCTTTGCCTGCTGCTTGCCATGTCGCTGACAGTCAGCGCCTTTGCCGCTCAGATCCCCGATTCGCTGGTAGTGGAAAATCTGAACGGGCAGCAGCGGCTTGTAAAAACCTACACGCTTTCCCCGGAGGTTGACCCAGATGAACTGAAGGAAGAGGACTTTTCCTATGACGGCTTTCTTTATACCTGGGCTTACACTACCAAGGTGGAACACCCGTATCTGGAAAGCAAAACTGTAACGGAAACCGTCACGGTCAACACCGCCAAAAATGACCTTGCGCAGATCCTCGCAGAGCTTTCGCCCAGTATGCCCTATGAAAAAGACGGCTTCTCCGGCGAGTTGGCGCTGGATCATACCACGCTTTCCACAGAGGCGTCCGGCTACACCACCAAATACAGCAAAACCACCGAGACGAAGGTAATCGGCAATCTGGACCGCAACGACATGTCTTATGTGCCGGCCACGACCGTCAAAAATGGGAAAACGCTCACCCTTGCCAATGTGGAATGGCAGGTCACCGGCACGGCGCTCGTCGGCGAGGCGCTGGTTCCCGCCCAGTATCAGGCGGTCGCCACCTATTCCGCCTCCAGCAGCTATCAGGCTGCCACAGGCTATGTCACCACGGCGGAATATCACGGAACCGTTACTTCGGAAGGCGTGGACAGCATCACTTATACCGTGGTTTACACCGGAAGTAAGATCGTCCCCGTAAAAACACATATCTGGGATAACGACAGCCTTGCCGCTCCGCTGCTGATCATCGTTGCCGTGCTGCTCTGCGCAGGTATCGCCGCCGCTGTGCTGCTTCTGCTGCGCCGCCGCAAAAATGTCTATGTGTATGTTCCGGACAGCAAGCCCAGAGAGTACCGGTTGATTGCAAAGTTCCGTGTGGAGCCCGACAGCGAGGTTCCCGCTATCGATACAGGCTCTCTCGCGCTGAATCCGGGAGATACCGTTGCAGTAGAAGTGAAAAAATTCCTTGCTAAGCATCTGGCCGGGCGCGAGTTCACCGTTTCTTTCCCGCAGAGTGATCATACTTACACGATCCAAGCCAGCAAGCACAATGACTGGCATGAATTTACCGTTCCCGCTGAAGAACAGGAGGATCCCGTATGAAGAAGTTTTTCTCATTGGCTTTGACTCTGGCTGCCATGCTCTCCGTAATAGCGGTCAGCGCACAGGCTGCCGATTATTCCTTTGAAACCGATGGCACCCCGGAATACTATCCCTTCTCTTCCTATGAGGATGTCTACGGCTCCCGCTACAATTACGGCGGGAAAAATGTGGTGGACTATCAGATCCCCGAACTGGAATACGGTCAGTTCAGCACCACCCAAACCGGGGTGATGGAGAAAATCATGCTGCCCGGCCTTCAGGGCATCTCCGCATCCGGCAGCGGCATTTACGGAATCTCTCCCGGCGGCGGAACTGTGGAGATCCCCGGTTTTCTGCAGGGCGGCTCCACATCTACTCCTGCGACGCCCGCTTTCACGGAGCTGACACAAGATTTTCTGCTTTCCAACGGCGCCGTCGGAAAGATCTCCATTCCTGCAATCGGAGTCAAAAACTATTATCTCTGGGAAGGCGAAACGACTGCCAGCATGAAAAAGGGGCTGGGACATTTCACCGGCACCAGCGTCTGGAACGGCAATGTGGCTGTCTGCGGTCATAATCGCGGCGCCAAATATGTGATCGGCAGCATCAAGGATCTGGATGTGGGCGATAAAATCACCTATACCACATCCATGGGTACCCGCACCTATCTGGTGGAGACTGTGACCAAAATCAGCAGCAGCGATTGGAGTTATTTATCCTCGACCGCGGATAACCGGATCACACTCTTCACCTGCGTTGCTGGAGACCCCAGCCAGCGCTGGTGTGTGCAGGCAGTTCAGGCATCTTAAAATTTTCTGTTGAAAAAGTCACCTTATGATCGTAAAGGAATAGTAGATCAAAAATAAGGAGGCTTTTCCATGAAGAAGCAGATCCTCACGATGTTTACGGGCCTTTTTATCGGCGCTATTATCACAGGCGGAGCTTCCGCCTATGCTGCGGGAATCCTCGCTGAACGCAGCAACCATCGTATTTTTGTCGATGGGCAGGAGGTGCAAATGGAAGCGTATGGTATTGCTGGACACAACTATGTGAAACTCCGCGACATTGGCAAAGCGGTCGGCTTCAATGTGTTCTGGGATGCGGACAGCGGATGTGTGCAAATTGAAACCAATGTGCCGTACACCGGCGAAGCTCCCACAGAGTTGGAAACCGACAATCCTGCTTCACAGCCGGAGGTCACAGCTCCCATTGATGCAGATACCATGAAACAGGACATTGTAGACCGCACGAATGCTCTCCGTAAGGAAAACGGCATCGCAGCTTTGACTGCCGACGATAAACTCATGCAGGCCGCACAGGTACGGGCGGAGGAGATGGCTGCCAGCGGCGTCTATTCTCATATTAGACCTGACGGGCGTAAATACATGACTGTCACTGACAGTCAATACATAGGAGAGAATATTCACTGCCTGGAAGACTGGGCTCTAAAAGAAAAGAGTCTGCCAGAAACCGTCATGTGGGCATGGTCCGCCTCTGCGGGGCATCTCAAAAATATGACCAATTCCCGTTACGGAAGCATCGGTGTCGGACTTGCCAAAGGTACGGACGAAAACGGCGAGGACTGCTGGTATTGTGTCCAACTCTTTATGGATACAGGGTGTTCCATCAGTTGGGTGGATCGTCCCGCAGCCAAGCAATAACAATTCAATATTATTTTTGCAAAATGCGGACTGGTTTCACAGTCCGCATTTCTATTTTAAATTTTCAAATAAGGAGGAATTCCCTTTGAAAAAAATCAGGACGAGATTTCTGTCTGCGTTTCTGGCGCTGCTGACCTTGCTGACCCTGCTGCCCACCTCTGCGTTGGCGGCCTCCGGCAGCGGAACGGGCATCAAAGCAACCACAGACCCCAACCTCTGGTCTACCCGGCTGACCTCCACCGGTCAGTCGTATTCTTACCGTCCGCCCACGGCAGCAGGCAAACAGCTCTACTGCATGGATCTCGGCTATTCTTATCGCTATGGGACAGCTTCTTTTCTCAACAGCTACACCTACCAAAGCGCCACCGGCGCGGACAGTGATGCTCTGTGGGATGCCGCTGTCGCAGGTACGGGACTGGGCGAGATGGACGCCATTACCAAAGAGAATGCAAAGTGGATGATGACCTACATTGTCAACTACACGGGCGAGATCCCCGGCAGTCTGTTCATGGCCTTGCAGACCTACATCTGGGACAACCAGAGCGACAAATCCGCGGGCGGCGATACCTCCGGTGACATTGATGCCGGCGGCTTTGCCAACCGTGACACCTACGAGACTTACCTCGGCTATGTGGATTGGCTCTTGGCCCAGAAAGCCAAGGAAGACGCGGAATATCAACAGCAGATCGAAGACTACGCTGCCAAGGGTATCATCGCTGCTGTGGTGGAAGATGAGTCAGCAAAATGGGCGGTCTATGCCAAATCCAGTGTGTCCGGCCGCCAGAGTTTTTTCGCGTACTATGCGCCCCGCAAATTGCAAGTCGGTAAGGTCCCTGCCCCGGAGGAACCGGATAATCCGCCTGCCGGTGATGCGGACATCACCCTCAAAAAAGTCATTGCAGGAACGAATACTGGTTTGAATGGTGCTGTGTTCAACATCTACCGGGACGGTCAGATCGTTGGCAGTGATGTGACCAAAAACGGCGGCATTATCGAGGTAAAGGACGTCACCAAGGGCCTGTGGACATTCGTGGAGGTGGAAGCTCCGGAGGGTTATGCCCTGGACCCCACCCCTCACAGCGTCTATGTGGACGTGACCGACGGTGACAAGCAGTACACTGTTTCCGCAAGCAACAGCTCTCTGCCCAGCCTTAAAATCACCAAGGCAGATGCCCAGACCTTCGCCAAGGTCAAGGCGACCTTTCTGGTGGAGTCTCTGACCGGCAGCTACTCCACCACCGTCACCGTGGACGGCGAAAAGACACTGCCCGATCTCCAGCCCGGTGTGTACCGCGTTACCGAGCAGTCCGTGGAGGAGCCGTATATCAAGACTGGCACCCATCAGGACATCGCCCTGCTGGCTGGTGCCGGTACTGTGGAGGCCGCCTTCACCAACTATGTAAAACCCGGTTTGGAGATCCTGAAGAAAAACATTGCCACCGGGGAACCCATTGCCCATGTGACCTACAAAATTGAGCAGATCGACGGCAGCTACTCCACCACCGCAACCACGGACGGCACGGGACGTATTTTCTTGGCGAATATCCCTGTGGGCAGCTACAAGGTCACGGAGGTCAATGTTCCCTCCGATGTGATCCTCTGCGACATTCCCCAGACGATTGCCCTCGGCCCCGGCGAGACCCGCACGGTGACGTTCTTCAACGCCATGAAGCCTTCTTTGAAAATCATCAAGCGGTGCGAAGTTACCAAAGACCCCATCCCCAACACCAAGTTCCACATCTGGTGGGCATCGGACAACACAAGCACCGGCGCCATGAATGACCTCGGCAGCTTTTACACGGATGACCATGGCGAGATCATCTTCACGGGCGATGCCCTCAAGAGCGGCTGGTATAAAGTGACTGAGGAAGCCCCGGCATCCGGATTCGCCCCCGCTGACGAACCGACTCAGGAGTTCTATCTGGCTGGCAACGAAAATGCGGTCAAAATCTGGGAGAACCGCCCTCTCAGCGCGCTGGTGATATTCAAGTATGATGAAAAAACCGGCGCGGCCTTACAGGGAGCGGAGTTCCAGATCCGTTACCTCGGCGGCACCTCCGGTACGGGCGGTACCGTCATTGGCACCTACACCACTTCGGAAAACGGGTCCATCATTCTCACCCGCCTGAAAGCGGGCACCTATATCGTGGAAGAAACCAAAGCCAGTCCGTTTTATTCCATCGACACGCCGCCCCAGACCGTGCTGCTGAGCGGTAAGGATCAGGATGTGGTGACGCTCCGGTTCAGCAACCAGCCTTACGGCTCCGTCCTCATCAAGAAACTGGCGGATGATGTAAACAAAACGCCGCTGGCAGGCGCGACCTTCCTCGTCACCGACGATAAGGGTACGTTCATCGGCACCGCCAACGGCGAGTTCACCACGGACAAGTCCGGGGCCATCCAGCTTCCTAAGCTACCTGCCGGTACGACCATCGTGGCAAAGGAAATTCGTCCCCCGGAGGGGTACGCATTGGACGGCACACCCCAGACTATTACGGTGCAGGCCGGTGAAAACGCCCCTCTGACATTCTACAATAAGCCCCTCTGCAACCTGACCATTCTGAAGCGGGACGCGCTGACAAAGAAACCTCTGGCAAAGGCGGAGTTCATTGTTAAGGACAGTGAGGGCAAGCCCATTGGAACAGACAACGGACGGTTCGTCACCGGCTCTGACGGTACTGTGACCATTACTGCCCTGAATCCCAATGCCACCATTATCGTGTCTGAGGATAAAGCGCCCATCGGCTATATCAAGGAAGAGACGCCAAAAACCATTGTGGTCAGGAGCGGTGTACCCAACAGCCTGACCTTTGACAACGAACCTTCTACCACATTGGTGATCCACAAATATATCGAAGGAACGGAGAACGAGCCGCTTTCTGGCGTTGCCTTCAAGGTAGTGGATGGCAGCGGCGCTGCCGTTGGCCCAGATGACGGCGTTTATTACACGGACAAGGCGGGTGAGATCGTTTTGAACGGTTTAGAACCCGGCACTACCGTAGTTGCCCGTGAGATCAAATCTGTGGATGGCTTCGTGCTGGACGGCACACCCCAGGATATTCTCATCAAGGCAGGGACGGTGCAGAGCCTGACCTTCTGGAATAAGCGTCAGGGCGCGCTCATCATCAACAAGCTGGACGCTGTGACGAAGAAACCGCTGGCGGGAGTTACGTTCAAAATTACCACCGCTGCCGGCGAGTTTGTCCCCGACGAAAACGGAAAAATCAGCTCCAACGGTCTGTATTACACGGATGAGAACGGGCAGATCATCCTCAAGGGCGTCACCGGCACACTGGTGGTAACGGAGGAAAAATCCATCGACGGTTACACCATCGAAGAAAACACCCGCACCCAGACCGTGGTGATCAATCCTAATGACACCCAAACGCTCCACTTTTACAACGATCCTGTGGGCGGCGTGGAGATTATCAAGGTCAACGAGGATGACCACAGTGAGCGCATCCCCAATACGACCTTTGAGATCCGCAAGGTGGACGATGCCTTGGTGGATACCGTTACGACGGACAAAAATGGCCGTGTGTTCGTGGCTCTGGAGGATGGCAGCTACTATGCAAAAGAGGTCACATCGAACAAATCGTTCCGGCTGGATGATACGCCCCACTATTTTGAGATCAAGGACGGCAAGCATGTGACGCTGCAGGTGACCAACAAAAAGCTCAGCGGCATCGTCATCCACAAAATTGACAGCGCCACGGGAGAGGGGATCTATGGCGTAAAGTTTGTCCTCTATGATGCGAACAAGAAGCCCATCGGCGAGTACACCTCGGACGATGAGGGCTACATCTACATTGACGAGATCCCTGGCGGGCTGAGCGGCCGCTTTTATCTGAGAGAACTGGAAGCCGCCCCCGGCTACACGCTGGATAAGCAGTATAAGACCGTCTATGTCTCTCCGGGCAAGACCGTGGAGATCGAGTGGGAAAATACCGCTGTCACGGGCCAGATCCAGATTTATAAGTACGCCGCTGAGTATAACGAGGTCACCGGCACCGCTGCAGGCACCCCGCTCAAGGGCGCTGTTTATGAGATCGTCAATGCCCGCAGCGGCAAGGTGGTGGACTACATCACGACGGACGCCCGGGGCGTTGCGGCCAGCAAGCCGCTGCCTCTGACCCGCTATCAGCTCCGAGAGGTCACATCGCCCGCCTATTGGCAGCTCGACCCTACCGTGCATGATGTGACGCTGGAATATCCCGGTCAGATCATCAAGCTCTCTGCCTATGATAAGCCTGCCAGTCTCGGCGTTACCATCACCAAGCGCGGCAACGCGCAGGTCATGGCAGGCCAGTCCATGCGCTACGATCTGACGGTGGCCAACACCTCCAATGTGCCGCTGGAATCCTTCTTCTGGCACGATAAGATTCCCTATGATGTGGCGCGTCCCACAACGCTCACCACCGGCACTTACAGCGCACGGCTCAACTACCGTGTCCTCTACAAAACCAATTACAACACGAGCTATCAGGTGCTGGCCTCCAACCTGCTCACCGGCAATAATTACAGCTTTGCCCTCAACGCCATCCCCATGCAGGCCGGCGAAGTGGTGACCGACATCTATTTTGACTTCGGCAAGGTTCCTGTCGGCTTCCAAAGCGTTGTTAATCCCACGCTGAGCGTGATGGTGAACGGAAACGCGGTCAATGGCTATCAGATGGTCAACCGCGCCGATGTGGGCGGCAAATATCAGGGCACCTGGCAGACCGCAACGGCAAGCTGGGTAACGATCATCCGCCGTCTCTGGAATACACCTACACTTCCCAAGACTGGCTACTAAATCCAATCCTTTTCAGGGAAAGCGCCCCGGATAGGGCGCTTTCCCAATTCTAATGTGAGGAGCTGAACTATGAAACACAAAAAAGGATTTGCTGCCGTCCTTTTGACGCTGATCATCAGCGCGCTGCTATCCGTTTCCGCCTTTGCCGCCTCTGACGGCTTTTCTGATGTGCCGGAGGCATCTCCGTTTTATGAAAGCGTCACTTACCTTGCTGAGCGAGGCATTACTTGCGGTACGGGAAACGGCTGGTATGCACCGGACACACCGATTACGGTGCGCCAACGGGCAACAATGATCTGCCGGGCCTTTGATAAAGAAGACGCCCTTTCGGATCCTGCCGGCTATGGCGGCGCCGGACTCCCGCCTGTGCCGCTATGCCATCTATGAAAGCGGCTTTGCTGCCTTTGGCATTGCTTTTTACAGTTCTCAACTCTACCCGGATAAGGAGGCTCTGTCTCCACAGGACAATGTCCTTCTTGCTGCCAAGAGCTTTGGCTTATGCAAAGACACCTGCGCCGGGACAGACATCATCACCCGGGGCGAGGCTGCGGATCTTCTCTATGCTCTTTTGACCAGGGAATTTACCGTTGCGCTGCCGCCCATCCTGGAAAGCCTTCCTCTGAACAATAAAGAGGGCGTCCATCTGAATAGTTATCTGCTGGAACTCCAAA